>PVMK01188554.1_pt1 | contig 37965 bp, 65 predicted proteins | sample 1853481 | NCBI WGS metagenome assembly PVMK01 (sample SAMN08533507, study PRJNA380276) | Marine sediment metagenome, whole genome shotgun sequencing project.
TCTCCCATATCGTCTCCCATATCGTCTCCCATATCGTCTCCACCATCATCAGCGAATGGATCTTCACCTTCATCTTCCATACTGAACTCATCTACTCCAACTTCATCTTCTACTGGTGGAGGTGCTGGTGCCTCTACCTTAATTACAGTTTTCTCATTAACCTCTTCCTCCTCATCTATTACTATTTCTTTCCCCTCTGGATTTTGTTCTTTTTCACCACCAACCTTTACAGGTCCGTCTATTTCGGTTTCTTTAACCACTACCCCACTAGAGTTAGCTACCTTTACCTCAATACCGTCTGATTCGAAAAGATTTGTACCAACTTCAATACCATATGATTCATTCAACATATCAAACTTCATGTTTAAATGTTTCAACGCTTCAGCGTAAGAATGATATCTTTCATCGTATTTATTTTGAATACCTCCTGAATAATTAAAATCTTCAGACATTAGTGTCCCAGATGTTTTTTCAGTTGTTTTAATAAAGTAGTTATGATTTTCTCTTATAATCCCATAAATAATTCCGTTTGGACCTTTTTTTATGAAATCTATTTCAGAAAGTGAAGTACTTTCATTTAGTGTTGTCATTCTACCCATTAAGTCAGAAATCCTGTTGATTTGATCTTGTCCTTTTAGGGTTTTTGGGTTATTGTATTTTTTCATTTTATATTTTTTTATATTTTTTAATTCTTATCCGTTTGTTGGTAATCCCGTTTTAATATTTACAAATTGCCACACCTCATTATGTGAATCACCAGATATTAATCCAGTTTGTACTTTTGTTTGTGGTGCGATTGGGTTTCCTAATAGTAGTACCCCAGCATTTAGAATACTAGTATTACCATCTACTGTTATCGATAATGTTTCCCCTAATACACCAGTAACTGCAACACCATTGATAGTCATTGTGGTTGCCGTACTAAAATAAACTGCGTCATAAACAAAGTTGTCGAAATCTGCAGTGGTATTAGTATGTAATATAGTGTATGTTCCAGTTAAATATGTTCCCATAATTGTGTTTATTAAATAAATATTGCGTTTTTAATAAAAAAACACTATTTAATTCTTATCTATTTTTAAAATATTTAAAAGATTCATCCAATGTTAATGATTTATCGTAAGCTCTAGTTTCTATTTCACTTAATTTATCTAAGTATTCCATCCTTCTTAATACTTTAAACGCTATATTTTCAAAAGAATATTCACCTTCCCTATCCAAACCAGATTGTCTCATCTTTTTTATCTTTTCCTTTAGGTTTTGTACCTTTCTAATGGTTTTATCGTATTCGTTACTTTTATACATAAAATAGACTTCTTTTAAAGCGTCAACTATATTGTTAACCTTGTCCCTAACTTTTTTAGCGTCTATAGTTTTATCACCTTTAATTGGTTTAACAATCCAACCGTCCCACATTATAGAATAAACACCACTAGAAACATGTGGTTCGTGAGTGTCTTGCATATATAACTCAACATCATAACCTTTAATAGTTATATCGTGTTTTTCATTCCATAAATTTTTCTTTGAATTAAAGTACTCCTTAACTAACTCTGTATTTTCATCTACATCCTCAAAATTTACTAATATGTGTAAATCGACATCTGAGAATTTTGACCAATTATAATTAGCTAAACTACCTGTTAAAATAATATCATCTATATCTACCCAACCAACATTAAGTGTTTCAAAGAAATCGTCAGCAATCATAAGTAATCGAGTACGGACATCTTTATGGAGGTGTTGGGTACTATCAAAAATTTTTGGGTTAAGGGTTTCCCTTATCTGGAAAGATGATAAGTCTATTGTTTCTTTTTCTAAAATTTCACTTACCTCTTGTTCTTCAATTCTTCTAATTTCCATAAAATAATGTTCTTTAATATAAATATAAATATAATAGTTTATGGTTAAACATTAAATAAAAGGAAACGGGCGTATTTTAGTTATTAGTCTTGTAGTATATTTTTACTACTATCTTTTTTATTATCTAATTTTTCGTGTACAACATTAAACTCTCTACACATATGATCCACCAGTTTATCTGATCTAGAATCTATTCTTTTATCTACTTTAGATATCATATCATCTAAAACTTCTATTTTTCTATTATATATATTGTGAATATCTTCCACATTTCTATCTATTAATCTATAATTGTTTTCTATGTCTTCTCTAAGACTTCTTTCTATGTCATTCATTGTTCCAACATCAACCTTACCTTTTAACCTATTTAGGACATTCACAATAAATAAGACTATTGCGACTACACCTAAAGTAGACAAAACTGACACTGTTATTAAAATTGTTTCCATAATTTTTATTTTTTATTTTATTTATTATTATTCGAAACGCCCGTTTCTTTTTATTATAATGTTTCTTTAATGTTATTAATCTGTTCGACCATAGGGGTAACGTCTACTTTATCAGGGGACTTTTCATATTTATGACCCTTAACTACAGAATTTAATACCTTTCCTTGACTTTCAGCCAATTCAAATTTACGATACTCTTCGTATGTCACATCACTGTATACGTATTGTATACCTGATTTGAATATTACCGCTAATTTTTTATCGCTCTTAATGTATTTTGAACCTAATACGTTACTGGATTCATATAGACATTCTATTGATCCGTTTTCTTCGTGTTTTAATAAAATCATAATTTAATCTTTATAAAGTTTATAGGAATGAATATTTTTCATTTCATATATATTACCACTTATAGTGGAGGGGTTATCTACTGAGACAGATTCCTCTTCAGTTATTATAACATAATTACCAGTTATAATCATTGCGGAATCCATATATTCCATTCTTGTTGTTGGTTTGTTATCTTCATCCTTTAATAACAAAACTATTTTTCTAAATTTCGGTGCTGATGGTATCATAAAAACAAATATAGGGATAAATAATTAAAAAATCAACACTAAAAAACCCACACCTAAAAAAAGATGTGGGTTAATTCTGATACTAGTAATAAAGAAAAATTAATCTATAGTTATTTTTCTATTATGTGTGTCTTTTCCACTTTGTTTTAGTTTAGGGAAAAATATTGTTGTAATACCATTTTTTACCTTAGCATGTATTTCTTCACAAACTACATTATCTGGTAAGGTAAATGTTCTATTAAATTTCGTTGAGTGGTATTCTTTAGATATGTAAGACCCCTCTTCTAATTTGTCATCAGTTTTTCTCTCTCCTTCTACCAATAAAGTTCCATTTTCTATGGATACATTTAAATCCTTTTTTGTGAATCCAGGTGTTAATAATTCATATCTGAATGACCAACCATCTTCATAGATATTAGTAACTGGTAAGTTATGAGAATATCCCCTATTATCCATTTTGTTTTTTATCACGTCATTAACCCTTTGTTTAAATTCTGTTGGGTCAATACTAAAAGTACTGTGAAAGAAATCATCGTTGAAGAAATCTCTAATGTTGTCATTAATTTTTTTGTAATACATTTTTAATTTTTTTATTATATTATTATTATTATTTATGATTTTGTATTAGTCAAAACTCATACCAACAGAAATAAAGTGTCAATTTGTCAGGGATTGTTAACGTGTTTTCCTTTTATCTTATAATAGTTAACGTCAATTCCTAATTCTTCTAACTTATTCTTTGGTATGTAACATTCTCCTGTTTCTAAAAAATACTCCATCCTTTTCCGTCCAAAGTTAATGTTAAATTCCACTAAGTCAATACCAATGAACTTTCTTTTGTTCTTTAATGAAGCTACACCAGTTGTAGAAGACCCCGCGAATGGGTCTAAGACGACATCTCCTTCTTCACTACCGATTCTAACAAACCAATCTGCCAAATCAACGTGAAAGGGAGCTGGGTGTAAAACACTTGGGTTAGATTCTGAAGGTGTTATCACTACATTATGTGGTAAAGAACCTTTTACATTTAAAGTTCTCATTTCTGATTCATAAACCCCATCCCTAGAATTTATAGTCGTAACTGGACTCTGAAATCTTTTTTTAGTTACTTCAGAATGTTCAGTTCTACAATTATCAGCCACAAATTTAGGTTTATTAGAATTAGAGAAATGAAAAACATATTCATATCTATCTATGGCCCTATATTTACAATTTGTGGGTATGGCGTTTTTCTTAAACCATATATAAGGTTTAGCAACCATATGCCAACCTTGTTTCCTCATCTTATATTTTAATTCATCTAAAACTGGGTGAACAACACCTTTATCTATCTTATCATTAATGTTAAGAAAGAAACTACCATTAGGTTTTAACACCTTTAAAAATAATTCAGTAAACTCTAAAAACCAATCAGAGTAGTCATCAACGTGTATAGAACCTATTTCACCATCATCATTCCCGCTATAATTTTTTCTCATAGAATAATATGGTGGTGATGTAAATATCATATCCACCTTCTCACCACGAGAAATCATATCAGTTAATATTTTTTTTGTGTCACCTAATTGTAAATTATATTGACTTTTCATAATATTTTTTTAAATTTATAACAAAGATAATGATATTTATATAAAAAACAAAATATAATGAAAAAAATATTACCGAAAGTGAAGAGAATACTTAATATGTCTATTAAACAAGCTAAGTTATATGATGATAGGGAGGTAACAATAGAACATATTATGGTTGCGTTAATTAATGATTATAATAATAATGCGATTAAGATGTTAGAAGAAATGGGTGTAGACATTGATAGGTTACATAAAAAAATAGAACTATCTTTAATTAAAAACAAAAATGAAGATGATATATACGATATCATTGACGATATAATACCACTAAACACCAACAGTCAAAATATTATAAAGGGTGCAGAAAAAGAATGTGATTTATTGAAAGAGGATTATCTGGACACCCAACACATTCTTTTATCGCTGTTAAAAACAAAAAATTCTATAAGTAGGATTTTCAATAATATGAAAGTGACATATAAATCGTATAATAACCAAATTAAAAAAACTATTATCGAGAGTAGTATTGAGCCACTTGACTCTGATGAAGATAAACCGTTTAAAAGTAATAAAAACCATTTTAAAATAAAAACTAAAAGTAAAGAGACACCATTATTGGATAATTTTTCTGTAGATATAACAAAGATGGCAATGGATGGAAAAATTGACCCAGTAATCGGTAGAGATAAAATAATACAGAGAGTGGCTCAGATTCTTGCTAGGAAAAAGAAAAATAACCCAGTTATTATTGGTGAACCCGGTGTTGGTAAGACAACTATAGTGGAAGGATTAGCATTAAAAATTATTAATGGTAAAGCCCCAAGAACATTATTAGAAAAAAGAATTGTATCACTGGATTTAGCGTCTTTAGTTGCTGGAACAAAATATAGGGGTCAGTTCGAAGAAAGAATAAAAGGTATTGTAGATGAATTAATGACTGTTGACAACGTAATTTTATTTGTAGATGAAGTTCACACTATAATAGGTGCGGGTAATGCGTCAGGATCAATGGATGCTGCCAACGTTTTAAAACCAGCTTTATCTAGGGGTGATTTACAACTTATTGGTGCGACAACATTAGACGAATTTAGAGAAAATATAGAAAAAGATGGTGCCTTAACCAGAAGATTCCAACAAGTGATAATTGACCCACCATCAATGAAAGATACTATCGAAATTTTAAATAAGATAAAATTTTCATATGAATCCTTTCATAAAGTAACATACCCACAAGAAACCATTGATAGATGTGTTAAATTGGCGGATAGATATATTACTGATAGAGAATTTCCTGATAAAGCCATAGATATTATGGATGAGGTTGGGTCTCGTTCACAAGTTAACGCTAAACCCCCAGAGAATATTACTAAATTAGAGGGTAAGATTGTTGACATTAAAGAAGATAAGAATGGTGTCGTAAAAAGTCAGAGATATGAGGAGGCTGCCCGACTTAGAGACGAAGAGAGAATCATTACAGAAAAATTAGACTCTGAGAAAACTAAATGGCTTGATGATCTTGATAAGAAAAGGAAAGTTATTGACCCCGAAGAAGTTAACGAAGTAGTGTCCATTATGACAGGGATTCCATTAAATAGACTTAGTGAGAATCAAGGTAAAAGGTTATTACAGATGGAAAAAGATTTACATGGTTCCGTAATTGGTCAAGATGAGGGGTTAATTAAAATCGCTCAATCACTAAGACGAAATAAAGTGGGGATAAGAAACCCGAAGAAACCCATAGGTTCTTTTATGTTCATAGGACCAACAGGCGTAGGCAAAACGCATATGGCGAAAAAATTGGCTGAATATATGTTTGGTGATGAGGATTCTTTAATAAGAATGGATATGTCTGAATTTCAAGAAAAACATTCCATATCTAGGTTAATTGGTTCCCCTCCAGGGTATATTGGTCACGAAGATGGTGGACAACTAACTGAAAAAGTAAGGAGAAAACCCTATTCTATTATATTATTTGATGAAATTGAGAAAGCCAATAAAGATATATATAATATACTATTACAATTATTAGATGACGGTCAACTAACAGATAGCTTGGGTAGGAAAGTTAATTTTAAAAATTGTATGGTTATTATGACATCTAACATTGGGGTTAAAAAATTACAAGACTTCGGAACTGGTATCGGGTTTGGTACAAAAGCTACGATGGAAGGTGAATCTACCTCCAAATCAGATATTCTAATGGATGAATTAAAGAAACATTTCGCACCAGAATTCTTAAATAGATTGGATGATGTTGTTATTTTTAAATCTTTAACAAAAGAAGAGATAAGTAAAATAGTTGATTTGGAAATTATAAAACTTAAAGGTAGAGTTGAGGAGATAGGTTATAATTTACAAATTAACAAAACTGTTAAGAATTATCTTATTGAAACTGGTTATGATGAAGAGTATGGTGCTAGACCATTAAATAGAGCTATTCAGAAATGTGTTGAGGATCCTGTATCGGAAGAAATACTTAAAGGTAGAGTTGAGAAAGGACAAACTATTAAGGTTAGTTACGTCAAATCCAAAGAAAAAATAGTAATAAAGGTCGAATAATTAGGAGAATCGGAAGATTTGTTGTATATTCGTAGTATAAATAAAAACACTATGAAAAACTTAATTTTAATTATCGTTACATTACTTCCATAAGTGGGTACTCACAATCACCAACCGACACTATAGGGTATGACGGTGTGAATTTTTCTTTGGCTGGGAAGTGTATTCAACACTTACTTTACGTTAAATTATAGTGATGGTTTATCTTCGTACTCTTGGTGATCTTTTGTTTCTAGATATTGGTTTTCTACTTACAGGTTTTCTTTTTCTTGATTCTGTAATTTCTCTTTTCTTTTCACTTTTAACTTGATTTACGATATTCTCAATAAGTGACACCATTTCTGATTCAGTTAATCGGATTGTTTTTTTACCTTTTTTCATTTTTGATTGTTTTAATTTATTATTATTGTTTTTTATATTAATATTATACCCCTGTAAAATAACCTATCTCGTCATCATCGGATAAGAACTTTTCAAACTCCTTTCTATTGTCTGGCGATAATTTGGATATTACATCATCGTCATATGTAAACCTAGACAACCCACTATTATTAACTAATTTATTTAATTCCTCCACATCAATATACGTTAAAGGGTTTTCATCTAAGTTAAATAAGAAACAAGAATGTAATACCTCAGAATACCCAGGTAGGGGAGCCTTTTTAATGTTATTATTAGCAAAGGAGAATACACTTAGTTTGTTTGGTTTTGGTATGAACCCAACAGGGGGTAGTTCACTTAGACTACAATTATTTAAAGTTAACCTTCTTAGTTGGGTGAATTTAGATAAATCTGGCATCGAACCAAGATTCATATTACTAAAATCTAAAGTTTCTGTAGTCTTATCTAAATAATCTGTTATCACTACACCGTCAGTATTTTCCATTAACCATTTTAAATATTTATTTTGTTGTAACGGTACCTGTTGTTCTGAAGCTAGTTTCCTTATATTTTTAACCCCTTGTTCATATACTTCACCACTTATAACATCCTTAGCCGAACCACCAAACTTATTTAAATAATCAATGTACCTACTTTTCATTAAACCATCACCTTCTGTAACATCCTCAGACGCTAAAGCCCCCAACTCATCAATAAAGAATTTCTGTAACCCAGGGTAGGTACTATTTAATTTACCTATACCATCATCACCTATCGAAGTATTATTCTTATTATGTAATTGATTTGATTCGAAATGAAATTGTAAAGGGTACGTATCATCATCGGTTGGTTCCCCGTCAAACATAGTTTTAGGTATTATCACATAAAGGTCCGATGGATCACCGTTTGGTTTTTTATTATTATTCCTAGTACTATCAAAATAAGAATTACCTTCTCTTCTTGTACACCAACTAGCTAAATTACCTAATGGGTCACAACTAGATTCTATAGTATCTGGTATGTAAACTAATACATCGTTGTCTCTATACGCTAACCTAGCATGTCCAAGATCAATATATTTTTTTAATTTATTCCATAATTTTTCACCTGGTGTGGAATCCTCATCCTCATCTCCCGAACCAATAAATGGACTCACTATTGAGTATAGGTGAGCTAAGTCATTGTATTGACTTATATCCGAAACATCGGTAGGGGCATTTGGTCTGTTTGGTGCACCCGTTTTAAATACTTTTTTCTTTTTAACTCTATCAAAAACCTCTAAAAATTCAGTAGCTTCTGGTAAATCCTCAGTTAAAAAACGTACCGCTTGATCAATTTCATTTTCAGAGATATGTCTTAAAAATACGTTTATCATCCATGAAACATATGCTTTATTACTTGTGGGATCCGCTTCAGCTATATCGTTAAAAATTTCCTCAGTAAGTTTTACTGATGTTTTTCCTTTTTTACTCGTATAAAGATAAGCTATATCAACACCAGATTCGTCTTGTATTGGATCAACCTTAATTCTTTTTTTGGGTGGTATTCCACCTGGTTCCCTTTCTTCCTCAGATTCTTGTTCCCCTTGGGTTAAGTCATCTACTTGACTATTTGACATAACGTGTTGGGTTTTTAAATAATCTACCCTATCTTCTCTTAATAGAATTTTGTATTGACTTTCAGTTACTATGTATTTCATTCTAAATTGTGTTTATTTATAAATATAACGTTTTTATTAAAAAATTTTAATATGTAAAGAATTCTGATGTCTTGATCCACCTACTTTTATCACCAGATAAATTATTTATCATTTGTTTTACAGATTCATAAGAACCACTCTCTATGTTAGATAATATTTTTGAATTTACAAACCAACTACAACCCCTATTATATACAACGTCTATCATTGCGTCGTACAACCCCTGAGTTAATAAATGATATTTAGTACCGTCTTTATTGTCTCTTACTTTTTGCCTTTTTACCCACCTTTTAACACAATCTGCAGCGTTGTTCACATCTTTCTTTAAGAATTCATTAGCTTTTTTCTCTGTAATTTTTTGTCCAGGGTAAACATCATCACCAGTATGTCCATAACCAATAGTTAATGTACCAACACTATCTGACTTTGACCCCTTATATTCTACACTAGGGTAAACAGCGTCATCATATACAAATGTTCGTAAAGATTCATACTCCCTAATATGGTCCCATAGACCTTGACTAGCCACATTACCATCTAAAGTAAAATCTTTTCTTTTATTGTTGAGATAGATGAAGAAACTGCAGAAGCCGCTGCCGAATAAATGTCGGAAGGATCTTGTTCATTTAAAATCAAGTTTTTTAACTGATTTTCTGTAATAATAATCTTCATATTTATAAATATAAGTATTTATTAAAAAAAAACATAATTATATTGACATTATTTTATATGAGTAGAAAGATACCTAAAAAAAACGGAAAAGTTAAAAAAAGACATATAAATAGTGTTAGGAAGTCTAAAATCTATAATAAAATACGTAAAATTACCAAAAAACACCCTAAAATTAAGCAAAAAATCAAAAATATTAAGGATTTAGAGAAGAAATTGTACTACGCGATGGTTTGGGAGGTTACAGAAGGGCAAAAACTCTACTTATTAGAGAATTCTGATAAAAGGGGGTGGAAGGATCATCATTTAGATCATATTTATCCTCTCGCGATGGGTTTTAAAGAGAAAATACCACCAGAAAAGATAGGAAACATCAAAAATTTAAGATTTATACCCTATGAGGAGAACTTAAGTAAGGGTAGTAAGGTGACAAATGAATCAAAAAACGCTTTAAGGCGTATAAAAAGGTTAAAATAGAAACTTAACCCTATTAATTACATAATAATAGTATATTAACACTAGTAAGTCTCGAAAAGTTTCTGAGTTTCAGTAACAATTTCTGCTTTCTGAGATTCTATAAGATTAATCTTATCCTGTTGTTCCTTATTCAAATCTCTTCCCGCTGCTTCAGATTTAATATCTGATATCTGAGAGTCTAGTCTGTCATGTCTTAATAGATAAGAATGGTACAATTCTGCTTTTTGATCGTTGTTCATAATTTTTTATTTAAATATAAAACTTTATTATATAATAGTAAACACTTTAATTCTGTAATCTACTCTCATATCTTCTTAATACTGTTTGAAACATGTCACCTAAATGTTCGATGTACCCACCTAAAGAAGATAATTTTTCAGATACCTTGAACCTTAATTCACTATCTGACATAGACAACCCTAACCCATGTGATAAATTTGTGGGTTTACCACCCATAACACCCGCTGAATAACCACTTAATATTCTAAAATATTTTAAGACTTTAGCTGTGGCGTTCATATAATTAATGACTAATTCTTTAAAATCTGTATCTAAATAAATTTCTTTTGACAACTCCTTTATTAGTTTGATGTCTTCTTGGTATTTATTCGATAGGTTTGCAACAGCCGTCATTATATTCATTTTACTTGAATCATCGTCTTGTAGATGACCTATAATTGCCCCCATCATATTTACAGTGTCGGAAATTGTTCTTGATATTATTCCATGTATGTTACCACCATGTGATGCCATAATATTATGATCATCATAACCTCCGACCTCATTAATAATTTTTTTGTATTGTGACTCTGTTATCTTTATTTTCATAGTAATAAATATCCTATAAAAATAAAAAATCTGACATTATGTGTCAGATTCTTTCTTTTCTTCTATTTCTAATTGTCTATCTTTAAATTTTTCCATTTCTTTTAGAAATTCTTGTTCCATCTTTTTTTGAAAATGAGCTTGTTCAGATTTTATTCTTTGTGTCCTAGCTTTAGATTTTTGTTTTTGATTCTTTCTGTGTCTACTTTTTGCCATAACTTTTATTTTTTATATAAATATAATAATACTTTATTTAATAGTCAACTATTTATTACTATGAAGTTATTAGATATTTTATTGGAAGATGTGGAAACACCATTTAACGAAAAATGTGTTATGAACATAACCAATAATGATGGTAAGACAATATCTGTAGATTGTGAAGTACCTACAACACCAGAAGAAAAAATTACTGGTCTTATGAATAGAGATAGTTTAGATAAAAATTCTGGTATGTTCTACGATTACGTTGATGGTGGTTTTTGGATGGATAATGTAAAATTCCCAATAGAAATGGTTTTCATTAATGGTGATAAGATTGTAGACATTAAAAAGGCTAAAGCTTATGATAAGACATCTATACGACCTTCAGTAGAAGCTAATAGTAACTTAGAAGTTAATGATGGGTTCTGTGAAGATAATAATATCTCTATCGGTAACACTATTTACAGATCGTAAATCTCAGGAAACTCTTTACCAAACATTCTAACTAATTCCCCAGCTTTTGAATTCGCTTGATCCTCCCATGGGGAACCATCCTCACCTTCTTCTGGGTTACCTTTCAAGTCACCCAACTCATTTTGTTTATGATGTACCATTTCGTGAGCGATGGAACGAATGATATCTGGAACAGCTCTATTCTTAGACATAACACTTATTTCATTATTTGACATATCATAACTAGCCAATGTTTCTAATTCATCATTATTATCAGTCAACTTAACATTAAAACCATCACCCAAAGATAACTCATTTTTTCCAAAATCTATAAAATCATCTATAATAGATTCATTCATACTATTATTTTTACCTTTAACTAACTCAACACCCCATTTATCTTTTACGTAGTTAGGTAACTTATTTTTAAATTCTGTAAAAACTACATCAAACGCATCCTCACTTATTTTATATGATTTTTTGATTTTACTCCCGATAGTACTATATGACCCATCAATATTAGGTATTGGGTTACTGTATTTATGTTCTGAAAATATTCTATGTATACCAAAACCCCAATTAATGTCCCCACTCCCAAAAGTTAAAGACAGTTCTAAATCTGGATATAATACTTCCCATTCACTCAGTTGGTTGTTTCCTCCGATTACTCTTAATTCACCAGTGGTGACTAAATGGTCCAACCAATCATAACCAAACTCTAAATTAAATTCATTTATATCGTATTCATCCTCTGGGTTATCGGATCTAAAATAATACCAACCGTTATCATATTCAACATCTTCCCAACCATATTTATTAAATAAATCAGGGTCAGAAGAAATTCTATCTAATTCTTCATCTCCATACATACCCACAAACTCTCTAAGAGACTTAAATGACGGTATATCAAATGAGTGATGGTCAGTTATTTTAACCCCAGATAACATTTCGTTAACAATAAAATCCAGATATTTTTGTTCCTTTTTTTTATTAATGTAATCTTCTTTGATTATATTTTTAATAATATATTTCATCTTATATTTTATGTATTACCTTAACCTTATCTACCCCAGCCATTAGTGATAAACTCCTACCGTTTTCCCAATCTACGTCAATGTGATCTTCATTGAAGGGTGATCTAAGACTAGTATATCCAACAACCACACCTTTAGTACCTGGTTTAATAGGGTTTGGGTCATCCATGTAAACCATTTCAATTGTATCACCAATAATTGGCATATTCCCATCACTATAGTTTTTTCTAACCCATTCATTACGTAGTTTATCAGTTATTGGGTCATTTGGTCCAAATCCATATGTATTTACGATATATTTTCTAACATAATAATAAAAGAAATCGTTAACATCTTCATACCTTTCATAATCCAAATCATTGTCATAATTAGATATGGTATTATGGTTAAATACATCATTTAAGTCATTAAATAATTGATTGAATAATCTTTCTTCGCTGGTAAAATTTGCCATAGCTTATGCTGGGTTATATTCACCCATTTTAAATGGTTCTAAAACTGGGTTTATCGCGTGTAGTGAATAACTACCATCTGGTCGATATTCAGCGTAAACAAATTCTGCACCCACCACTTTATTATTACCGTCAGAGGTGTAAAAATAATCGGATAAGAATGGGTTGTATTTTATTTCTTCAGCCACATCTTTTAATGTTACTGGGTCATCAGGTAATTCTTGAACAATACCCCCAACACCAACAACTTGTGAACGTTTAGACATTTCACCAGCGTCTTTTGTTGTTCTCATTATGTTATGGTACCCTGGACTTATATCGAAATTAATGTCACCACCTAATAATAAATCATTAGTATAACCTATAATTCCTGGTGTACTATCTTTTCTACCTCTTTTTGTTCTACCATAAACACCAAAAGCACCATTCTTATTATGCATTATGTTATGTCTATTTGTATGGAACCACACCTCTTTACCTATTAATTCTGGTGAATCACCTTCTAAATAACCATACTGAGCTTTACCAGCGGTTACAGGTTCACTCATATCCATATGATATGGTGGTGACTCATTAATTAAATGATTTCTCATCTCTATTAATAGATTAACTTTTTTTATATTATTTTTCTTATCTTTTGTTCTCATATCATATAAATATATAGTTTTTTTTTAATAATACATTAATTTGTCGTGAAGAACTTCATTAAAATATTGTGGATCAATATCACCAGCACCACCATACCTAAAATGTTTGTCAGTATTTATATATACTTCCTCATTCGGTAATAAAACATTATCGTAGTAATTAAAGACACCACCCCTTTCGATACTAAAAATGTCATTAAATATATCTGAAAGTAAAGAGTAACCAGAATCCACATGATCATATAAAGTATCTTTAAACATTTCACTATTTACTACATCACCGATTTCTCTACTACCATTAAATTCTAATTTCCATCCCCTATTACCATCTTTATCAACGTCATTAGCTATTATACCATTAAATTCAGAAAGATAATCCTCAACACCATTTCTAATGTCAGAATGTAAATAGTCTATATCAGCACTATTTTGAGCGTCTGCCATTGCACAACCTATATCATCACCAAATTCTGACTCTACAAATTCCATAAAACCTTCTTTAGTTCCTTCACCATCTAAACCTTCTAAATATTTTTCTCTCATTGTACCAACATTAACTCTATCAATCATATCAAAATAGTAAGAGTCAAAATCGTAACAATCGTAATTGTAGTCATAATCATAATCCTGTTCGAAATATTTTTTAGCGTAGTGTTGCATATCATAATCCCTATCTTCGGAAAAAAAGTTACTTAATTCTTCAGCATCAAAATGTACGGGAACGTAATAATCTTTTCTTTTATAATTAGTTAAATAATTATATATTATATTAATCTCTTGTTCGTTTGATAGATTCATTCCTGGAAGTACTTCTTTCATAAAGAAATCTGGATCATCATCCATCATCCTCATCACCCTTTCCATAAATTTGGGTGCGAATAGAGTATCGTTAAAGGGATCAACTTCTTTATCCCCCTCTTGTTCTCTTAATATTTTCCTAATTATTTTTTTCATTACCAGTCTAAACTATGTTTTATATATAGATCTATACCATTTTCCTCAGCATATTTTTTAATGATATCATTTAAAACCTCTTTAACTTTAAATCGTAAACTTTTTCTTAATTCTCTATCCTTAATTTTAAAAACATCACTAAGAAAAATAATGATGTAATAAACTATATTACGATTGTCTTTCTCTAAATATATATCATCATATAATTCATTATCGATGTAATTTACACTATATGATGTCATATCTAATGACTCCTCCAACATCTTTATATTGAATGGGTTATTTGATAATATGTGAGTATAGTCAGTAGAATTTAACCTAGCACTATATATTTCTTCATATGTCAAAGCACCATTAATGTGTTCAACATATATTAAGTCATAAAGTACCCCCTCAATAGTTTTTAAGAATTTACTTTCTTTTTCTTCTTTTAATATGTGTTTAATTATGTTTCTCATTAATGTAAATCCCTTTCAATATACTCTAACATTTCTTGATGTAATATTTTATATTCAGAATCTGTTATTGAGTCTAAATAGTTATGAACACCTTCATAGTGAACACCCCTTTCATTATAACCATACCCAGTCCATTCTACAAATCCTTTTAAACCTTCTAATTTTCTTAAATTAAAAAATCCAACCCCACCTTCTACACTTTTATCAAATATGTAAGGGTCTTCTTGATATCGTATATAATCTTCGTATAATACTTCAGATAAAGAATATAAAAACCTATCCTTAGCCAAATCAAAACGTATTTTTTTCCACACAACCCAAGACTCATCTAAGGATAACCCAAATGTATCTACTAGTACTAATATCAGACTTGTGATTAGACTGGAATCGTCCCCTAACTGAGCACCTATTCCACCACCAGTACCTTTAATTTGTTCCCCACTACTTGTGTGAAAACTAGTGACAACCTGACCATCACGATAATTCTTGTTATGTTCAAACCAGAAATCGTCCTTAATGTGGTTATAGACTTTATCTGTAACATCCCCATTAAGAGTACTTTCCTTAAGGATTTTTTTAATTAATAATTTCATTATTATATAAATATAACTAAATGTGTTATAAATGTAATTATTAGATTTGATTATTTATATTTTTTATTTATATTTATGTTATGGTAAGAAAAAAAGTTAAAAAAGAGAAAATAACCCCGCCAACCACAAAAGAAAGGGTTAAAGATGATGTAGAATCAAAAAAAATAATAACCTATGTACCCAATAACACTAAAAATAGGTGGGATAAGATAAAAGGTGTTGACGGTGATGTTGTAAGGTTTAAAATAAATGACAATAAAAGACAGGAGTTTTTAAAGAATAAGTCCCATATGTTACTTTATGTTGGTGTGGATAACTCTGATTTGTATTTTTATTATGAAATTAAAAAATAAAAACCCATTTTTTTAATTTATTCCCGTAAACCCACTATTTATTAGGGTTTTTATTTTGCAGTGTGAATTATTTTTCGTATATTTGTATAACAAAAACAAATAACTATGGAATATACTAAAATTAAAAACCACTGGAAAACAAAAGTTCCTTACATCGACACCAACGATGCCATTAAAGATTATAAGAATAGTGTAGTTGCAAAATCAGAAAACAATGATTGTGTGGTTAGAGCATTTGCGGCAGTAACGGAATCAACCTACGATAAATCACACGCATACGTTAAGAAGACATTTGATCGACCAAAGGGTGTTGGAACACCTAGATTCGATATTACAATGAAAAACAATCAAGGTAAGAGAGTGTTGGGGTCCAAATACGAAAGGTTAACCAACCACACCGAAACTACGTATGTAAAAACAACAAAGGATAGAGTATGGGGTTCTGATGAAACTATAATTACAAAATGTAATGTTACAGTATCTAGTAGATATATGCCGTTAATAACTAAGTATGGTAAAACCAGAGTATCACAAATGACCGTTAAAACTTTTTTAAACGATTATAATGTAGGGAAATATCTCGTTCACGTTAGGGGACACGCTTTTGCAATACTCGATGGTGTGGTGGTTGGAAACATTTGTGATTCTCGAAGGATGAAAGCTAGGATAGTTAACGCATATAAATTTATTTAGAAATGGAAAAAAATTGTAAGGAGTGTCCTTGGGTTGTAAGGAACAAAAATAATGACACCATTATTAACCACTCTAAAAAATGGGGTAAGAAACATAACTGTCATATGAAAATAAAAGGTACCGATAATCCCCTTTGGGGGTGTACCCCTAAACACCAATGTGTGGGTAATAAAAATTTAACTTAACATTAATTGATTAATTAAAAAAATATTATTATATTTGTAAAAAATAAGAGCTATTATGATTGAAGATTTAAAATTATACAAAAAAATTGATAAAAGTGGGTTCAAAACTAAGGTTGAGCATATTTATTATAACCTTGATAAAAAAGTTGCTGAAATAACTATCTGTGAAGAAAGGAAAGATGATACATTTGTTTTAGATGAAGAAAGATTTATTAGTGATAAAACTATCATAAGAAACTTAGTCAGGAAAGAGAATAAAGATTTAGAAAAGAGAATAAAAAATAATAACTTGGTGATTGCACTATCTAATAACAACCCTCACGAGGTTGAGAAAGCCACTAACCACCTAAATAAGAATAAAAATAGATTACAAAGGATAAGAAGTTACATCAATGAAAACTGAATACAATAAAATTATAGAAAATATCGATATGGGTATAGATATTGATATGGAAAAGTTAAAACAAAAAAACAAAGATATCTCAAATGCCGTTAATAGGTATATGAGAATTAAAAGAAAAAGTTTTTTTAGGAAAATATTTTATTTAGGGTTTAGGGGTAATTAATATCTACCACTAATATAGGTAAACAACACCTCTGGAATATTCACACATTCTTTCAAATCACCATTTCTATCAATACAATCAATAATATCTAAATTATTAACAATACGTTTTAATTCCAAAGGAGATTTTTTAAAGATGGAATAAATATAATCTTTACTATATAACTTATCAGAATTATAATAGGATTCTTTTAAAATGTTATTATATTGGGTTTCTGATATTTTTATTTTCATAACTATTTTATCTATAATCTATATTACCACCCTTTTTTATTATATCAAAATGTTCTGGATCCCCATCACCATCGATGTCTATTTCCAAATCACCAATATCTCCATCAATGTCATTATCATTTCCTTGTGATTGGTCTACCATATAATCATGAAATAAATCAGCGTATTCTTCAGACGACATTTGTTCACTAACTTCCTCCGACCAATTTTCAAACTCTTCTACTCTTTCATCTGTCACCTCTACATCTGGAAATTTGTATGACATAAGTTTTAAAACTTCACTCATATCAATAGTGGGTTCTCCCAATATTCTTTTATTGGATTGTTCTATAATTAATCTTTTTTGTTTTTCTATCCTACCCATTTTAATTAGTTTATATATAAATATGAAAATATAATAAAAAGTATTCTTTTTTAACGGGAGGGTGTGATTAATTCTAATATGAATTTTTTATAATTTTGGAACACATAAATAACTTCGATGTCATTACGTATACCAAACATACCTTTCATATCTTTATAAAAAGATGGGTATGGTTTATCATCATCTAAATATTCACTAGTTAAGTAATGACCGTAACTACCTAAATTGTTTAAGTTATAAGGGCTTAAGGGGAGAGTAAGTCTTCTGTATTGGGAGTTATATTCAGTTTCATTTTTTAAAACTCCAACTACTTTATCTAAAAACTTCTTATCTATATTTTCAAAATCAAATGTGGTATAATTAAATTTAGGTTCTTTTGATTCATTTAAATTTTTGTCATGAAATAGTGAAGGTATTAGTAGGTAACTATTTATTCTATTATCATATACTACCATCTTTTGTTGATATTTGCTCCATACATATTCAGATTCCTCATTTGTTAACCCATATATTCTTTCTAAATGGTTTCTCAACTCCCATAGAAATTTATGGTAGATAGTCATACCATAACTAGAGGTAAACGACACCGCTGGTATGTCAATATCATCAGTAGATATAAATGTACCATCTACCTTCCGAATTAATTTACTACCTGACACTAATAAGTCTATTATTTTTATTAGATAATCCTCTTGTTTTTGTGGATAATCTTTAGAATATGGGTTTTTAGATTCAGTCATAGTTTTATTGTAAATTACTTTATTCATTTATTTACTCACCTTATTATAAATATGTATATATTTATAATAAGAAAATAAAGTATTAATGGATAGTAATAATAAATCGTATAAAAATAAGGGTGAAAAATTAAATGAATCTCAATACGTAGATAAAATAATAAACCACGTAAAATCCGACTCAATAGGTGAAAGGATAGAACTTAAAAAAACATATTCTTTATCTACGGATGAGTACATCGAACTCCTTCAACACGAAGTGAACCTTATTAATTCACTTAAGGGTGAAGTATTTGACACTAGTGACCCTAAATGGTTTGGTACGGGTAGTTATGAATTTACTTTTGAAATCGATTCGTCATATCTTTATAATTATAAACTCCCGACCCCAAACGAAAATGTTTTATTTACTCGTGAATCTATTGAGGTTGATGTGGATGTTGATGTGACAGGTACGGTATTTTTAGGGAGTACTATGATAAATAACCCAGGAAGGGACTGGACATTAAGAGAAGCAATAGAAAACCGACATATGGGTCACATCATTATCTCTGAGATAAGAGATATTATTTATACTATATTAGAACAAAGATTACCATTGTTAAAAAATTTAGAAACATTAGATGTTTGTAATGTCAAGGAAGAGTGGGTAACTAAATTATCTAATGTAGATAAAAATATTAATGAGGCTGTTTTTATTAATCCTTCTGTAGATAGTAAAGATTTTTTAGAATACGTTTATGACGATTTAGTAAAAAATACTAAATGGAGGGATAAGTCATTTAGTGGTGTAGAATTATACGATGGTAGATGTCAAAACTTACAAGTTGGTATTAATTGGGGATCCAATCCACCATCTTTTAGTTATTTACCAGTATGTTTAAAAAGATGTTTAAAAGGTTATTGGGGATTAACTGACGAGGAAATAAAAGAATTATTTTGGGGTAGGTATGACAAACATATTATTAATATGAAACGACATTCCCTACAACAACCTTATAATTTAACAGAATCTAAAGAAGGTATAGACAAAGATTTTTTAGATAAGGTGGTTAATTCATTAATTGGTGAAACTACACCTTTTAACAAAAACGTTACTAGCGTTAATACACCATTTTTTGTGTCTGGGGTGGAAAAGTATTGGGTGTTGACTGCCCATCGTTGTAGGGAAATAGGTATTGTTCATCCAGAAAACTATATAGTACCTTCAATTATCTCTAACCATTTAAAAGATGTTTATTCTTTACAATCTATAGAGGAAATGGAATATGTAATGGGTAAATATTATTTTAACATATATAATAAGTATTTTAGAAAGTTTTTTGATAATACAAAAAGGGGTAAAATAAGTGATAACCGGAATACAATGAACGAATCTTCTGCCACCTTTGGTGGTAGTGATAATTTTTTAAATAAAGTGGTAGATTTTATGGTGGACGATACTGAGTTGGTGGAGTTAGATGAACAACCATATATACGGATAAAATTTCCGTTTATAAATTATAGTGGTAGGAGACTTCCACATAAATGGTTCGAAGCTGTGCCAAGATTCCCATTTATAGAAGGTATGGTAGGTAATTATGATTTAACTGATGATGAGGCTGAATATGTTTTAGAAAAGTATTCAGATAAACTACGTTCACGAGTATTTTCTGTTAGGAAACAAATATCTGATAATGTCAATGACTAACCAAAACAAAATAGGTGGATAAGAAATTTTTAGATAAAGTATTAGAACAGATTGTTAGAGAGACAATAGTGGATCATGAAGAAGAAGTTGTGTTCACTCCCTTTGGTCCCCACTATTACTTTATTTACTTCTATAGGTCACCTCCTAATTCAGAATATTTCAATATTCACTGTAAAGATATATATGGGTTAAATAAAGAAGAAATAGAATATGTGTGGTATGGATATAGGAAAATTATTAAAAACAAAATAGGTGGATAAGAAATTTTTAAATAAAGTATTAAGTCAAATTGTATCTGAAACAAAGGTACATCGCGAAAAGAATTGTTTACTTCAAATCGATGTACCTTACCAACCTAAGAACATTCTTATTCCCCATTTACCACCCACTCCTTTTCATCTTCTCTTATCTGTTCTACGTATTGGTCCCTTTACTAAACACTGTAGGGATGTATATGGGTTAAATGAAGAAGAAATAGACTATGTGTGGAAAGAATATAAAGACATTATTAGAGATAAGATATATGGGTAAGGAATTTTTAAATAAGGTAGTTAATCAGATTGTATCAGAAACAATAGTAGACATTGATGATGATAAGGTAACTTACCCTGTTAAACTGTCTATACAAGTGTTTTATGAGCCACCTTTCGCTTCTTACGGAATCTCTCACGAGTTTATAAGACATTGTGAAGAAGTATATGGGTTAAACCCCGATGAAATAAAATATGTGTGGAGAGAATATAAATCCACATTAAAGAGGTTGGGTAAACTTTAAGATTATGGATAAGAAATTTTTAGATAAGGTAGTTTACCAGTTAGAGAGTGAAACAAAAATAGACGCTGAAAAGGAAGAGATACACTTTCAGTTTTTACCGTTAGATGAAATTTATGGCTCAAATACTTTTCATATACCCTATTTTGATTTCCTTTTCATATACAACTCCCTTTTTAAACACTGTAAAGAGGTTTATGGGTTGAATGAAGAAGAATCAGAATATGTGTGGACTGAATATGAAAATAAGATAAAACCAAAATTTCCGACATATGGCGGCATCAAATATTTAGAAGAAAGTAACCATATATCTGATAAGGATAATAATTTCTTAGATGAGGTGGTTAATCAGATTGTTAGGGAGACTGAGGTTGACTATGTATCTAAAAAGGTAAAGTTACGCTTCACATCCTCTTACACTTACTTAGATATCGTTGACGCTTATATATTCCCTTACCCACCCTTCGAAGAACACTTAGAAGGTGTATATGGGTTAAAGAATATGTCAGAAAGAAAATATGTCCAAAATAATTATGAAGATACTATTAATAATATGTTAAACCCTAAAGATAATATTAATGAGTCTACTGGTATGGATAATAAATTCTTAGATAAGGTAATAGATCAGATTGTATCAGAAACAAAGATAGATTATACTGTTGGCATATTTACCCCCTTCAGGGAGTTCCCTTTCCATATGGAAATCTCCGGTTCTCGTTTTTTCAATTCGACAACACCACCAAGTAGTTTCTTCTCTCACATTAGAGAGGTATATGGTATATCTGAATGGGGAGAGATGATATATCTATGGAATGAATATGTTAAGACACTAAGAGATAAAATAGAAAACAATGGATAAGAATTTTTTAAATAAAGTATTGGGTCAGATTATGTCTGAAACAAGAATGAATGATGATTACAAGGGGGACGATGTTTGGGTATGGAGGAATATATATGTTCCTTTCTCCTATGTTGCCATCAGCTTCCAATCTTTTTTACCGGGACCCCTTTCTACTTCCCGTTTTCCCCCTCTTTACATACTCTTTACAAATCACTGTGAAGAGGTATATGGGTTAAATAAAGAAGAAACAGAATATGCGTGGGATGAATATATTAAGATAATAAGAGATAAAATAGAAAACAATGGATAAGAATTTCTTAAATAAGGTAGTGGATCAAATTGTTAGTGAAACAAGGGTAGATTATGAAAAGGAAAAAGTGTATACCTCTTTCTCTTTTCCTCACCCCTCCCTCTCTTCCTCCCCCTTTTCTTACATCTTCACTACACATTGTAAAGATGTATATGGGTTAAATTATGAAGAGACAGAATATGTATGGAATGAATATATTAAGATAGTAAGAGATAAAATAGAAGCTAATGGATAAGAATTTTTTAGATAAGGTAGTTAATCAGATTGTAAGTGAAACAAATATAGATCATGATAAAGAAGAAATCAATTTTCCTTTCCCCATTCGTTTTCCTTTCTTTCTTCCCCTTTCGTTTTTTTTCTTTACTTCTGATCTCTTTTTCTCTAATTTCTCTGAATATACTTTTTTCATCAAACATTGTGAAGAGATATATGGTTTAAATAAAAAAGAAATAAGATATGTTAGGGTAGAATATAAAGAAATTATTATAAATAAGGTAAACAATGGATAAGAAATTTTTAAATAAAGTAGTCGATCAGATTGTTAGTGAAACAATGATATCTAAGAGAAAGTCGATAACTTTAGTGCTTACACCGTTCTCACAAAGAACATTCAGTGCACATGATTTTTCTCAAGGGAAAGACTTAAACTCAAGATACTCAGATGTGTCAGTATTGTTCTTTTATTTTAATTTACATTGTAAAGATGTGTATGGGTTAGACGATACCGAAATATCTTACACATTTCAAAAATATCGTAACATAGTAATGTTAAAGATAAATGGTGTTATTGAATCACGTAGCGAAGAAAATTTAAACACTATAACCGAATCAGAAGAAATAACCTTAAACGATAGTAAATTCCTACAAAAGTTATTAAATTATTTAAAAGAGAATACTAAGGTGGTTATTGAACCATTTGACATTTACGATGGTTATATTATTACACCTATCGGTAACGGATTCCAATGGTATTTTTACGGTATAACTATGCAACCAGATGGGGACTTTGCTAATGAATGGTGGAACGATATGAAAGAGATATATTCATTAAGAGATAAAGAAGTAATGTTTTTACAAGGTACATATATGGATTTTTTATGGAGGACGATTGAAAAAATATCATCCGGAGAAGATTTAAAGGGTGAGGTTAATGAATCAGAAAAAGTAGATAAAAAAATATCTTTATCTGATAAAGATAAAAGATTATTTTATCAAGCCTATCAAGAAATGGGTATGGATGAAGAATGGTATGAAAATAATTTATTAGAGATTTTAGATTGGTTAAATGGTTTACCTGAAGAAACCATTCTATATCGTTTATTATATGTTGGTGACGATGAGAAAATAGATAAAGAATTTCTTGGTGATCATTATACACCTAACAAAAAAGAATTACTTTATAACCATTACAATAAAGGTTCTATTTATGGTGGAAATGAGGGTCACCCTGTATTGGTTAAAGTAAAAATCAATAAAGAACAGATAGATATCTTTAATACAATACATAATAACATCTATTACCCACACGAAGAAGAAATAACACTTAAAAATAAGGGTAAAAACGTAAAAATTATAGACGTAACTAAGTTATGACTATGTTAAAATAATTAAAGTAAATGGATAAGGAATTTTTAGATAAGGTATTGTCCCAACTTATTAGGGAAACTGGTATAACATATTACGATAGAAAGTTCGCCTGGAATAATGGTACACCATATTACGATGGTAAAATGTTTTTACCTTTCTTTCCTGAAACTAACTTTAATATTGGTGAAACCATTTTTTATGAATTCGCCATCGATAGCGACCCATGGATTTCCTTTACTGACCATTGTAGTAGTGTGTATGGTTTAAACGAAGAAGAAATATTATACGTATGGAAAGAATATAAAGTTTTTATCTTACCTAAGTTGAAGGAAGGTATAGATATGGACAACATTTTTAAGTAAAATTATATATGGGAAATAAAAAACCCCACAATAAATTGCGGGGTTACCAAAACGATGAGTGTTTAGTTTTTTATTTTATAAATCTTTTCAATTTTCTAACTTGAGATTCATTAAGAGTATTTAATACTTTACTGTATTTTTTACTTTCGTTTTTCTCTTTCATATTATCTTGTTTCTTTTTAAACTTACCTCTTAAAGACTCTATAGTTTGAAGTATTTTTTGTTTAGCACTGTCCATTTCTTTAGTTACCTCTGAAGATGGTAGAACTTCCCTTAGTTCCTCATGTGACTCACCGACCTCACTATTAATAACCCTTTCTAGTGCTTTCATCATATTTTCCACTTTTTCTACATATGTAAGTGATTCTTCATTTAAAGGTATTTTAACAAATCTTTTAAGTGTTTTAACTTGAGATTCACTAAGAGTTTTTAATACTTTACTATATTTTTTACTTTCAGAGAAATCTGTACCTTCTTCGTCTCTGTCTTCATGGTCTTCATCATAAGACATATCCCCCTTAAGGGCATCTAAATGTCTTTCGATCTCTGCGATTCTTTCATGTGGTGCCATATCCTCTTCTTCTTCTAAGTGTTCTTCTTTTTTATGGTCTTCACCTTCGTCTTCACCATAGTTAAAAGTTTCTTCACCTTCTGAATCCTCACCAATGTAGTGACCTTCTTTTGCGTCACACGTACAAGGTTCATTACCACAATCGCATCCCCCATCTTCAGACTCAGTAATATCCTCTCCCTTTTTATAATCAAAAAGACGTTTCATCTTTTTCATTTCTTCATTTAAAGTTTTCATATAATATTTGTTTACTATATAAATATAAGGAAATTATAAAAAAGTGATTTGTCTTTTTAATATATAATCACTATAATTGATTATTACATATAAAATACCCTATATGGGTCACACACTTTATTAATTAATTATGTTAGAAAAAATTTTAGAATGGTTTCCAGAAGAGGAAATATTGAAAGCTGATGGGTTTGATGATGCTATTATAGGTATAGATGATACGACTATGAGGTTAATCTACTCAGTAAATAAATGTATTATAATATTGGTTTCTGAAGAAGATTTAACTGAAGAGGACGCTTTGGAACACTTTCACTATAATGTTAAAGGTAGTTACGTTGGTGAGAAGACACCCATATGGTGTACTGATGATTTATAAAAGTTTATTACATTTGCTTCATCTTCGCCAATGGTGGACCTTCACCGCCACCAAAATACTTTTCCCTAAGTCTATATAAATATTCTACCCATATATATATTTCCATCTCCGTACCTATATTATCAGAACTAAACCTTCTTAAGTGGGAAAAAATAGCGCTAAATGTTTCATTCGTATATTTATTACCGAATTCATTAAAACTTTGACCTGGTGTGATTATCCCCTCTACATCATCCCTTCCTAATGAGTTATCACCTTTATAAAAATATATTTTTCTCATACCTTCCACATACCAATCTGAATTAGACCCTTTAGGTGGTTCCATATCTACCACATATGTCTCATCCATCATCAAATCCGTTATCCTATCAATGAAATTTAATTTACCTTTATGTGTAACAACTTTAGATACTTGAGGGGATACACTTTCTAAAGTTAATCTACTACCGCCCCCTTCTTTTTCACGCAATATTTTTTTTATCTCCATTATATATAACGTATACATATCCGCTATCTCTCCATTTTTTAATGAATAAACTTCTTGACAGTGTTTTTTAAATGTTCCGTAAGATGACTGATATAAAATATTGGGGTTAGAAGGGTTCCAATCAACTTTAACTATCACATTTCCCGTATCGGTGTCCCATTCCATTTTAGTTTCAGTTAAAAGTTGTTCCAATACCCTACTTAAATATTTAGAATCAAACACATACTGATAGTACCACCCTCCACCATTAGAATTAGATTGTGTGGTTTCTTCAGTTAAGTTACCGGTTTTATTAAATTTATCAACTAATAATTCTACATATTTTGGGTAACAATAAACAGATTCTTCCATTGTTAGTGAGTATAAATCCATAACATAACCATAAAAGGATTCTCTATAATCATATTCTTTGTGTGTTAATAGTTTAGATATTTCTTTTTTTGATGAGATATATAACGACCCATAATGAAATGGTAAGTGTAACCCTAGATTATCCAACTCTGTATCTCTTACAACGTCTTTTAATACCTTATCTAAAAATGATATGTCCATACGTTTTTTAATTTGACTATTTCCGATACCCTCATTTATACCGGTAGGTAATGGTGGGTAAAACCCATCTTCTAGTTCTTCTGAACAACAGCCCTCAATATGTTCATCATAGACAACAACACCACTTCTTGTCCTATAACGTCTGTCACCTCTTTCGTCTACGAACCTCCTCCAGTCATCACTACGTGGATACCATTCCCATTTACTCCATAGGGTACGATCATTATCTAAAGTCTCCATATATAGAGTGTTCCTTAGTTCGTCTTTAACTCTAACTGAACCTTTTTTATATCTAACCCCAACAATACCACCATACATTTTTTTGAATACCTTAACAATATCTTCTTCGGTTAACCCCATAGACTCTAACGTATATAAATAAGGTGGGTGATCCAACATATCTATTATTCGATTAGTAAAATCATTTTCTGGTGTTTTAGATATGTGACCTTCGTCTATCATTTCCTCTATTAATGTTTTTTTTATTATGTCTCTCATATATTATTTTTGTGGAGAATATCGGAGTCGAACCGATGACCTCCTGCGTGCAAGGCAGGCGCTCTAGCCAGCTGAGCTAATCCCCCCAACTTATTTAAAAAGTTTTTTACTCATTAAGTATAAATATATGTAGTTTATATAATATTTAATTTAATTTTAACAAAATAAAAGTATAAATCAAATAAAAAAATTATAACATATACGAATCTCTACATATTTATATATGAAGAAAGTGTTAATACATATGTATACAATTTTATTTTTCATAATTTCCATTATTTTTATAATATTCTCAGGTATATCTGAATCTATAATGGATAAGATACAGTTCCACTTCAACAAATCAATTTTTAGATATTTTAAAAACCAGCTATTCTGGGATCCGAGTATTTCTTGGAAAAATAAATATAAAAATGGTGACCCAAAACAAGGTAGTAAATTTTTGGGTTCCACCACATATTTTGTTTTTGTTACTGATGCGTGGCACTTCTTTAAATTTTTAAAAAATACGTCAATGTTTACCTCAATGGGGTTATCAATGTACGGTGTCACTTTTTTATCTCAAGAATTTGACTTATCAACTATTTTAACTATATTAATGTTTTTATTATTAGGGAGAGCTTTTTACGGAGTATCTTTTAACCTATTTTTTGATAAAATATTAAAATCAGATTGATCCTACCTACCAACACTATCGCCAATATTAACCATATCTCCAACGGAGAAGCAATTGTGATAGGTATATTTACAGTGTTAGTTATTTTATGTGTCTTATATATTAATAACGATGACAGACATTGGTGGTGATAGTTAAATAAAGATATTACTACATTATTTATTTTAAGTTGTGACTATACAAATACCCAGGTAACTGAGTTGCAAGAAGTTTTAACTTCTCATGATCACTACCAGTTAGGGTTGTTTTCCTTTTAACATAGTCAAGTCTTAAGACACCAATTATGTTCGTATGGATGTCAACTATTGGCCAATTATATGTAGACTTTACCCCATCAGTTTTTAAATGATGTTTACATAACCCCTCTGGATAGTCTTTTGTGTCAATACAACAATATTCACCATTTTCCATTAATGGTCTGAGTGTTGTGATACACGCTGATACTGGGATATTTTGTTTATTCATCATCGTACTAGATATTCCATTATCACACTCCTCATAAGACATTGACATTTTTTGCATCGATTTCCCCGAATAATAAGTACCACCATTGTGGAATGAGAATATCGACACCCTGTCACCATTAACCTCTTGAAGAATGTCTCGAAGCTTAGCTAATACTAACTCATCCTCTGATATACACGCACCTATGGGACATATATGTTCATCTTCCAACCTCTTAATTGTTAATTTATGTTTATACCACATTGTAAGTAATGTACCGCCAATCCCTATGGCAGCAGTAAGTGCGGGTATTATTAAATCATCCATCATTTTTGTTTCATATTTTATATCACTATTTTATTAAACATTTTTCACTCTTACACTATAACACGTATATCCACTATATAATAAATATCCCAGTAGACATAAAAAGCTTTAATTTCTTTTTTTTTAACCGTAAATACCTTACAATAATAAAAACGATAACCATAGATATGTGTGGTGTTATTTTTTTACTCACAAATGAGTAATAATAGAAAGTTTTCTTATATTTATATACATGATATTAGGTATTAACCTCCAACTGGTAATTGTAACACTTCTAATCCCAATGATATACGCGTTGATCATATATTTAACGTCACCATATAAGTCAGTTAGTTTCAGAAGGGGGTTACTTTTTTTATGGGGTGGAATGTCTGCCACAATGGTAGTTCAGTTGGTTTATTTTTTTATGCCACACCTCACATTGGGTCATGACACTTTTTATAGATTATTTGGGATTGTCGGACCCATTGAGGAAATTTCTAAACTTATTATGTTTTACTTAGTACTTAATATAACTAAAGACAAAAAAGTTAGTTCTCACCCCTCAAGGTATATGTTTTATTTTGCTATGGTAGGTTTAGGATTCGCAATTTTAGAAAACGTTCACTACGCTCAAAGATTTGGGAGTTGGGTTCTAACAAATAGATTATTCACAAGTACAATAGCTCATATGATATTTGGGTTGTTTTTAGGGTATTGGACAGGACTTAGTACAATAACAAAAAGAAAGTTTGAGGATAGGTCAATATTCGGTGTTGTTACAAACAAATATAAGAAATTAAAAAAGTTTACCCTTGTTTTCTGTGGGTTATTTATTGCTTCGTTTTATCATGGGACATATAACTATAATCTACACACATCAGAAGAATCGTCCATTATAATCCTAATAATGATATTATCCTTTGGTTTATTTTTCTCTAAAATATTATTAAGCGATTTAAACGATAAATGGAAAAACAGGCGTTTATAATATAAAACAATAGATATTATTTGGTTTATTGGAATATTTGTTGTATATTCGTAGTATAAATAAAAACAACTATGAAAAAGTTAATCACATTATTAATCGTATTACTATCCATAAGTGGGTATTCACAATCTGAAAAATCTCAGATTGATTCGGCAGTTGTTATTATACATCAATTGACTAATGAATATAGGGTAGGGTATGGGTTAGATACATTAGAACTGTCGGAAGACTTAAATAAAAAAGCTCAAGCACACGCAGAGTGGATGTATAATACTAAAAGATTTGAACATACAAAAGAAGATGTTGGAGAAAATATTTTAGATGGTGCGGTATGGAACTCACACGGCACATACCAACCAACAAAACAATGGGTTATTGTTACTTTGGATGGATGGAAGGTGTCACCAGAACATAATAAAAATATATTATTATACGAATATGATCAAGTAGGTTATGGGTTTTATCTAGGGTATGCAGTAATGTTGTTTGATAAGAAATTTACTGAATCGTCTTGGATGGATTCGTTGAAATAGTTTTTATGTTTTTCCAGGTCCTTGATCAAGAGTCATTGGTTGTTTTACTATAATTTTACCATTAGATGGGTCAATAAATTGCCACGCTTTTTCAGTATTTGGATTATAGTCAACGTTTAATGGTTTTTTATAAACAGAAGGAATACTCATATAGTTTTTATTTTTCTTACCCTCTTCGGAATTTAAGTATTTAATCATACCCCATATTGATTGTTCAAATTCTGCGGGATCACCCCCGTATTGATTCAATCCTTTTACAGAAGCTTTATTAATCTTATATAAATCCAACATCATCTTCTTTGTGATGAATACACCAACACCAGGACCCCTCCCGAAATCTGCCCCTTGAAATGTTTTATTAGGGTCGGTTCCAGTTCTTTGTTTAGTGGCAGATGCCGTAGGTAAAAGTGCTCTGTTAAATGTTAATTCTTTACCGTTTGGGTTCTTTTCATTATATATTCTTACGGAGCTATACCCTTTACCTATTGTTCCCATTTCATAATTAGTTTTTAAAACTTTTGGTTCGGTAGGTTTTGAAACTTTTGGTGTCACAGTAGCGTGTACAAATTTTTCAGTTCCTGGTTCACTTGTTATAATAATATTCTCCGCAGGAATCGCAATACCTAATTTACCACTTATGTATGGGATTAATAATTTTTTTAAGTTTTCCCCTCGTGCCTTTGCCAACCATCCGTTACCAGTTTTACCGTTATCAGGTGCTGGTTTTATGTTAGAACCTCGGGCACCACTAACTCTATTATCTATATCAGACCTTTTTTCCCATTTTAAGCCCAACTCACCCAATAACCCCCCAAAATCATGTTTCGGTGGTGTTGACAATGAATATATATTTGTGGCAGGTACTGGACTTGCACCACCATTAAATGTTATCTGAATATTTTCTAACTTATACCCAAGTTTTATTTGATCTTGAATTTTTTGTACAACCTGATCACCTTTCTCTTTCCATGTATCTTTAGGTGTTATATAGTTATTATCAAATGTATCATCAAAAACCACTGTTGCCAACGTTTTTGTAATAGAATTATCTTGTTCATCAATACGATTAACGGTTTTAATCACATTTTCAGACAAAACATCATGAGAATTTTCACTAATGTCAAAATTCATTAATTTTTTTATTCTATTTAACTCTTCGTTTAAAGTTTCTTTTTTCATATTAATATTTGTTGTTTAATATAAATATCTTTTTTTCATAAAAAAATCAACTCCATTTTATTAAACCGATAACATCTATAACAATCCACACTAAATTCATAAAGAAAAGACTCCAGTCTTTATCCTTATATAAAACATATGTCATAATTAAATGTCCGACTAAAAATATGTAATAACTAATGATGATATCAGTAACCCTTAAAGATATTGTTAGGGCAGCAATTATAGTAATTATTACACTTAACCATTTAATGGTGTTATGTATGTTCATTTTCAATCTATTTAATAAATACGTTATAATAAGAAAAATTATGTGTAGTATCACCTTAACCACCTCATCATATCACGTATAAAGACACCCAATACATAGGGCCATATTAAAATATTAATAGTTCTAATACCCCAGTCAAACTGTATTCTATCCTCAGGTCGTAAAACATAATCATTCAAAAGGTCAAAAATAAGGGTAGTAATAACACCACCAATTAAATAATAGAATATGTACATTATTACCATAACTATTAAGAGGTTTAGTTTAGTTGATGATTCCAAAGATTATGGGTTTCTTTCAAAGTATTAATTATTTTCTTTTCCAAAACTTCTATCTCTTTATCGTTAAAATTATCCATCAGATAAAAACCCACCTTTAATTTTTCAATGTCGTTAACTTTTGAATTAATTTTACAATTTGTCGATTGTCCGTCATTTAAACATTTATATGGGGTTATCTTACCATAATCCCTAAATCGTTCGTTAAAAGTCATCTTACTCCTCCCAACGTATACAATTTCATCATTTACTATATAACAATATATCCCTTTACTATTTCCAAACTCATTAATATGGTAGTTACAGAATTTTTTATCACCATATTTGTTTAAATACAACCTATAGTCATCATTATTGGTTTCTTTCAACTTTAAAAGGAATTCACCTAAACTTAAGTTAAGGTACTCACTATATTTATCCTTTTGTTGTTGGGTGATTTCCCTTAATCGACCCTTAGATTTTGATAGTAATTTATCCAACCTATACCCTAAAGTTTTTTTATTATCCTTAAAGATATTTTCTTGATCTCTATTGCCAATACCAACCGTTGTAACTTTAAAGTTAATTGGTTGGTTATTTATGTGTATTAGTAAAGATTCCATTTTATTTAAAAATTCTTTACCCATAACAACTTATGAGTGGGGGGTTATTATATAACTCTTTGTTTACTTTCTCATTCATTTTAAATCTATAAAATACCCACACATATAATATATCATCTTTATTTTTTAAAGAATATATATCCTCACAATGTTTTTTGAATGGGTTAAACAGATAGATAGGGTTTATAGGTATATTAGTCAGTATGGGGGTGAATGATGATGAACTTAAAAAAGAAGTCTCAGAAGTCTCTCCGGGGTATGTAAAAGGTGGATATATTTTATCTCTCACGTAATCTATCTCTGTTTCATATATAATCTGATCCAAAACCATATTTAAAAATTTTTTATCCATCGATTTTATCTTTTATGTTGTTAATATATAAATCCCACACATAATTAATATTCGACTTATTTAATTTAAATACTTCCTTACAATATCTGAAAAAGGGTGTTATAAGAACAAAAGATGAAACACAAAAAGATGTAAAAGAAAAAGTAATACCCGACACCAAAGAAAATGAGTTATGGGATGTTAAACAAAATGGAAATTGTATAACACCTTTATCGTAATCAACAATTGTTTCGGATATAATTTGTTCCAATACCTTATCTAAAAATTCTTTATCCATATTACAAATATAGATAAAAAAAATGGAACTACAAAACTTTTATGGTATTAATGATTTATAAAATATTTTAAATATGGTTTTGATTCATCCTCCCAACACTTCCTATAAGAAGAGTGATCTACTGTATATGATGTACCATCATATTTAAATTCTATTACACAATTAACGCGTATACAATCCATCCCACAATAATCTAAATTATCTGTGGAGTCATCACCACACATATTATTAGTTGTACCTACAATCTTTTTCCCATTGGAAAGTTGGACTTCTATTTCACCTAACTCTCCCCGTTCTAAATTAGAATCTTTAACCTTATACCCTTTAATAAAGATATCCCCATCACTCTCATTCAGTAATACCTTTAACTGATTCTCTGTAATTTTAATTTTCATAATTAACCTAACTTTTCTCTAACACTATCTAACGCATCATTAACTTTATCTTCACCATTAAATAGGTTAAACGCACCAATAATCCCAACACCAATTACCGTTAGAATCTTATTAATTATTTGTTTCTTATGTTTTTTGAAATGTTCAGGACCTTTATAGTTATCTAAATCAGCCTCCAATTTATCTAACTCCTTTTGTTTAGACGCTATCTTTTTAGATAGTTTTTTATTGTTCTTCACATCCTTTAAAAAAGATTTCAATTTCTCTTTATCAGATTCCTTTTTTTCTTTTGCTTTTTCAGCGAGATATTCAAGTTCTTCTAATTCATCTTTAAGGTTAATTTCTTCTACACGTGTTTTTTCTTTTTCATCGTCTAGATCATATTCCCCACCCACAACTTCTATACCTGTCAATTCAATAACATCATCTTTTTCATTAGGTGGGTATATAACATTTATAACTGAAAGATTTTGTTTAGTTGTTTTTCCTGCTCTAACAGTTACTTCAATTTCTATTGGAGCGTATTCCATTGATCCAATAGTTAAAGTATATGTGCCAGCTGGCACCTTTGAAATTTGATAAAATCCATTCATATCTGTGTTACCACCATATGATTTATCCTTTATCTTCACCATAGTAAAAATAGCTGGATCCCCTGATTCTTTGTCAATGACAGTTCCCTTAATTGTTCCTGTATTATCTGACAACTGTTCATTCAGTAATGGTAACCCCATTAATTTTCTCATGTGGTTTGTTTCATCTAATCTTGTTTTCATAATAATTTTTATATAAGTACTTTATCTTCTTTTAATAAATATAAGGTTATAGTAAAAAAGACACATCAAGAAGGGCTGGGATGGTTGAACTTTTCGGAGATCCGAAAGTTTTATAATTTACTTATAGATTTAATACCACCGACATTCCATATACATCCAGAAGCGACATCCCAAGTGGACCACAACCACATATTACTTAATTCTCTGGGGTTAATTATAGTTTCAATACCATCCCAATCAGAAGATACATTTCCCCAGTCAACCTCAATATTACCATATTTATTATCGACACCATATTTTTTTAGAAATTCTCTTTCATTCTCTTTACCAATAGTTAATATTTTAGAATCATTAGTAATAATTTTATATGTATTTTTTAACATACTACCTACTTCTTCTTTATCCAAAAAACCAAATCCAGTAAAATCGATCCACTGAGTACCAAAAGAAAACCATAACCCTTTAGGTTTACCACCTATAGATTGTTCACCCACAGGAATATTTCTAAATTTTAAATTATCGTCTTTCGATATATGTATTTTATCGTTACCACCAATTCGATTTATAATTGATTTATTAAACTCTTCTTTTAGTATTCTTTTGATTATAGACTTCATGAATTTTTTATTAATAATTCGTATCGTTAGGGTCTAATATACCATCATTATCATCATCGATATCCAATCTATTAGGGATACCATCGTTGTCAGTATCTATAGACTTTTGTTGTTCAGTAGATTTATCTCTATTTTCTAATCTTTTCATTAACTCTATTAACATATCGTTTAATTTGTTTAATGAATTCATCACTATTCTTCTACCTGTACCACCCTTTACACAATGTCCGATTATAAAACTCTCTAAATTGGCAATGAAACGATCAATGTGTTGTCTAGTTAATACTACATTACTGAAATCATTTCCCCAATGAGGGTTATTTTTATCACTACTTTTTTGTGCATCCTCCAATTTCCTTATAAATTGTTCAGGTTGTCTATTTATATTACGAAGTAAATCCTCATGTCTTATATTTCTATTATTCCAAAACGAACATTGTTGTTCACCGTACTTAGTCACTAGTCTTCTCCAATTAGCGTTCTCAGAATTATAATCATCGTCTTCCGTAATAAGTCTTCTATATTGACTTTCTGTAATTTTAATCTTTTTCATATAGATATAAATATAAGAACATAATAAAAGAAGCCATTAAGAGGGTTTTAATTATATAGTTTAATAATCAATCTTCAAAAAGTTAATTTATTAATTATTTTTGTATGTACAAGCGGAAAAAACTTTATATCGTATAATTGCGCGAATGAACCATACCAACCCTTTTCTTTTTTTGTTATATTACACCCCGTACCCTTATATGGTTTTATCGAATCCCTCACCGCCAAGTGGAAATAGAGTTTAGGGAATGTGAAAAACATTTTGTCGATAATTTTTGACATTTTCTTTCTTACTTTGTCTTCCTTTTCTTTCATACCCTTTTCTAAATTTAGACCACTTGTAGCTATATACGTGGCTATCGCTTTCGATTTAACGAAACCAATATTGTCAATGAAATTATACATAATCCCTCCGAGTTCAATTAAAAACTCTCTTAGTAGTTTAGATATTACCCCTTCATCAATCTCACATTCGAAAAATCCGGAATCTATTATTCGTGGTACATATTTTAAATACGTCTCTATTACTTTATCTACTACTTTATCTATAGGGAATAGTTTACTTAGAAAAATATCGTCTACAACTGCTAGTTCATCATTAATCATTTTCCTGAACTGCCTTTCTAACCTTATTGATATGTTACCCTTTATTAGAGTTTTATTTTTTAAAATCTCGGGAAGTATCGATGTCCCTTCTTCTTCCGTAATAAGTCTTCTATATTGACTTTCTGTAATTTTAATCTTTTTCATATAGATATAAATATAAGAACATAATAAAAAAGGTTATCAAGAAGGGCTGGGATGATTGAACTTTTCGGTAGTCCGAGAGATTATATATTCTCCCCATACATATTCTATCTCTTCTTTATTTAAACTATATACATCTTTACAATGTCTGGGAAAATATGAAAAGAAATCATCAATGTGACATGTGTAGGTATGAATAGATACGGGGAATTTTAAAAACGGAAGATATACCAACCTTTTATTGTAATCAATTACTACTTCTGATTTTATCTGATCAACAATCTTATCCAATAAAACCTTACTCATCTTTATTTTTATAATCCTCAATGGTTACTTTAAATCTTTTCATATTATTCCCATTACCACCATCTGAAATAACACAAAAACCTTTCTTATTTTCCTTAACATAGAATAAAGGTGGTGTTACTGTATATTCGTCTAAACCCTCTATATACTCTCTTAGATTGTCGATGAACTCTTTATGTTCTACTATTTTTGTTCCCATAACTTTATTTAGGACAATTTCTTGTTATTATAGTCGTTTCTTTTTTCATCTTTAATATATTTAATAATTAGATTTTCCACCACTTTATTAGGGTTCAAACCCTTATCATTACAGTGTTCTTTTAACAGTGTATGGATTTCTTCTTTATTTTGGTTTTCTGTGGTAACTTCTTTTGCATATAAAACACGATATTCCTCGTGTTCTACAAGGATTCTAAAATCAGAAGTATATTCACCCAACTCTATCTCCAAATCCTTAATGATTACACCCGTTGGTGTTAATATCTTTAGTTTAGTTTTACTCATCTTTGTTTTGGTTTGGTTTTATGTAATCATCATCCCCAATTAAGTAATCGTACTTATCACTCCTCTCTCTTTGTCTTTCTTCAACCGAAACTCGTGTAAATGAAAAATCATCTTTGTTTTGGTTTAATATAAGGTCAATGATTTCTTCATGTGTTTGTAGATTAAAATGTTTTGGTTCTATACAGTCACAATTGAACCCATGAAATTCATCCATATGCCATTGATGTCTAATGTTATCTTCTAGAATAGCTAATGCTTCTAGTATTTTGCTGTTTATTTCTTCTTTAGTCATCTTTGTTTTGGTTTAAATATTCTATTTGCTCTAATGTTAATTCATCACTAAACTTAGGTATTCTCCACTTATCAGCTATTTCATGCTTAAATGGTAAATTCCAAGTAGCACCTTTTTGACTACATAATAACTCTCTTTCCTTTAACGTCAATTCTTTACTCATCTTTGTTTTGGTTTAAATCCATCCTTTTTCATGAACTCTTTTTAATAAGTTAACTAAGTTTTTCTCGTGGTGCTGTGTAATCTGAGGCATATCAGAGTATTCATTTATCTTTTCATCTCTTAAGACCTCTCTTAAAAAGTCTGGATTATCCCAATATTCAATGTTGTTTTTATTAGTTTGCCCATCAGGATAATAGGTTACTGATTGAGTCCCTTCCCATATTTCGTTCTGATCGTTAAGTAATATACTAAATTGAAAAAACCCGCAATCACTATCACATGCGTAATAAAAAGTTACAGTACTTGTATCGTCTTTTTCATCTTCTACTGGTACTAAATTGTACTCTACTCCTTCTAATACTATTGTCTTATTTTTCCCTACTAATTGTTCTTCTTTACTCATCTTTGTTTTGGTTTATACAAAT
>PVMK01116732.1_pt1 | contig 37959 bp, 31 predicted proteins | sample 1853481 | NCBI WGS metagenome assembly PVMK01 (sample SAMN08533507, study PRJNA380276) | Marine sediment metagenome, whole genome shotgun sequencing project.
GCCATTCACAAAGATCGAGTGGTGGGAACTTCGACACACAAGCATCCCAAGATTGAGTATAGGAAAAAGATAGAAGCCCTCACCGGTCTGGATCTCTCAGGATTTCTTGAGAGAGGATATACTACGGTAGACCCGGAATATAGGGGTCAGGCTATCGGAGGCAAACTTATCAGGGGGTTGATCAGGAAATCAAAGGGAGAAAAGATTTATGTGACCATCAGAATGGATAACACCCCACCTCTTAAAATGACATGGCGTGAAGGAATGGTTCTCGCAGCAAAATTTCTTAATAAAAACACAAACCATGAGATTGGTGTCTTCACAAACCAGGGAGACTTTCCAGAACTTTAAAATTTTCTTTGCAATTCATAGCCCTTAATGACCTCGACCAGGGTAACAAACAAAGGATCCCGGTCCTTGCCATTTTCCCTGGCAACATCGAGTATTTCATTTAAAAACATCAACCTCGACCAGTCAAAGGGTTTATCCTTGAGGCCTCTGACCTTATCGGTGGTTAGCTCACCCGGAAAGCTTGAAGGGATCTCCTGCCCCAGTGCCCTGAATGCCAGCATAGTTCTAACGCATTTATCGCAAACACAACAGTTGAGATCAGGAGAAGTGTCAAATTTATATTGCCCCTCCCAGCACACCTTCAGATTCTCAAGCGCCTCCGGCCAGAGAGCAAGGGCCTTAAGTTTTTCCATCCGGGTAAAGACCATATCGTGATGAACCTCAAAACTTTTGCTGGATAGCAACCGGTCTGTCAACGGGTGACTCCCCCAAGGCAGGAGGTGCAGATAGGAATGGCTGCTCCCCACCAAAACCCCGCCCCACATCTTCCGAAACAGCGATCCCACCGAGACAAGCACGCACGCATGTGATATCCAGAACCTCTTGATGGAAAGCAGGTACTTGAGGTTGGTCCTGACATTCAAAAACACAAGACCCTTGTTTGTCTCAAGGAGCTTCCTGTTTCTTTCAACAACAGTCTTACACTCCCTGTCATACTCAATATTAACATCAAAGCCTTCCACATAAAGGATCGAGGCAACATCAAACAACTTTCTCTTTATTGGCCCCCGTTTCAACACATGGTTTAATGCAGAAAAGGCACCGTCCACTCCACCGGAAAAACTCAATATGACCTCATCGTTGACCTTATCTTCCTCCACCTCGCTGTCGACCCTGATATCAATTCGATTGTATTTCTTTGGAAACCACTGGCTGAAAATAATCTGAAACTCTTCCAGGTTATCAAGAAGAGAAGAAGAGACCGGGCCGTGCACTCTCAACATTGCCCCATCTTCCATGGCCTTTAACAGTGCCCCGATCAGAAAGGAATCCATCAGTTCATACGAGCAATACTGCCGTTGATCAAACGGCATGGAATACCACAGCTTCAAATCTTCATCATACGATCGTGACAAACGCACATGAATTTCAAACTTGCCGGTATCATTGCGTGGCCCGGCATTGTCCAGATAAACATCCAAAAAACGCATTCACATCTCCCAATTTTATCCTGTTACCGGGATCTCACAAAAGCTCGAAGAGAAAATCCCAACAGCAGTTGTCTGGTATGACATAGGGGGTACGGCATAGGGGGAAGGGAAGAAACGGAAATTTTAATATTTGGGGAACTACTTCTCGTGACTCTTTACCCTCTCGTGTAAGTTACGTATCCGTCCACTCAGTTCCTTGCAGATGTGAAGCGCAATCTGCGGGTATTCCCTTACAATTTCTGTAAACTCCTGTTTGTGGAGCACAAGGAGATTAGACTCTTCCTCGGTTCGAATGGTGGCAGATCGTACAACATCTTCAAACAGCGCCATTTCTCCAAAATAGCCGCCGGCACCGATACGGTCAAGTTCGATCTCACGGTCTCCTTTTTCTCCTTCCTGACCCATTATCACTGAGACCTCACCCTTGACAACGAGATACATGGTATCTCCCGCCTCACCCTCTTTGATAACCGTTTCACCCGGTGGATAAACGGCTTCCTCTGTGACCGATGCCACAGCAGCCAGTTCACTCACAGCAAGACCTTCAAAGATCTCGATTCCTTTTAAACGCAAAATCTTGTCAGGAATACTCATTTCTGTTTCCATATCTTCCCCCGTTTTGGCTGAATCGACCCGTTCCTTGTCCATCAAGCGCCGAGCCATCTGACGAACGTAAGGGTTTTCCGATTCTATATGTTCTTGAACGGCCCCTGGGCTGACTCCATCAAGGCCTTGTCTAGCCAGAAAATAGAGGGTCAACACCACCGTCACCCAATCCTTTGTAGAAAGGAAGTGAGTGCACAGAACGGACTTATCGGAGCCAAAATCAGGCAGCTTAAAATTCTTCCTGCCGCTTCTCAGTGTTTCGGCGGGTGCAGCCCCTTCAAGCAACGGCAAGATGATTTTGGACAAAGTCCCATCTATCGAATCATCCAAGGCCTCAAGACTGTTTGCCCGCTGCCTGGCATTGGCAGAAAAGAGGCCTCTCCAAATCACCCGCATCTGGCCTGAACTATCCTCAATCGCAAGGACCCGCAAGACATTTTCCAACTCCAAATGTCTCTTGTTGTCCAGGTGGGAAATGAGGAGATCCCTCTCCTCGCTCTCGGGCATGGCCCGAAGCCCTTCAGACTCCGTCAAAAAGTTGTAGCACCTCTCCACCTGGGACCGGGCGAACCGAAAGAGATCCAGATCCTTTATATCCAGAGATTCCAACAATGCGAATATGCCGTCCCTCACCTTGCGTCTGGGGATATTGAGCGACTCGATGAGCAGTTGGGCGTTCTGGTAGGAGGCGGCCTGAAGCCTGTCCTTTGCCAGGTCGTGAATCTTGTCGGAGGGGTCATCCATGGTGGAAATGGCTGTCCTGACAGCATCATCATCTTCTATTTTCATTGCCTCCAGGGCAGCCAGACGTACCGACTCCAAGGGGTGAGAAAGATAGGGAATCACCAGGGTATTTATGTCCTCTGCCTCCAGGCGATTAAGGGCCGTCAAGATATGGGATATGATTGAACCATCCTCTTCCTTATCCAGCATATCCTTGAGGTAGGGAACATATGACGCCTCCCCTGTCTCGGCTGCAACAATTACCCCGGCCCTTCTCTCGGGGACATCGCCCGACTCCATCCACGCATCTATTACTCCCTTATATTCCTGTGGCGACTCCTTAAACAGACCAATGAGTGCATAGGCCTTTACCTCAGAGTCTTGAGTTCTTTCAAAAATGTCCCGGCTCAGGGCAACGGAAACTCCCGACGGGAGACGATTGGCGGCCTGAAGAACCGCAATGGTCAGATCCGGTTTGTCCGGGTCGACCAGGTCTTTGAACACTCCAATGGCGTCAGGGCCTGTGTTGGGTGAGAGCCTTGAGAGCAGGGCTATCCTTGTTTTATCGTCATTTTCTTTTAGAACTGACAGGATATGGGAGTCTAGATCTTCCAACTCCTGAGACCTCAGCAAATCAGCGTACCATATGCTCTCATTTCCCCGGGCCGTCAAAAACGATTCAACCAGCCTGGTCTGCATCTTTTTGTCTCGGAAAACGGGTCCCAGATCCTGCTCTTCCAGCGATTTGAGGTCCAACATATTTTTGGATATCAGGTCCTGAAGGATCCCGGAATAAGACTTCTTGAGAAAAAAAGTTGTAAGAATCCATCCCCCCACAAAACACATGGCGATTATTGAGAGGTATCTTGGCGGGAACAACCCCTCAGAAACCATTATGATTCCCGACCCCATAAGTACGCCAATACGGACCACTGTACCCCTCAAAAACGGTCTGATCACGGCCCGAAATGATACGGGGAAAAGCCCCATCAATATGGCACGGGCCGGGTTGTTCATGGTTGTCCTCAATACATTGGTGGAGACCCTCGCGTACATGGCTGAAAAGATATCAAACCGGAGCAAAAAGGCCAGAAAGGCGATCATATAGTTAATGGGGTGAAACATGAGCACCACGGGCAGTCCCCATCGGCCATATACCCTGCCGATAAAGAGAAGAATTATCAGACTGACGATATTCATGGCGCCTCGAAAGTAACCAAAAAATGCCAGCATATTGTCTTGGGTGGCATACCTCGCATTGACTGAAAAGTTAAACTGATAATTCATGATGGGGATCACTACATTTGGAAGGAGCGTCAGAAGGATAAGGACCTTTACCAGGGTAGATTCCTTCATAAGCGGGAGGATTTTTTTAAACTCCCCGATAATATTGGATCGCTTTTTTGTCTTTTTTGTCTTTTTGTCAGAAACCAACAGGGTAGGAAATCTCGTCCCCATCCGCTTTACCAGCATCGCCCCCAACATGGTGGTTACCAGATAGGCAAACATCAGGTTATCCATGCCTATGGCCTTCGCCAGAGAAGGGGTGGCAAAACTTCCGACGATTCCGCCTGTGACTCCACCTGCGGTGATAAGGGGAAACAATCGTTTGGATTGCCTTGTGTTGAAGAGATCGTTGGCCAAATTCCAGAAGACGAGTGCCAGCAAAACCTCGTATTGGGATTTGAGGACAAACAGAACAGGGTAGATAAGATCATACCCAAGGGGTACCACAAAACGCAGGGCCGCCACAGTGATCCCGCAATACATCAACATATAGGACAGCATGCGGCTCCCGGGGAGTCTGGCCATGATTCCCGTCAAAAAGCCCATGATGACAAAGGTGGAAATGGAATTGGCCACGTAGACAATTGGCAGGTACTCGACACCAAACCTTTTCAAAAAGGCGGTCTCGGCAAAATTATTAAAAAGGATACTGGATGTGCGGATAACAAAAAGAAGAAGTGCAGTCCAAAGGAAGAGCGAAATTTCTTCCTCATAGATATTTAACCATTTGCCCACTGTCTTAAGCATCTGCTCCCCTCAGCTGCTTGACGGGAAAAAATTCAATTATGCAAAGACCCAAAGAAAACCATCAGGTTTCACTCTGGCGCCAGGTAGTAACAAGGGTTAAATTATCTGCTAGTTTCTGGGGTGTCAAGGTTTTTAAGCCTCGATCACAATACTCATTTCTTTATTTTTTCACTCCTTTCCATTTTCCTATTTTCCACCCGGAAACAGCAGCATCCACAGACCCAACATAATAAAAATCGCTCCGGCCCCTGTCTTTATGTATGCCGTTGGGACCCACTTACTTAGAAAGCCCCCGAGAACGACTGCCAGCAGCGACGTCAAAACAAGTGCCATTGAAGACCCAAGAAATACAGAAACCCGTGACTTGCTGTCTGCGGCAAAAAGAAAAGTAGCCAATTGGGTCTTATCCCCCAGTTCTGCAAGAAATATCATACCAAACGTTGTAAATAGAACCTTCAGATCCACAATATTCCCCCTTCAAGCGGAACGGTTTCGTATATCCGGAAATTATTACGGCATTGCCCCATATTTCTTGAGTTTTTTGTGAAGGGTTTTCCGGGTAATCCCCAACCGCCTTGCTGTCTCGCTCTTATTCCCCCTGGAGGCCTCCAGGGTCTTCAATATGGTCGCCTTTTCCACTTCATCCAAAGGCAGGTTTCCGGGGACACTCTCCGGCGTTACATCCTGGCTTTTCAGCTCTTCATCCTGCACCACCGGGGGCAGATCCTCTTCATCCAGGTATTCTGACCTGGCCAAAACCACAGCCCTCTCTATTGCATTCATCAGCTCACGGACGTTGCCCGGCCAGCCATATTTTAGCATCCGATCCATGGCCTGGGGAGTAATGTTCCGTATCTTCTTGTGGTTTTTTTCGGCGAACATGCCCAAGAAGTGCTGGGCCAGCAGGGGGATATCCTCTTCTCTCTCTCTCAGGGGGGGAACATTCAGGGTTACCACGTTCAAGCGATAATAGAGATCTTCCCGAAAGCGTCCTTCCTCCATATCCTGGATTAGATCCCTGTTGGTGGCAGCTATCACTCTCACGTCCACTTTGATCACTTCTTCTCCACCCACGCGCGAGATCTCCCGTTCCTGAAGTACACGCAGTAATTTGACCTGCATGCCCAATGACATCTCACTGACCTCATCCAGGAACAGGCTGCCCCCATCCGCCAGGAGAACCCGGCCGTCCTTTCTTCGGTGGGCGCCCGTAAAGGCACCCTTTTCATGGCCAAAAAGTTCCGACTCGAGGAGGGTCTCGGTGACAGCGGCACAATTGATCTTTATAAAGGCCCCTTCCTTTCTGGAACTGTTAAAATGCAGGGCTCCTGCAATGAGCTCCTTACCCGACCCCGACTCTCCTGTAATCAAGACCGTGGCCTCGGTGGGTGCCACTTGAGCCACCGTTTCCAATAATTTCATCATGGCCCTGCTACGTCCTATAATATTCCTCTGATCAAAATGTGTGCCTAACGTCTCCCGCAAGACGCGATTTTCTTCCTTCAACTGACTATGGTCCATGGCCCGTTCCATGGTAAGCCGCACTTCGTCAAAATCGAGCGGCTTTGTAAGGTAATCATAGGCCCCCTTTTTTAAGGCCTCGACGGCGGTCTCCACAGAAGAATAGGCAGTCATGATAATAATCGGTATGACCGGGTTATAGATCCTTATTTGAGAAAGGGCTTCAAGTCCCGAGACCTTTATCATGCGGATATCCATCAAGATAAGATCATATGGCCTCTCATGGACCATCTGGATAGCTGTACCGCCATCGTCCGCCTCGCTGATTTCATATCCCCAACCAGAAACCAATGTCTTTAGCATGGTACGATGGGCCTGATCATCATCGACGACTAAAACTGTACCTTTTGTCTTCATAGCGCTCCGACCTCTCTGGAAAAAGGTAATGTGATAGTAACTGTGGTCCCCTCTCCCGAATGACTCTCGACACCTATCTCTCCTCCATGGGACTCAATGATTTTCAGGACAATAGCAAGCCCTAACCCGGTCCCTGACGATTTGGAGGTAAAATAGGGATCAAAAATGTGTGACAGATCCGCCTCTTTGATACCCGCCCCCGTGTCGGAGACAACAATCTGGATATTTCTTCCATCTTTGTCCCTTCGCAGCGTCACGGAAAGCCGTCCTTTTTCCCCCATGGCTGCTATGGCGTTCAGATATAGATTCAGGAGGACTTGTTTGAATCTGTCCGGGTCGATCATCATCTTCCCTATTTCAGGAGACATGTCCGTATCAATACTTATTTGCTTTTTATTGAGATCCCCTTCAATCAGTTTGACGGAATGCTGTATCAAGGTCTGGAGCGACGCCGGCTTTTCCTCTATACTCATTGGCCTTGCGAACTCCAAGAGCTGGCCAACGACCCTGTTCAATCGCTCCACTTCTTGAATCATCACTTCTGCCGTTTTTTGATCCTCGGGGACCTCTCGGTATCTTTCCTTAAAATAGGTGGCAAATCCCTTTATGGAACTCAGTGGGTTACGTATTTCATGGGCAACCCCGGCGGCGAGCCTCCCGATGGATGCCAGCCGCTGACTTCTTTGCACCTCCCTCTTAAGGTGCTGGATCTGGGTCAGATCCCTAAAAAGCACCACATATCCCAAGAACCCCCCAAACTCCTCCTCAAGGAAGGTGGCAATAACCTCAAGGGGAATGATTTTGCCCCCCTTAACGGGACAATCCATCTCTTTTTCAATCATGCCTCTATTGCTTTTCAGCTCATCGATGAGTTTCCAAAGGGGCAGGGGCAGAACTTCATCGGGCATCTTCCAGAGGGCCTCGGCAGACGAGATATCGAGAATGGTCTCGGCAATTTGATTAAAAGAGGCTATCTTTCCATCCATGTCGATGGCCACGAGCCCCATTGGCATATTTGTCACCAGATTGTCGGAAAACACCTTCAGTCTGGAAAAGGATGTCTTTGCCGATCGGTATGCCTGGGCCAAGAAAAGCGAAACCATGCCGGCAAACCCGATCAACAAGAATGCAATCGCCATGACCAGCGTGTGACGCATGCCCTCTTTTCTCGCAGCCTCCACAGGCCCCATATCCAGCCCCACAAAAATGACTTGATCCGGGTCACGGGGGCGCCCTCCGGTGATTATGTGGGGCCGGCACCAGTCGGTGGCCACGAGCCTCCCCTGACGCATCCCCCAGACTTGGGAGCCGGTATGACCGCGCGTGGGTGCAAATTGTCGGAACACCTCAAATATTTTGGCGTTGTCTTTGCCCGACACCTGTCGTCGGTTTACATGCGGGGAGTTGGCGATTTTCTTCAGATCAAGGCCCGCTCCGTGACGCTGCCCGATCTTGGACGGGTCATTATGTGCCAGGATTTTTCCCTTGGAGTCTGTAACCATGAGATAGATGATGTCAGGCTGTTTTGCCGTTTCCCCCAGCAGCCTCTGGACTTGAAACCCTCCCCAGCGCATCCCCATCATACCGGTCCTGGCACCGGCTTCAAAGGACCGTATGAGTGCGGCACCTTTTGCGAGCAGCAGCCTGGTGGTGCTTTTCTTTTGCTGGTTTATGTTTTCAACGGTCATAAATACAAAAAGGGGCACCAGCACCAAGACGGCCCCAAGAATGATCCAGGGTGAAATACCAACCCACCAATTTGTTTTTCTGCTAGTTTTTTCCATCACACCAAAGTTTTAAGCAAGATACATACCAACTTCATCCCCCGCCCGTAGGAGGCTGTCCGAGAATGAGATAGTTTTTTCAAGATCAAGCCTCCGGCCCGGAGGGGAAGGCGAAAGCTATAACCACCCCAGTACGATCTGCTGGACCTACGGGGCAAGCAGTAATACATTAAAGTATTTCGAGGATTATAATTTGAGTCTGACCCCAGTACCATCTTCCGGAGCTACGGGGCACGCGCAGAGATTGGGGAAAATAGCCATTCTCGGACAGCCTCCTAGTCACTGCCCCATAGGGGTTCCGTTATAAAAATCCTCTCATACAATCATTTTCAATTGATGTGACTGATCCTTCAATTGGATACTTTTTATCCGATAAAATCTGAATAGTGCGTATTAAGTATCCATGTTTCCGGATATTATTTCAATAAAATAAATAATGACGTTATGGACAGTTCGAAAAAATGAATGGGTTCAGACTGTTATGAGAATTTTGTCCTGTTTGGCACACCTCTTGCGGAAGAATTTTAGAAAAACAATCAACCTTAAAAGGAGGTTTCAAAAATGAAAAAATTACTGATTATTTTGGGAAGCATAATGTTGATAGCGGCCGTAGCCTATCCGGTCTCTGCATGGGGGCCAAGATGGGGGGGCAACCACAACATGGGTTATTGGGGTCATGGATCCTCGGGGAACTATGGTCAAGGGTATGATAGAATGAACGAAACGCAGCGTTCTCAGATGGACGACCTCTATCAAAAGTTCTTTGATAAGACTGCTCCACTCAAAAATCAGATTTGGACAAAGTACGGGGAGATGGACATCCTTCTTGGTACTTCAAGCCCAGATCCCGATAGGGTGAGAACTCTTCAAAAAGAGATAAGTGATCTGGAGGGCAAGCTGGCGCAAGAACGGGTCGATATGGTGCTTGAAGCCCGGAAAATAGTCCCAAAAGGCAACTATTTCCGTGGCCGCAGAGCGGCCGGTGGGCGGCACATGGGCATGGGCGGCAACGGACCCGGTGGCCCTGGTGGATGTTGGAACTAACCAACTGGACTGGGGGGGCGTGTCAAATTGGCCGCCCCTCACACAGAATCAGAAAATAATGCCGGCTGCCGGCTGTCAAGGATTTCCTGCCTCACCTTTTTTCCCGCTGGGCCACCACCACCCTGTAACGATGACTATAATCCTTAATCCGTTCTGTCTCGCCGTAACCACTGGTCCGACCGATCAATTTCAGGGTTTCTTCTGTTTGCCCTGGCGCCATTTCAAGCATTAACCATCCCTCTTCCTTCAGGTAATCAACCCCTTCTTTGACAATTTTATTGATGTAAAACATACCTCCTTTTCCCCCGTTCAGAGCCACACGCGGCTCATAATCGCGAACCTCAGGAGGCAGTTTATGGTAATCCTCTGATGCAACATAAGGTGGGTTGGACAAAATCATATCAAAGGTGATTTTGTCATCAACCAATGCTTCCAAAAGGTCTCCCTTTCTAAACTGAATCCGCTCAGAAACACCGTGTATTTCCGCGTTCAGACGGGCTATTTTCAATGCCCCGGCAGACGTATCGGCAGCCCAGAGCCTGGTTTTCGGGAGTTCCTTCGCAAGCGAAACGACCACCGCCCCACTTCCGGTTCCCAGATCCAGTATTTCACCTCCCTCGTTTTCAACCCTGGTAGTGCTCTTGATTTGTGCAAGCGCGTGTTCCACCAGGAGCTCGGTTTCGGGTCTCGGTATGAGGACCTCCGGATTCACCAGAAAATTTAATGACCAGAATTCCTGAATCCCGGTAATATACGGTACCGGCTCCCTGTTGCTTCTTCTTTTGATGAGAACGCGGTACCCTGAGACCTCTCTTTCGGTCAAGGGTTGATCAATATTCAGATAGAGATTCAGTCGGTCGACCTTTAGCAGGTGAGCCAAAAGGACTTCGGCGTCGAGGCGAGGGCTGAGGGTATTCTTCTTTTTCAGGTAACCGGTGGCAGCCTCCAAGAGGCCTTTTATTTTCCAGGACTTTTTCTTCATTTGCAGTGGGAACAGGCGATGACAGCTCAGGGCTTACTGTTTTTCTTGAGCGCCTCGGTCTGAAAATGAGTGATGAGGGGATCGATAACAATGTCCAATTCTCCCTGAAGAAAATTTTCGAGTTTATACAGCGTGAGGCCTATTCTATGATCCGTAACCCTTCCCTGAGGGAAATTATAGGTCCTGATCCTCTCACTCCTATCCCCCGAACCAACCTGACTCCGGCGTTCTTCGGAGATTTTTGCATGCTGCTCTGCCTCCTGCCGATCAAGGAGCCGGGAGCGAAGAACCTTCATGGCCTTTGCCTTGTTCTTATGCTGGGATTTTTCATCCTGGCAGGTGACCACCAGACCCGTGGGAAGATGGGTGATCCGGACTGCCGAATCGGTAGTGTTTACATGTTGCCCGCCGTGACCGGAGGATCTGAACACATCAATGCGAAGATCTTCTGTATCGATTTCGACATCTATCTCTTCTGCCTCCGGCAGCACGGCCACCGTAACAGCGGAGGTATGGATACGGCCCTGAGTCTCCGTCTCCGGCACCCGCTGAACACGATGGACACCGCTTTCAAATTTGAGTCTGCTGTAAACCCTTTGCCCCGCTATGAGAATGATTATCAGCTTGACCCCACCGATTCCAGTTACGTTTTGGCTCAGGATCTCCATTTTCCACCGCTTCATCTCGGCATACCGGCTGTACATTCTAAACAGGTCTGCGGCAAAAAGCGCAGCCTCTTCCCCACCCGTGCCAGCCCTAATCTCCAAAAGCGTGTTCTTTTCATCATTTGGATCCTTGGGTAAAAGAAGAACCCTTAGTTCCTCTTCCAAATGGGAAAGATTGGAACAAAGGGTCTCAATCTCCTCAGTGGCAAGTTGTCTGATTTCGGGATCCGGATCATTCAATAGAACACGGTTTTCTTCGATCTCCTGGTTCACAGACCGGGACTTCCTGAAGGTTGTTATGATAGGGGTTAATGAGCCATGTTCCTTGACATATTTCTGATAGAGCTTTTGATTCCGGATAACCTCTGGCCGCGCCAGATGTCCTTCAAGTTCATTATAGTGTTCTTCAATTTCTCTGATTTTTCCGAACATGGTTTACATCCCTGTTTTTGAGGGGTTTTCAAGGCATCTTGAGACCGACCCTTTTTATCAAAAGGCTCACTGGCCTGATAAGTACCCCTTTTCCCGCCTGACGGGGGTAACGCTAATCGCTGATAATGGGTTATAATAGGAGGGTCTGTGGGGGTGCTAAGGGCCTGCGCACTCTTGCGCCACACAAATGAAAGGGGTTTTTGGATATGAAGGGCCGGTGCAAGACATCATTTCACCCTATTTCAGCCTTTTATCAGGCCTTTGACTTGTCCGTTCCCAATCCTTTATCAAGATTGAACTTGGCATATTTCCTTCTGAATTTCTCCACCTTGCCCGCGGAATCGACCAACTTCTGTTTCCCAGTATAAAAGGGATGGCATTTAGAACAGATTTCCACACTTATTTCCTTGATCGTCGATCCTGCTTCAAATTCATTACCGCAGGCACAGCGAACCGTGGCCTTATGGTATTCCGGGTGAATTCCTGGCTTCATCTTATTCTCCTTATTACTTGAATATACCTGATTACCCGCTCATGGACGAGAGGAACTCTTTATTATCTTTGGTTCCCCTGATTTTATCAAGCAAAAACTCCATGCTGTCAACCGGGGTCAACGGCGCCAGCAGTTTGCGCAGTATCCATATGCGGTTGAGGTCCGCCTCCTCCAGCAAAAGCTCCTCCTTCCGGGTACCGGAAAGATTGATATCTATGGAGGGGTACACGCGTCTGTCACTAAGTTTTCTGTCCAGATGAATTTCCATATTTCCGGTCCCTTTAAACTCTTCAAAGATCACCTCATCCATCCTGCTGCCCGTGTCTATGAGGGCCGTTGCGATGATAGTCAGACTTCCTCCCTCCTCAATATTTCTTGCCGCCCCAAAAAAACGTTTGGGTTTATGAAGGGCGTTTGAGTCCAATCCACCTGAAAGGATCTTTCCGCTGGGCGGAACCACGGCGTTATAGGCTCGGGCCAACCGGGTGATACTGTCCAAAAGGATCAAGACGTCCAGTTTATGTTCCACCAGCCGCTTTGCCTTCTCAATCACCATTTCCGCCACCTGGACATGGCGTTGGGGCGGCTCGTCAAATGTTGAACTGATCACCTCTGCATCTACCATTCGGGCCATATCTGTCACTTCCTCAGGCCGTTCATCTATGAGAAGCACAATCTTGTGGATACTCGAGTCATTCGCAGTCACACTGTTTGCAACGTTTTGCAGAAGCATGGTCTTGCCGGTCCTGGGAGGCGCAACGATCAGCCCGCGCTGCCCCTTTCCAAGGGGTGTCATCAGATCCATTACTCTTGTGGAATAATTCTCAGGCTCGGTCTCCAGCTTGACCCTGCTTTCAGGGTAGAGAGGTGTGAGATTGTCAAAGAGGATCTTTTCTCTGGCTATTTCCGGGTCCTCAAGATTGACCGCTTCCACCTTTAGCAGGGCAAAGTACCTCTCTGAGGCCTTAGGAGGTCGAATCTGCCCCTCGATTGTGTCACCTTTTCTTAGGTTAAACCGGCGGATCTGGGAGGGAGAAACATAAATATCATCCGGCCCGGGGAGATAATTGGCATCGGGGGCCCTCAGGAATCCAAATCCGTCCGGGAGTATCTCCAGAACCCCGGTCCCGTATATAAGACCATTTCGTTCAGAATGGGCCTGCAGCAGGGCAAAGGTAAGATCCTGTTTGCGCATCCCTGAGGCACCCTCGATATTGAGCTCCTTCGCCCATGTCAGTGAGCTCACTAATTTTCATTTCTTTAAGTTCCGCAAGATTCATGTCTCATCTCCATATAAGATATATTAGCTTTTAATCACGCCTGAGCCATAGCAAACATACTGTTTTGGGTTGCATATTGTCCCGTCGTATTCATTATTTTCTCAAGAAGGTTTTTCTTAGATTCTATTTGGGGGAGGGCTCAAAGAAACTAAATTCTCTCTTGAAGACTAAAAAGACCCAACGTATAGACAAAAGTAAAAAAATTGACAGTCTCCTCTACCCGGATAAAAGGTCGACGGTGATTGCCCGTTTATGTGAGTTATAAAAGTTTACCCAGCAGAGTGGTCACGAAATATATTGAGATTTTTAATGGTTACCGAATTCTCTAAAAGGCAGGAAAATTCATTTCGCGTCAATATAGTCTTTTTCCCCCCCCATGTCAAGTGCTTTATCCGTTTTGGCCGTCAAATCCATTTCCTCCAAAACCCTCAACACACGTTCCATATCTTCTGGAAGGGGTGCCTCAAATTCCATATAAACCTTTTTGTCCGGGTGGGAAATACCCAAACGTCGAGAATGAAGCATCTGTCTACCCACAAAGGGCAAAACTCCTTTCTTAAAAAGGGGATGTTTTTTCCACCATCTGAGTCCATATCCATAGACCGTGTCCCCTGCAACGGGATGCCCTATATGGGAAAAATGGACTCGGATCTGATGTGTCCTTCCTGTCTTTAAGGATATCTTGAGAAGTGAAAACCCACTATTGAATTCCTCAATCTTGCACCACGTAGTTATTGCCGCCCTTCCCCCGGAACAAGCGACAGACATCTCTTTTCTCTTCTTTGGATGCCGGACAATGGGACGATCGATTTCCCCCGCATCCCCCTTGATATTACCATGGATTAGTGCGACATAGGTTTTTTTCACACTCCCCGACTTAAACTGACGGGCAAGATGGTTGTGGGCCCTATCATTTTTGACCGCCACCATGACCCCGGAAGTATCCTTATCCAGACGATGGACAACACCCGGTCTCAGTTCGCCCCCTATCCTGGAAAGATTCCGGCAGTGGTGAAGCAATCCATGCACCAGCGTACCGTGAGCGTGTCCCGGCGCTGGGTGAACGACAAGTCCTGGCGGCTTGTTTATCACAATTATGGACTCATCTTCATAAATTATATCAAATTTTATTGCCTCGGGTTCCGGAGTTTGGGTGGGGACAGGGGGGATTGACAGAGAGACCCGGTCGCCTGCTTTTGCCCTGTAACTTGCCTTGGAAGGGCTGCCATTTATCTTCACATGTCCGTTCTTTATGAGTGACTGTATCTTGGATCGTGACAGACCTGTTGACCATGTAAACAAAAAGACGTCCAGACGAATATCCGGCGTGTTTTCAGAAAAATCGTAAAAAAAAGTCCTATCTGAATTAGGGTCCATGTTGGACATGAGGACAGCATTCAATCAAACATCTTGTCAAGGTCCTTTTCTACCTGTGCTTCACCGATATCCTTGGCAAGCGATATCTCCTTGACCAAAAGCCCCCTGGCCGTATCCAGCATCTTTCTTTCCCCAAAGGACAATTCCTTGTCCAGCCTCAATAGCAAAAGATCGCGATAGACCTCGGCAACTTCATAAATGGATCCGGTTTTTATTTTATCCATATATTCTCGATAGCGGCGGTTCCACGTCTGGTTGTCAAGGATGACATCTCTTTTTTTTAATATTGAGAAAAGTTTGGGGAGTTCACTTATAGGGATAATATCTCTCAGCCCGACATTATCTACGTTGCAGGTAGGGATCATGATGATCATGTTACTATCAAGTATTCGCATGACATAAAAGTCTTGCTGGCAGCCCGACACTTCCTGTGCTTCTATCTTTTCAATAACGCCAACACCATGCGCCGGATAAACCGCCAAATCACCTACCTTAAACATTTGAACCTCCTCACAATGAAATACTGAGGGATCAAGGGGCCAATAAACACACCCCTCAATTCCTCACAACCGTAAGCCCATTGGCAAAAGGACAAGGCCTTTTGCCATGAGCTATGGTGTTATGGTGTGTTGTTTTATCCACCAAACAAGGAAAGTAAGTAACCCACATCCATGTCCTTAAGGAGAGGTGCAGTAACCAGAGCGACCACGGACATCAGCTTAATCAAGATGTTCATGGCAGGACCGGAGGTGTCTTTAAACGGATCACCAACCGTATCGCCCACCACTGCGGCCTTGTGGTTATCAGAACCTTTTCCGCCTAAGTTGCCCTCTTCGATCCACTTTTTCGCGTTGTCCCATGCTCCGCCGCCATTGGCCATGAACAGGGCCAGGAACGCGCCCATAATCACGGCGCCCAAAAGCATACCGGCTAAGGTCTCTTTGCCTAAGAGGAAGCCGACGGCAACAGGGGTCAGAATAGCCACGAGGCCGGGGGCGACCATCTCTTTCAGGGCGGAGTTCGTCGCAATCGATACGCAGGTCGTGGAATCGGGCTTGACGCCCTCTTTTCCTTCCAACAGCCCGGGGATTTCCCTGAACTGGCGACGGATCTCTTCCACGATGGCGAAGGCCGCCTTACCGACCGAGGTCATGGTAAGGGCCGCGCATGTCATTGGGACCATGCCGCCGATAAACATCCCGATAATTACCATCGGGTTGTCGATCAGGACTTGCCCGAGATTAGCTGCCTGTGTATAGGCCACAAAAAGGGCCAAGGCGGTAAGGGCTGCGGAACCGATGGCAAACCCTTTTCCGATAGCAGCGGTCGTGTTGCCAAGGGCGTCGAGGCTGTCGGTGATTTTCCTGGTCTCAGGGCCAAGACCTGCCATTTCAGAGATACCGCCCGCATTATCAGCGATGGGGCCATAGGCATCCACGGTCATGGTTGCGCCTACGGTTGCTAACATGCCAACGGCGGAAAGGCCTATGCCGTAAATCCCTGCGGTAGTATATCCGACAAAGGTGGCCACGCAAATACCGAGAATCGGAAGCCAGGTGGACTGCATACCGACGGCCAGGCCTGCAATGATAACGGTAGCCGCACCGGTCTTGGTCTGCTCGGCAATACGTCTGACCGGAGGACCGGATGTGTAATATTCGGCAAGGAGACCGATGGCAATACCGCAAAGCAGGCCGGAAAATACTGCCCAGAAGGCGCCCATAGGCATACCGAGAGCCTTGGTAATAAGTATGGTAAGACCCACAAAGATGATCGCAGCCACAAAGGTTGTGTATCTCAGGGCCCCCGCGGGACTCCCTTTCTGGAAGATCTTGATGGAAAAGACACCCACAAACGAGCTGAGTAATCCCACCATGACTACTAAAATAGGCATGGCCATATATTTCAGTTTGATGGCAACAGGGTCGAGTTCTTTAAGGATAGGAAATTGTGCCAAAAAATCGGGTGTGATGGCCATGGTGGCCCCAATGGCTATGGTGGCAATCACGGAACCGACAAAAGACTCAAAAATGTCAGCGCCCATCCCAGCAATATCACCCACATTATCACCCACGTTGTCGGCAATAACGCCCGGGTTGCGCGGGTCGTCTTCGGGAATGCCTGCTTCCAATTTACCCACCAGATCAGCCCCTACGTCCGCGGCCTTGGTGAAGATACCGCCGCCGACACGGGCAAACAGGGCAATGGAACTGGCACCCATTGCAAAGCCGTTAATGTAAAGGGCTGTGTCAGGACTTCCCCCATAGACCCAGAACCAGAACCCTAATCCGATGAGTCCAAGGCCCGCAACAGCGAGACCCATGACAGAACCGGAAAAGTAAGAGACGTTAAGGGCCTTGGCCTGCCCGGATTTATTGGCAGCCTCTGCGGTCCTGGAGTTGCCCCGGGTGGCTGCTGTCATGCCTGAAAATCCGGCGATCATGGATAAAAGCGCGCCTGTCACAAAGGCTATGGCGGTCTTCCAGGCAATTCCCCAACCCAAAAGGATAAACACAACGGCAATAAAGATAATGAGAACAGAATACTCTCTCTTCAAAAAGGCCATGGCGCCTTTATGAATCGCATCCTCGAGTTCCTGCATCAGAGGAGTGCCATTCGGTTGTTTCTTGACATAATTGTAAATCAGCCAGGCTATTATCAGGCTCAAGATCCCCAGGAACGACGCGTAATCGGTTAATCCCTGCATCAGTTTTCTTCCTCCTTCTCTATTAGATTTTGACAGTTGATTTGATTCATAGTCGATTCGACCCCTTCCAAAATAAACAATTCACATGCCTGAACCGCCACACGGATCGCCTTTTTCATAATGTCTTTCTGGTCACTGTAAAAAGGCGCAAGCACATAATCTTCAACACTCTCCCCATAGCGAGGACGTCCTATACCAATTTTGATCCTGGAAAACTCCTTGCTTCCCAGATGTTGGATGATAGAGCGTATACCTTTGTGCCCTCCTGCTCCGCCATTTCTGGCAACCTTTACTCTCCCCACCGGGAGATCAATATCATCAAAGATGACCAGGATATCCCTGCACTCCAGATCATAATAATCGACACATCCCCTAACCGACTTCCCGCTCTGGTTCATGTAATTCAACGGGCAGAGAAGCATGACCCGTTTTTCCCGAAAATGAATCCTTGTATTTATTGATTCAAAGCGTCGGTTGCTCAGGCGGACTCCCAGATCTTGGCCCCATAGGTCGATTACCCAAAAACCTATATTATGCCTTGTATTTTTGTACCGGGATCCGGGATTTCCAAGACCTGCAATCAGGAACACTGGTTGAGGAGCCTTCACCCCTTTCTTCTAAAAAAACTGGTAGATACCACCACCAAAACCGGAGCCACCCGATTCAGGCCCCGTGCATCGTGGCCCGCAAGACAGCTTTATTATTCTTCGGAACTTCCAGCTTCCGGTTCTGATGCCTCTTCCTTGCTCTCTCCTTCCGCTTCTTCCTCTAACTCTTCCTCTTCGACCTCTTCTTCCTCCTTGACGCTGGGCGCTGCCACAACGGCCACCGTTAGGTGGACCTCATCGGCACAGGAGATTCCCTCCGGCAATTCGATATCCTTGATATGCACCGAATCCCCGATCTCCAGTTCGGATACATCCACCTCGAACGAATCAACCAGTTTATCGGGCAGGCATGTGACAGTTAACTCCCTTCTGATCTGCTGCAGGATACCGCCCACGGTCACCCCTGCCGGGATATTCATCAGATGGATTGGGATATCAACGGTGATTTCTTTATCCATGGAGATTTCATAAAAATCGGCATGGATAAAATTGTCCTTCACAGGAACAACTTGCAGTTCCTTCAGAATGACCTTTCTTGTCTCAGACCCCTCTTCAGATGTTATTTTCAGATCCAGGATAATATTTTCACCCCCCCCTTCTTTAATGAGACCCTCAAGCTCAGGATAATTGATCGTCAACTTGATGGGCTCCGTATCGGGGCCGTAAAAAACGGCGGGGATCTGTTCGTTTTGTCTCAGCTTTCTGGCCGCCCCTTTTCCTGTTTTCTCTCGCACCTGGGCAGCAAGCATTGATTGTGCCATGTATTCCCTCCGGCATTAATAAAATTTTTCACAAAGTAGTAACGGCCATATGTTTCAAGGCCTCCCTTTTCCAAAATCAAACAAATAACGTACTGACTGAGTCAGAAGCGTGAATCCTCTTGATGGTCTCCCCCAGGAGTTCCGCAACCGATAAGGACACAATTTTTTTGGAATCTCTGGCCTTACCATTCAGGGGAATTGTGTTGGTTACGACAAGTTTGTCGATGGGTGACGCCTCGATCCTTGTAACAGCAGGACCTGACAAGACGGGATGGGTACAGCAGGCATAGGTCTGTGTCGCACCCCTATCCTTCAACGCGCTGGCAGCCTGGGCCAGCGTGCCTGCCGTATCGACCATGTCATCAAGGATAATGGCTATCTTACCCTCTACTTCTCCAATAATGTTCATTGCCTCGGCCATATTGGGGGACTCACGTCTTTTATCAATTATGGCCAGGGATGCATTAAGCCGCTTTGCAAATGCGCGGGCCCTTTCCACCCCACCCGCATCCGGCGAAACCATGACCAGTTCACCGTGCAGGTTATCATGAACATATTTCAACAGGATGGGGGTGGCAAAGATATTGTCTACAGGTATGTTAAAATAGCCTTGGATTTGTCCCGCATGGAGATCTACGGATACGACCCTGTTTGCCCCCGAGACGGTGATCAGGTCTGCCACAAGCTTTGCACTGATGGGAACCCGTGGTTTAACTTTTCGATCCTGTCGGCTGTAACCGTAATAAGGGATCACCGCTGTAATTCGTTCGGCTGACGCCCTCCTCAGGGCATCCATAATTATCAGGAGCTGCATGAGGTTGTCATTGACAGGACTGCAGGTGGATTGAATAACAAATACATCCCGGCCCCTGATATTTTCGCCAATTTCAACCTGGGTTTCTCCATCACTGAATGTCTTGGCAATTATCTCTCCGGGAGCAATACCAATATAATCACACACCTCGATTGTCAGAGATGTGTTGGAAGTTCCACCAAACAGCTTAATTTCTGATTCCAATGGGATCCTCAAAAAAATAGGCAAAAAGGAGCTAAAATGGAGCAGTCTTCAAAATGGCTGGGGTGGGAGGACTCGAACCTCCGAATGCGGGCTCCAAAAACCCGTGTCTTACCACTTGACGACACCCCAGAACAGAAGACGCAAAACAAAGTGTCGACGGTCAGAACGTAACGACCTTTTCGACCTGGTCTCCTCCCTCTTAAGAAATCCCCTCAGCCAAAAAAACATCCCCCATATTGCGGGGCAAAAGAGATCTCTTTGCCGACAGGGCCTTATCTCTTGATTCAAAAACTCCAAACACACTTGGACCGCTACCCGACATCAGGGCGCCCATTGCCCCTGCATCCATCAATGCCCGTTTGATAATGTTGATCACAGGAAAATGAGCAGCAGTCACCGACTCCAGGTCATTTTCCAGGATATTACTTATCTGAACAGGGTCTTTCATTAAACGGTTTAGGTTAAACCTATATCCCCTTTTTGTCAACTTTAATTTCAAGTTCTCATAGACCCATGATGTAGACACCTCAAAGGGCGGCATAATTATAACATACCAGAATCGGGGCCATTTTTCAATGGGCTCCAGGATCTCCCCTATCCCCTTTGCAATGGATGGTCCGTTTAGCAAGAAGAAGGGTACGTCCGCCCCCAGGCCTGATGCCAGTTCCCACAGATCTGAGGGGTCAAGGGGCCTGGACCACATCTCGTTCAGACACTTGAGTGTACCGGCAGCATCACTGCTGCCTCCTCCCAAACCGGCCGCAACAGGGATATTCTTGGTGAGTCTAATTGAAACCCCGCCATTGATACCGGTACGGACAAAAAAGGAGCGGGCGGCTTGATAGACAAGATTTTTTTCTCCGTTGGGCAAAGAGAACCCTTTGCAAACAAGGGCGATCCGGTTTTTGGGAAGCCTTTTCAGTTCAAGACAGTCAAACAGAGTGACGGGAACCATGATTGACACCAATTCATGATATCCATCGGGGCGGCGTCCTACCACCTTGAGCCGGATATTCAGCTTGGCCGGCGTTTGGATCGTAAGGATTGATGATTTTTGATTATTGATCGAGGATTTGGAAGCGAGTTTTTTATCCATGAAAATCGCAATTGTTTAATAAGTATTGAAGAGAAAAGCAGGGGGCTGGGAATGGACGTCGAGATAACAATCTCTCCAATCGTCAGTCTTCAATCCGATGTCTGTGCCGGAACCCTCAGTGTCAGATAAAGGGTGGCGCCACCCCGCTTTATCAACAGGAGGATTGTGTCCCCTTCCTTATAAGTCTTAATTTTTTTGTGAAAATCATCAAGCCCCTTGATGGGAGCCTGGTCTATTTCCAGCAATACGTCCCCGCTCCTGACACCGGCTTCGTCCGCCGGTGAATTGTTCTCAATGTGCACGACCACAAGCCCCTTTGTTTCAGACAGACCCAGATTTCGCGCCAATTGCGGTGTAAGTTCCTCAGTGATCATACCCAGTTCATGTTCCGGCCGCTGTTTCTCTTCGGCCTTTTTATCCTCCTCCAGCCTGCCTATTTCGATCACAAGAGTCTCTTTTTTGCTTTTCCGGATCACAACAACCGGCACCTCTTTTCCCACGGAGGTCGACCCCACAAGATATGGTAATTCGCGCATTTCTCTGATCGTTTTCCCATCAAAGGAAACGATCACATCTCCCCGTTTGATCCCCCCTTTATGGGCCGGGCTGCCTTTTGTTACATCCGCCACCAGAGCGCCTTTTTCGTCATCCAAATTAAGTTTCCGCTTCAGTTCCGGGGTAATTCCCTGGATCATAACGCCCAACCAGCCTCTCACCACCTTTCCCTCCTTGAGCTGAGGCAGGAGGTCTTTGGCCATGTTGATGGGGATGGCAAAGCCGATGCCTACATTTCCGCCGGTCCTTGAAAAAATGGCGGAATTGATCCCTATGACCTTGCCGGCAGTGTTCAAAAGGGGACCGCCGCTATTTCCTGGGTTGATGGAGGCATCCGTCTGGATAAAATTGTCATAGGATCCGGCCCCGATGCGTCTATACTTGGCGCTGACAATACCCGCGGTGACAGTGTTGCCCAAACCAAAAGGGTTCCCGATGGCCACCACCCAGTCACCGACCTCAAGTTTATCCGAATCTCCCAGGGGAAGGGGCTTTAAGGGACGTTCCGTCTTAATTCGGATTAGGGCCAGATCTGTTTTTGGATCCCGGCCAATAATTTCGGCATCAAATTCCGCATCATCTGCCAGCTTGACGGTGATCTTGTCGGTCTTTTCCACCACGTGGTTGTTGGTCAAAATAAAACCCCGTTTGTCAATGATAAACCCTGAACCAAGGCTTTTTTGCTTAAAATTTTTGGGCAAACGGTCCCTAAAGAAACGATCAAAAAAATCCCCAAACGGGTCCCCGGGCCCTGAAGGGCCTCCAAAGGAGTGAGGGAACTCCGCTCCCCCCTTGATAGTCTTTACCGTGCTGATATTGACCACCGACGACTGGGCTTCCTTGACAAGCTGAGAAAAGGAGGCGGGGGCCTTTGGCAAAAGAGCTGACCCTTGAGCACCTGCCACTGAGGCCTGGCTGACCAACGCAGCGAAAACAAATATGATCACAACGGAAAAACCGGTCCACCCGAGGGTGTGCAATTTTCCTGTTGTCCTGGATTTTCTTTTCATAAAAACCTCCACAAGACTCACCGGTACCGGGACGGGGAGGGCCGATACCTACCCCTTTTCCTTGACATAACGCCACCTTAGGTCAGTCAAAACATTCTCCACAAACTTCTGCTCTTCTTCGGAGAGATTGCCTACCGTCTTTTCCTTCAACATCGCAATGGTGTCGACCGCATGTTTGGCAAGCGGCAGGTCCTTTTTCTTTTCCCCTGTCTGTGGATCAGGAATCTCGCCAAGATGAAAAAAAGGGCGGAGGAGCTGAGGCTAAAAAACCAGCGAGGTAAAATTAACCTCCGGCAGCGGAGGTCTTTGGGTCTCCGTGTCTGAAGCCTGTTCCTTTTTTTCCTCTACCTTTTTCTCCTCTTTTGGCGCCTCATCCTTCAGGTCCCCCTTTTCATCAAAAGACCTCCTGTCCTTGATAACAAAGCCTTTTTCTTCTTCAGCCATAGTTCCACTCCTCATTAGTAATGTCTGAATTTAGTGTTCAGCGGCCGAGTTTCCGGCCCCTATAACTCTATTTTCCTCACCGAATAAACCTCCTCGAGCCCGCGAAGCTGTTCAAGGATTTCATCACCGGCAACTGTGCTGGTGGTCAACAAAATCACGTTTTGTTTTTTCTGTTTGTCTTCTCCCACCTGCATCCGGCTGATATTAATCATACTCTTTCCAAGTGTGGTGGCAATGCGTCCGATTACCCCGGGTCTGTCTTGATTGTGAATCAGGAGGTTGTGCCCTTCAGGCATGGCTTCAAGATAGAAGTTGTTTATCCGTAAAACCCTTGGCATATTCTTCCCGAAAATGGTCCCCGAGATAATGTTTTTGCCTTCCAAGGTCTTTACGGTAAGTTTGACTAGACTGGCGAAATCTTCTGAGGTCTGGCTTTTGGATTCCACCACCTTTATCCCCCGATCAGACGCAATGTGTGGTGCGTTTACAAAGTTAACATCGTCTTTTAGGATGGGGGTAAGCAGGCCCTTTAGCATGGCCGTGGTCAAAGGGGTGACATCATATTCCGCCACTCGACCTGAATAGTCAATCTGGGCTTCCACCACCGCGCTGTCGGCCAGCTGGGATTGGAAGGACCCCATTCGTTCCACCAGAACGGCAAAAGGCCGCAGGGTAACCATCAATTCCGCGCTGATACTGGGGACGTTCACTGCGTTTTTCACGGTCCCGTGAAGGAGATAAGCCACAATCTGTTCAGCCACATGTTCTGCCACGTTGTCCTGGGCCTCGGTGGTTGACGCCCCCAGATGGGGGGTGCAAATAAAGTTAGGAAGGCTCATGAGGTCAATTTTTCCAGGGGGTTCCGTCTCAAACACATCCAAAGCAGCGCCTCTCAGGTGTCCCGACTTCACGGCTTCGTAGAGATCATTTTCGTTGACGATTCCCCCCCGGGCACAATTGATCACCATTGCCCCTTTTTTCATCTTGGAAATGGCCTCACTGTTGATCATGTTGGCCGTTTCATCGGTCTTTGGTGTATGGACAGTGATGTAGTCCGCCCTCTGTAGCAATTCTTCAAAAGAAACCGGTTCGAAATCCAGCTTTTCAACAGTTTCGGGTTTCATATAGGGATCAAACACGATTACCCTCATCTTCATTCCCCTGGCCCTATCCGCCACGATTCGACCGATATGCCCTATTCCGATAAGCCCCAATGTCTTATTGAAAACCTCCTGTCCCTTGAGCTTCTTTTTTTCCCATTTACCTTCTTTCAGTGAGGCTGTAGCCTGGGGAATGTTTCTTGAGAGTGCCAGCATCATAGCGATTGTATGTTCCGCCGTTGTGATCGTGTTCCCTTCGGGGGTGTTCATGACCACTATCCCTCGTTTACTGGCAGCAGGAATATCCACATTGTCCAGGCCGATCCCGGCCCGGCCGATGACTTTCAGGTTGTCAGCCGCCTCAAGTATCTCTTTCGTGACCTTTGTGGCGCTGCGGATAACCAGACCGTCATATTGTCCGATTGTTTCTTTTAACTCCTCCGGGGAAAGCCCGGTATCCACATGGACGTCAATGCCCGGAGTCTCCTGGAATATCTTGATCCCAACCTCCGACAGGGGATCACTTACGAGAACTTTCATGGATTATACCTCCTTAAACTATCAAATATGGGAACGTCACCATGTGATAAAATACAATGTTTGTAACCGTTCACAGGTTCCCCGCCCTGCGGGATCTTCGACAGAGATTCAACGTTCAGGGTTAGGAACAAAGACAAAATTGAAGACCCGAAGTCCTTATAAAAAATGCTGGTTTTGCCACATAATTGCCCATATACCGCCAATTTTCAGATTGGGAATTACGAACCCGGGTGCCTCTCACATACATACGCCTCCAAAATGGAGTCCGGGGACAAGAACGTAACCTTGAACCCCTGAACCTTTGAACCCGTGAACGCCTACGTTTTTATAAAAACATCAGGATTTTATCATTATCATGAAGGCATGATTTGTCAAGGCAGATGTTTTACCCACTATGTAGCACGATGTTGGCAACACTGGATCCGATAAGGGTCTATAGCCGCTGACAGGCTTCAAGCGCGGAGGTGATAACCTTTCCGATATGCCGGACATCCCCCTCTCTGAGGTGAGGATTGTTTGGGATTTCGAGAATCCTTTTGGGCAAACCCGGTGCCACCTGCAGCTCGGTCTTATCTTCTCTGAAAGGCTGCAGGTCCGGACAGTTGGACATATCGTCCGGCATGGTGTCTACCCCGTTTCGGATCAATATTTTCCGCAGTGCCTGCCGGTCCGACACCTCGACACGATAGTATAGGAATGTATGGGTCCGCCCGGGAGACAGCCCCGGGACCTTTATGGCTGTTTGTCCCCTAAAGAGTTTATTATACAAAAGCGCATTGCGATTCATCCTGGCGTTGATCTCTTCAATCCGCGTCAACTGGTGAAGTCCAACCGCGGCCTGCAGATTTGTCAACCGGGGGAGGTACGCTGACTGCATTGAAACGGCCGGGATCGTTTCCTGCCCTGGTTCCCTGTCAAAAAAAGTAGACCCGAGCGCTGTGGCGGCCCTGATGAATGGGTAGACACCGAACGAAAAAATACGGGGAAGGGTGACCAGATAGTTGACCGTGGTTTTAGCGACCTCCTTCCACAAAGCCTTGGATTCGCCCGCACCCGGAGGGCGAACCAGGTGCTTCAGCCTGCGGTAAGTGTCGTCATCGTTGGTGGTGAGTATCCCGCCGCCAAAACAAGGCATATTCTTGGCCACAGCAAAAGTAAAGGTCCCCAGATCACCAAAGCCCCCCACTTTTCGGCCCTGGTAGCTGGCGCCAAGCGCGTGGGCACAGTCTTCAATAACTTTCAGGTTGTTTTCCCGTGCGATTTGCAAAATCGGCTCCATGTCGCAGGGTTGACCGTACATATGCGTGGGAAGGATCCCTTTTGTTTTTGGGGTAATTTTTTTCTCCACAAGCGAAACATCCATATTGTATGTGTCCGGAAGCACATCCACAAAAACCGGCTTCAGACCGCAGGCCTTAATCACCAGAGGGACAATGTGAAAGGTGTAGGCCGGCATGATGATCTCATCCCCTTCGCGAAATCGGAGGGCCTTGAGAGCCACATAAAGCGCGGCCCGGCCCGAAGAGACCCCCAGGGCATGCCGAACACCGATGTAATCGGCAAAGCGCCTCTCAAAAGCCTCCACCTGGGGGCCCTGGAGCACTTTTCGGCGGATCAGAACACGCATAACAGCAGAGTAACATCCTGCAGACAGGTTAACGCTATGTCTTGGATAGGCCTTCCACATTTCTACATTCTCCCAAACTTCCGTTAGATGGTCACGGTTGCCGGCCGTTGAACGCCCTGTGCGCAGACATTCCGTTCGCTCGATCTTGCACAAGCCCTTAAAATATCTTGCGAATCCCTAAAAGTCGCCAGAGTATATCGGGGTTGTGCAGATAAAAGGCGCCGTGCCGCCACAAATGCTTTAGCGCAAACCCCGGCCGAAAAAGATAGCGTCGATAGAACTGCGAACGCAGCGTTTCCAGCTCTCCGGGTGAAACTGCCGCCAGGGTAAAAGACGGTGACGAATAGTGGAACATCTGCGCTGGCTCATATTTTCCAATTTGATGTTTGTATTTCTCCCAGGCTGCAGAGCCCGGATAAACAGTATAAAAATGGACCTGAATACTGTCGGCATTCAACTCCAATGCAAACCGGATGGTTTGCTCGATTTCTTCTCGGGTTTCCGTGGGGTTCCCAATCACATAATACGCGTTGGTTCCGATACCGAGGGTCCTGGTCCACTTAAATGTCCGGCGGCAAAACTCCAGCCAGGGTTTGGGCGTTTCGCATTTTTTCATCCCGTCGATGATCCTCTGGTTTCCCGATTCTACACCGACCCCCAGCATCCTGCAACCTGCCTTTTTCATCAACACCAGCAGATCGTAGTCCAACTCGTCCACCCGCACACGAGCCATCCACGGCATTTGCGAATTGCGCAAAATGAGTTCTTTGCAGAGCGCCTCTACAAAACGGCGTTTTGCCGAAAAACTATCGTCCTGAAATGAGCAGATATTGGCCCCCTGTCGAGCCAGATGTTCCATCTCATCCACCACGTTGGCAGGTGATCGGGTTCGGAGCCTGCGGCCGATGCTCACCCGCATCACCTCACTGCAGAACATACACCCGTGCGGACAACCCCTGGTGGCTGTCAAAAACCCCCAGGTTACCCTGCTCGAGACCTGTACCGGGTAGATGGAACGGTAGGCGTAGAGTTCTTCGGGGGTATAGAAAGGAAACCGGAGTCTATCCGGTTCATGGACGATAAACCGTTTCCCTTGGTCATAATATTGCCAGTACTTCTCACGCCAGTCATCATCATCGGAGTTGGCCCCGCGAATCCAGTCAAAGAGACGGAAGAACTCCTCTTCAGGTTCTCCCAGCAAAATCGCATCGTAGTCCTTGGGTCTTCCTTTATAAAAATCCCGCAACAGGTGGTACCCCTGCCCAATACCAACCACGAGGGGCGCCCGGCCCCCGTGTTTCAACTGGGTCACATACTTGTTGGCAACATCCAGATCAAAACTGGAGGCCGACACAACAACCAGGTCGGGTCGCACCCGGTCCGCGTGGTTGACCATCTGATCAATTTCAAACGGGCGAATCCAGCAGTCCAGGATAAAGACATCCATGTCCCGGTATTGGGCAAGACCCGCCTGGAGGTGCTTGAGCGGATAGGGGGGGTCAAAAAATTGCGGATGATCCACGTCCTTGTCAACGGGAGAGGAAACGCGCAAGAGCAAGACCCTATTTACCTTCACGAATGCCCCTCCTGTTTTCCAATTCTATCCGGCGCTTCGCGCCATGTGCGAAGACCGAGTCGATGTCTTAATACCCAGGTCACCATCCCCAGACCAATGTGCAGCCAATAGTCGATAACCCTGTTCAACGCCGTCAATGAAATCGCCAGGGGCGCCGGCACCCCGATCACCCGCAGACAGCTAAAAAGGGTCACCTCCACCGCACCCGCGCCCGATGGTGTAAATGGAAAAGCAGAAGCCAGCAACGGGATCATGGTCAGAAAAACCCCATCCACCAGGCTTGGTTTCAGATTGAAGGCATGGGCCAGAAAAAAAATCCAGACTATCTCCAGCGCCCAGATGACAACGGTCAAACCAAGAACAGGAAGCAGCTGGATCGGTCTGGGCCACATGCCCGTATGAAAGGCCTCAATAATCCGGCGGAGCTTGGCGGGCAGCCACCGGGGTAGTGATCTTTGCAAAAGAAAAAAGCACAGCATAATGAGCGTTGCGCCCAGGGCAATAATGCCGCCGGCTATCAACGCCCAAAAAACCGCCCCTGGCAAGTGAGTCGAGAACAAGACCCAGGATGTCAGCCCGGCAAGGAATAAGATAATCCATGCGTCCAGCATACGCAAGAAGACAATGGAACCCATGGCCGCGGAACGACGAATCCCGAAATTTATGCGCGCCATATGGGCCGCGTATACATCGCCCAATTTGGCCGGAACCAGATTATCCACAAAATTGTAGAAAAAAACCACCAACGCAAACATTGTCTTGCGCCCCCTGATGGGCAGGTGAGCCAGACAACGCCGCCATCGCAGGCCGCGGACCGGGTAGGTCAAATAATGGGACAGGGCACCGAGAAAAACGAGTTTTTTGTCACATGTCTTTACCATATCCCATATCTTTTCCGGATCCACCATTGCCAGCAGGGCCCCCAATATTAAAATGGTAATGCCCAGGCTCAAAAAGGTATGCCAGCCCCAGAGTCGCGGAGGGCTGCCCTCGTTTATCGGTGAAGCTATGTTTTGCTGTTTATCCACTTGCAAGATTTTGCTCAATTTGCCTGATAGCCTTCTATAACCCGGTAGTAGTATCGGCCTGTAATCTTTCCGTTTTTCCGGACCAACATCTCTTTGATCCCATGGACCTTTTTCGTCCGGGAAGTGATATGGGTCCCCTCCAGATCTTGAGGTTTGCGGCCAACCAGGATCATTGTCTTTCTATCCTGCTCCTCTATTGGAAACCAAAAGAGATACATACCGCTATTTTGACCAAAGAGATGTCTCCCCGCAGTTTGTTGAGCGCCTTCATTTGTGGTGACACCCGTTGCGTGCGACAAAGCCTGACTGCGGTAAAAAGCCAGCCAGCTGTTTATCCTGTCCTTATCCATCCCCACCACCAACGGACGTTCACCGGTTTTCCGTTCATGATCTTCAACCAACGCTTCCACCTGCCTCGCAAGCGCCAGCCAGCCCAGGCCAAACACGTTTTTCGGGTAGGGCAGCCCCACCAACCCCAAAACGAGATAATGGAGGGCGGCCCCATAAAACAAAAGGATAATCACTATCCCCGTCTTCAACCAACGTTTTGCCAAAACCAGCAATTTACTTGGGTGCTGTGGCAGTCTTTGCATCACCAGATACGCCAGATAAGGGAGTGTCCCCAACCATATCGGTCCTGTCCAGTTCAGTTTGATGTTTCTAAAGAGGCTGAACGCCAGAAACAGGCTGAAGGGCAAAAAAGTGAGCGCCATCAACAGCCAATGGGTGTTCACATTTTTCCTTTCCACGGTTGTATCCGCGGATGATGTGAAAAAATTCCTTGAAACCACCGCTGCAACCACCGCCAACACCCCCATAGGTGTCAAGAGGATCAGCACGCTACCGATCAAATCAGGAAGATCAAAATCAAAACTGCCCGCAACCCGCCGGGTGCTCTGAAAGGCGAACGAGGCCCACTCATTCTGGACGTTCCACACGATTACCGGCGAAAACAAGATCACGGCAACGATAACCGCCAGATAGGGCTCCGGTCTGAGGAGCCACCTGCGCGAACCGCGGTCCATAAGAACAAACACAAGAGCAGCCCCCCCCAGGAGCGCGATGGTGTATTTGGAAAGCATCCCCAGACCCATAAAGATCCCCACCCCCAACCACGCCGTCGACCGTTTCTCGATTAACAAACAGTAGAGATAGTACAAGGCCCCGGCCCAGCAGGCCACAAGCGGGGTGTCCGGGAGCATCACAAACCCGAGAGAAAAATATACGGGTAATGTAGCAAAAAGAAGCACTGCCCCCATTGCCGTGGTCTTGTCAAAGATCTTCCGGGTCAAAAGATAGACATAATAGGCGCCCACCAGCCAGATCGCAAAAGCGCTCAAGCGGAGGGCAAGTTCGGAAGGACCCATCATACCGGCAAACAACCAGATGACCCAGCCTACCAGGGGGGGGTGATCCAGATAACCGATATCCAGGTGTTGGGCGTAGTTCCAATAATAGGCCTCCTCGTGCAGCACCTCCGGCAACCCCGCATAAACAAGCCGAAGCAGCACGGCGTAGATGAGGAGCCATAGAGCCAGGGTCCGCCACTCTTCACTTGACAGGGGTCCCTTTTTGGCAGGGAAAAAAACACACCGGGTAAGCCCCAGATAGACCGTCAGATATGAAACAGGGGCAGCAACCAGGATCGCCTCCTCGGGCGACCAGCCCCACATCTGAATAAAATCCGCCAGCACCCCGCCACGGAGAAAAAGCGCCATCAAAATAACGGTAACATAACCCTTCCAGTACGTATTGGGGGTCTTGATTCCAAAAAAAAGGACTGCTCCTGACAAAAAACTGACCATATGGGCCAAACCCACGGCCGCACCCGCCCTGGTGAGCAGGTAAAACACCCCAATATCAATTCCCGCACAAAGCAAAACAACGCCGGCAGAGAACATCCTCCCCCCCTTCTGAAAAAGGGCCGTCATTATTTATTGGCTGTTTCATCCGAATTTAATACACAGGGTCTCGCCTACGGGTCAAGCAAAACCTGATTCTTTTCTTTCTTGCCCTCACGCTGTCTGCCATGATAGACATATTCACGGTCTATTTTATTTTTTGGTGAAGTTTCAGAGTGTTATAACAGATTCAATCGCCTTTTCAAAAGAGAGAAAGGATTGACCTTGGTACAGGAATACCATCTTGGGATCTATACAGGTCACGACACTGGCCTTGCAATCGTCGATGGAGACCTCAACATACTGTATGTGTTTGAGGAGGAACGGTTTAATGGTGAGAAGATGACCTACTTCAACCCCTATTTTTCCTTAAAGGAACTGATGAGGCTCGATTTCAGCCATTTTAAGACCGTCAGCTTTGGTTTTAACCCATCGGAGGACCAGAAAACTTTTCTGAAAAAATTTATCAAGTTTCAAAAAGTCCGGTGTACTGAGGTCCTGAATTATCTTGCTCCCAGGGTCTCGTGGGAAGCGGTGTGTTTTGTGGGCCATCACGACTGCCACGCTGCCGGTGCATTCTTGTGCTCAGGGTTTGACCATTCCGCCATTCTCGTGGCTGATGGCACAGGGGAGGCAGAATCGACATCTTTCTACACCGGCGAGGGCACCTCTTTTTCCCGGGTCTCCACCGAGTTCACAAGGGATTTTTCCCTTGGTTTCCTCTATCAATATTTCACCGAATGGCTGGGGTATCGAACCCCCAACACCTCCCAGCATTGCGGAAAAATAATGGGGTTGGCCAGTTACGGGAGTCCCATTTATAAGGAACGGATTCTCGAAATATTGGAAAAAAAGGGGGATACCTACAGATGGCCGCATGGGACCCTCCGGGAAATGAGGGGCGAAATAGCAGAGAAATTTGGAATGCCCCAGCCGAGACCCGGAACAGAATATAGCAAACTCCAGGCTGACGTCGCTGCGAGCATACAGGGGTTGCTCGAGGAGATGGTCATTGAGAAATTGCAAAAGGCCCGAGAAACGCTCTCTTTTGAAAACCTCTGTTTTTCAGGGGGCGTTGCAATGAACAGCCTCCTAAACTATCGTATTTTAAAATCAAACATCTGCAAAAATATCTTTATCCAGCCCCTCGCATCCGACAGGGGAATTGCCCTGGGCGCGGCCCTCGCCTCGGCGGCAAAATCCTCGGGTTCCAGGCAAACCGGTTCCAGCAAGCCAATCCATAATCTCTATCTGGGGTTTGGGTATGACAAAGATGCGCTGGCTGTGGAACTCACCGGATTGACCCGAAAGTATGATCTGCCAATCCACATTCAAAAACAAAATATCTCCGCCGGGGAGGTGGCAAAGCTGCTTCACGACAATCAGATTATTGGGATCTTCCAGGGCCGGGAGGAAGCAGGGCCCAGGGCCCTCGGGAATCGCTCGATCCTGACCGCTCCCACCATCGAGTGCCGAAACAGGACCAATTGTCAGGTAAAGTACAGAGAGCCCTGGCGGCCATTTGCCCCAACAATCCTGGAAGAGGCCGTGGGGGACTATTTTGACATTGACAGACCCGAGCCTTTTATGACGGTAATTTACGGTGTTCTCCCGCATGCTGCAAAGGGCATCGAAGGTATAACCCACGTGGATGGAACCGCCAGACTGCAGACAGTGAATCAAAAGCAGAACCCTTTTTTTTATTCGATAATCAAAGAATATCAGAATATTACAGGAATTCCCATTGTCTTGAACACCTCTTTCAACATCAACGGCCAACCCATTGTAAGAACCGTATACGACGCAGTGATGACCTTCCTATGCAGCGGCATGGACGGCCTTCTGGTCGGGAACACGCTGCTTCGTAAGACCAGCGATTTGCCAAAAAGCAACATCAATTCTCTTGACCGAATCCTGGCTGAGGCCACAAGAAATGCCCTATCAATTGTACTAAAGATCCTCGATTACTCGAAAGAAACAGAGACCCTTCTGACCCAATTCCTCGCCTCCCCTTGTATAAAATTCCGCAGGGATTATGGGTCACGTCCCATCTCCAGATGTTATATCGGCTCCCACACCAAGATGAGCTGGAACATTATCTCAAAAATAGGTGCCTCGGTAAGGGAGTTTATCTATGACGACGAGGAAAAGCCCGGTCTTGATAAGGGAGAGATCTGTATTGTAGTGATGGGCGACAGGTTGATCGAGGCCTCGAGTCGGCCGAACCGGACATATGTGGGTTTTGATCGCAATGTCTGCAGAGAACTGATTGAGGGGCTCCGCAAGATGCCGGACAGTGAAAGATATTTTGTTCTTGACAGAGAATTCCACTTTTTTGACATTGATTACCTCCACAGCCGGTTTGACCGGCAGTAAACATAAAACGTGGGTGATATGCCATCCCATGGGTAAGCCACGTTTTCCCGGCATATCCTGTTTAAAAACAGCTCTGTCTCCGTGACTGCTCACATCGTCAGGCTGAAGCGGGTTTAGGGCTGAAGGCCGAAGGGGGCCGAAAAGAACGATTGCCTCACTTTGGCGGAGAAACAGCAGATTTCCGCATCAAACATGGCCTCAAAGTGCACAGTATTCCTGCTTTTCCTAATCCCGCGTTTCGCGGGACCTTTAGCCTACCCACCTGAGCAATTACTGTCCCCAAAGGCAGGGATGCCCGATCTCCCTTGTTTATAATGCTATAAAATTCAATAACTTTAACCATTCCATGTCTTTGGCCAAAAAAACCGTTTTCTGCGGCAAAACAGGAATTTTTCTGTTGACGACCAAAAGAGTTTTCGAATAATATGGCCACAATGTTGACTCCAGCCTGCCCCAATGGAAAAGTGACAGGAAAAATGGGCCAAAAACCCTGAAAAATGCTTGACATTTCTTTCCAAACTTGCTAGAAGTCTTTGTCAGGAAATAATTTACCTTGGTGGGTTTGGTTTTCCATTGAGAATAATTTTTGGAGGAAAGGAGGCGATAAGGTTCGGAAGTAGCTGATTTTGTTTATAAATTATGGTGGCCCAAAGAGATTCAGGCCATGCAAACATTCAACCACTTTTTGAGGAGGAGAGTATGAAGAAGTTATTTATTATTGGTTTCGCGGCCTTGTTGCTGGTGGCATTTACGGCGCCTGCCATGGCAAAGGTAAAGATGGGTGGTATCATCTTTGCTGATTTTTACTATCTTGACAGGGATAAAAATAATTCTGTAGCCAAAGGGCTGACCAACGCAGCCAACCCGGATCCCTATACAGTCGGGGTATACGAGATATCCCCCATCACCCGTCTAAACGGCAGATGGACAAATGAAGACAATGTGGGCATGTTTATCGAATTTTCACTCGGTAACGGTGGCAGCAACGGGACCGGTGTTGTGTTGAGGCATGCGTACGGCTGGTGGGACATAAACCCAGCGTTCCAGATCATGGCGGGGCATTCCACCACTCCATTCTCACAGCTCAACCCCAGCCAGCTCCTTGGAACATATGCGGGCACAATCATTGGTGACGGTTACGGTGACTGGTACTCAGGCCGTTTCCCGCAGCTGAGAGGTACCTTTAGGTTTGGCAAGGTCGGCAGAGTCGAAGTCGCCTTCATCGATCCCAGTGGCGGCGACCCGGGCCCCTGGGCGACCGGCTACCAGAACAACTCCAAGCTCCCGAGAATCGACGTAGGTGTTCCTCTCCACTTTGGTCCGGTCAGGCTCTATCCCTCCGTCCTGTGGCAGGAAAAGAATGTTGATGGGCTCACAACGGGCGTTGACGATAAGATCAGGACCTTTGCCGGTTCATTAGGCGCCAGGGCCGGGTTTGGTCCCTTTGGCGTTGCCTTGAAGGAAACTGGGGTAAAAACATGGGCAATACCCGCATGGGTATGGGCGGCAGCCCTCAGGATCAGGTGCAGGATTCGCAAATGCCACAGTCGTTAACAATAAAATTGAAGATGCTGAGACCTGGGGTTATTGGGTAGACCTCTCTTACAAGTTTGGACCAGTCACCCCGCACTTTATGTTTGGCCAGCAGAAATCTTCAAACAAAATAGGGGCAGTAGGCGGCGGAATCCAAGACCAAGACGTCAAGACCCAGATGATCGGCTTTAGTGTCCCGATCGACCTGGCCAAGGGCTTCCGTATCAGACCCGAATTTATGTGGTATGATGATGGGAAAAGCACGAGCCCGATACCTGGTGCACCCAGATCAAACAACGGCAAATTTGCCGTCTACGGTGTTCAGTTCCAGATCACTTTCTAAACAGAAAAATCATAACACCGGGATATCAATTGTTTGATTCCCATAAAAAACCCCCTTCCCTATAAACTAGGGAGTTTTTTTCTGGCTCGTGACTCTTGAAAACTTTGGGCAAGATTTGAAATAATGACAATATGATTGAAATGCATAGGCCAATAAGTAGCGAATTTGTTCATAGTGGCAGAAGATATACAGACATCTCTTTTAAGAGGCGCAATTTAAGTTCTTGCAGTGCATCTGCCACGCCCCAAATACCTTAACCAATCTGCCCAGGACAGGCGGGACAGCCAAACGTAATAGGGACAATCATCTTAGGGACTGTTCCGGGCAGGATTGTAAACCTCACCGCCGTGATTCGAGTATCTTCTGGGTTTGCGGCTCTTAAAAGAGATGTCTGTATCTTCTGCAATCGCCAGGCGCTAGTGAGAGATGAAAGCTCAGGGTGATTAGGTAAGAATCTAAGGCGGGATACCCGCAACCCAAAGATGAAGTTGTAGGAGTCAGTTATCAGTTGTCAGTTGTCAGCACTGGAGGTTATTTTGAAATTTGAGGATTTGGAAGTATGGAAGAGGTCTTCACGATTATGTGCAGATTTGTATAAACATTTTCGAGATATTAAAGATTTTGCCACAAAAGAACTCTCGGCGATGCTCGTAGGTCTCAGCAAATCCCTAAGGAAGATAAATTAGTATCGATATGCTGCTACTGATAACTGACAACTGACAACTGATAACTGATACCATATAACGATTCTTTTGTTTTTTGTGACAGAAAACTAGGTGATAAGGTACTAAAGGGTTACTCCAAATCGTATATGACTATCCGGCTCCGCGGCATACCTATAAAGTAGCTCTCCTTTGTTACGGAGGCAACCACCAGCTCGAGGGAGCCGTCATTGTCAACATCATCCACTTCATACCCGACCGCTGCGCCCGAAAGTTTTTGGGAAGTCCACCGGCTGATCAGGGAGACACTGTCCCAGGTCATAAAATGAATCTTGCCGCTTGAAAACCACCGCATGTTCGACAGCCGCTCGGTCTTGGATTGGTTTTGGGTGATCACGACCTCCTGCCGGCCGTCCTTGTCCAGGTCAATCAAAAAGATTGGGGAGGGGATAAAAATACGCGTGCCGCCGCCTCAACTATCGGGGTATCACCGGTGCCGGGTCTTTCATTATCAACCATATATGTCAGGCTTCCCCCAAAATATTCACCGCTCTTCCAGACCTCCTCGCCCTTTGGGTCGTATACGCGAAGGTACTCGTACGGATCCAGCAGGGTCGTATATATGTTCCCTTTCCGTCAAGATCGGCCAGCACAAAATTGAATACATTGCCCACCCGCGGAAGCTTTACGGGTTCTACGGCGGAAAACCCGCTCCCTTCCCGTTTGAGAACATAAACGTCTCCCGAGTAGCGTCGGGCATCCTTTCCTGACCCACAAGGGTCTTTCCCTTCCCGGGGACATCCACGACCCGCATAAGCCACTTGAGCCAGCTCGCGATTGTCTTGAATTTGGCCCCATCCCATTCCAGGACCAGAGAGGAGACATTCACGGCACTCAGACTGCTCAGATATATCTCTGCCCGCCCATTACCATCCAGATCTGCAACACTCACATAGATATAGTTTGGGGCCAGGACCCCTTTACGGTTTTGAACTGAAAAAACGACCCTTTAGTATGCCACTTATAGACATACACGGTGTTCTTATCAATAAACACTATCTCATTGTTGCCATCCCCATCCACGTCCCCCACATCCAGACCCGTGATTTCGAACTTAAACCGCTGGACATAACTTGGCGTCGAAGGGCTTTCAAATTCTTCCACAACACTTATAAGGGCCCCTTTTTGTGGTCTTCCGGGGCGCCGCTGCTGGCGCTGGAGCCGCAACGGGTTCTCTGATCTTCCGGCCCATGAGCCCGGCATTTATGTCCCGGGCAAACTAGTTGTCGTCGCGATGACCCCGTCCATGCCCTCGGACTGATCAAACGCGGTCACCAGCACATCCGATTTGGAGACGTCCAGGATCTTGGCATCCATGCTCACGCTCTGGCCAAACACGGTGAGGCTCCCCAGAATAACATAGTCGGCCCCCAAAAGCTTCCCGATCTCAAGGGCCGTTTTCTTTTCAAGGGAACCGGGAAACTCAGCCACTATTTTTTGACCTTCCCCTTTTCAATGACCGTCACCTTCCCTTTCCAGGCCAGCCTTGAACTGAGCATATCCACGATTCCCTTCTGGAGAAAGGTGAGGTCGCGGTCGGCATTCATTGAAAAGGGAAGTATGGCCAATCTCTTTGGTTTTTTGGCCATGGAGGTTCCTGCCTGAAACAGGCCGAGGCCAAACAACATGATCGATAAAAGGATTGTTATCTTTGTTTTCATGACTAGCCGCCTTGATCTGATTTTTTAAAGTCCCGGCACCCTATAACACCCCGCCGGTGATGGAGTCAATGGCAATTCACCCTCTCAGAACGCCATAATATTGCCCGGATCGGTCCATCTTATCTCCCACCTTGGCCCCGCATTGCTCGCAGCGGTATTCATACTTGTCACCTTCGGGCAAAACCAGGAGAAGAAATTTTCTCACCGGCATTGCCTTGCAACAATCCGGGCAGTATAGCTCCACGGCCTCAAATTCTTCAAAATCACTTTTTTGTTGAGGGGGTCGGTTAGGTGTTGTCGGGTCAAAATTGAAAGTATTGTTTTTCATGTCTTCAACCTGTGGATTTGTTGTGGAAGTTGTGATAGTGTCAACTGCTGTCATAGCAGGTTGGCTCTCATATAATAATAATCCCCCATCAAAAGGCAAGGTCTAAAGCACACCCGACCAAAAAACAATGGGCCGCAATGGATGGTGGAGCTCTTTCAAAAAACTTGGCCAAATGACCGGACAGAGTCCGGGAGAAATAATAGCATCTCTGGAGTGGGGTTCGGG
>PVMK01127646.1_pt1 | contig 37949 bp, 36 predicted proteins | sample 1853481 | NCBI WGS metagenome assembly PVMK01 (sample SAMN08533507, study PRJNA380276) | Marine sediment metagenome, whole genome shotgun sequencing project.
TGTCAAGTGTGAATATGCGCCACCACCGTTCGGAACCGCGCCGCCCGGTTGCCTACCCCCTCCATGACCTCGAACATCCGGGCGACGTTTTCGTAATAGGTGGCCTCGGGTCCGGCAAAACGTGCCGTGTGGACACCCGGCTCCCCATCCAAGGCATCGACCTCGAGACCGGTGTCGTCGGCGATTGACGGCAGACCCGCCGCCTCTACGACCGCCCGAGCCTTGATCAGAGCGTTCTCCTCCAACGTCTCACCTGTCTCTTCCACAACTGGCCAGTCGAGCCTGCGAACTATCTCCCCGGCCAAACCCATCGGTTCGAGCACGTCTTCGATCTCTCTGATCTTGTCCAGGTTCTTCGAGGCGATCACCAACCTCGGGATCAATCGGCCACCGCCCGGCGTTGCATGTCGTGCAGTTCCTCTATTCCCGAAGCCGCCAGGTCAAGCAGCCGATCAAGCTCTCCCCTCGAGAACGGAGCTCCCTCGGCCGTACCCTGGACCTCGACGAACAACCCGCGGCCGCTCATCACCACATTCATATCGACCTCCGCGGCGACGTCCTTTTCGTAGTCGAGATCGAGATACTGCTCACCTTCGACGATTCCCACCGAAACAGCAGCAACCTCGTCGATGATCGGGTTTCTCGGCATCACACCACGCTCGACGGCATCCTCCAGCGCCTGATGAAGAGCCACCCAGGCGCCTGTGATAGCCGCCGTCCTGGTCCCCCCATCGGCCTCGATGACATCACAGTCGACCCTGACCATGGCCTCTCCCATGACTTTCATATCGACGGCGGCTCGAAGACTCCGCCCTATCAACCGGGAAATCTCCTTGGCTCGACCTCCGGAGACATGATCACGACGGATGCGGTTGCCCGACGACCCGGGGAGCATCGCGTACTCGGCCGTCACCCAACCCTTACCCGAGTCACGCAGCCACCTGGGCACGTCGGTCACGACCGACGCCGTGCACAGAACGCGGGTCCGTCCCATGGAGATGAGAACCGAGCCCGCCGTGGACTCGGTGAATCCGAGTTCGAGAGTGACGGCGCGCAGTTGGTCGTGGGGGCGATCGGTCATGTCGGTCACCGTACTTGACTGGTCAGACGTCGAAGCTGGTGCCGGGTACCGCCAGAGCTACCGGGCGGTCGAAGGTCAACTCCGCCTCGTGAACCGACCGGGAGGAATCCAGGTACGGCGGAATGTGAGTGAGGACGAGTTTCTTAGCTCCGATGTCACGGGCGATCTGTCCTGCCTCACCAGCCGTCATGTGCTGGGTGTACTCCTTGTCCTCGACCGCCCCCTGATATGAGGCCTCGGAGAGCAGGACATCCACCCCTCGGGCGTGGTCACGCCAACCACCGGCCGGCCCGGTGTCCCCGGTGAAGAACAGCGTTCGGTTATTGGCTTCCCAACGCGATCCCACCGTCGGAACCGGGTGATCCATCTCGATGAAGGACACACTGATATCTCCGATCTCGATCTCATCTCCGGTCCACACCGGGCGAAAGTCGAACGTCTCATAGAGATCCGAGTCCGGTCCCTTCTCCAGAAACTCGCTGACCCGATCCCACACCGCCTGGGGTGCATACACAGGTATGGCTCTGCGTGGGTCAGGCCGATAGTTCCAGGCGTGAAAGGCAATCAAGAAGTCGGCGCAATGGTCCGGATGCTGATGCGAGATCACCACGGCATCGATGAGATCGGTGTCCACCGGAATGGCGGTGAATGTTCCCGGGCCGGCGTCACACCAGATGTGAGCAGAACCCTGCTCGATCAGATACCCGGAGGCCGGGCGGCCCGGGACCGGATAGGTTCCCGATGACCCCATCACATGAACTTTCATGGCGCCAGCCGCTCCTTGATCCACATGTCGCCATCCTGTCGATATCGCACCCGGTCGTGCAACCGGTTCACCCGACCCTGCCAGAACTCAACGGCAGATGGCACCAGACGCCAGCCGCCCCACATCGTCGGGCGTGGCACGTCACCGTCACCAAATGCCAGTTCGAGTTCTGCAAACCGCTTCTCCAGTTCCGCTCTCGAGGATACGACACTGCTCTGTGCCGAAGCGTGAGCAGCGACCTTGGCACCATGAGGCCGTAGGGCGAAATACGCGTCTGCCTCCTCAGGGTCAACAGCGACCACTCCCCCTTCGAATCTAACCTGGCGATGCAGTGGGATCCAGGCGAAGGTGGCGGCGGCGACCGGGTTGACCCTCAGCTCCTCACTCTTCCGGCTGGCGAGGTTTGTATAGAAGACTATGCCCTCCTCGGAGAAGCCTTTCATCAAGATCGCACGCGACGACGGTCGCCCTTGGGCGTCCGCTGTGGCGAGTACGAACGCGTTGGGCTCCTCGATGTCGACTGCCATCACGCCTGAGAGCCAAGTCTGAAACTCGAGAAATGGATCGGATGCCATGTCCCTCTCGACCAGTCCTTCGGCCTCATATTCCTGTCGAAGCCTGGCCGCCTCGTCAATATTCACCGCCGCGACGATACTCCCGCCACGTGAGCCAGGACCAACTCCCTCCGACCGGCGCCATGGTCTGGAGGGGATGGCGTCGACGCTGCCCGCGCTGTGGAGGCGGAGCCTTCGAGTCATGGTTCCGAATGAAGCACCATTGCGATCGGTGCGGTCTGTGGTTCGAGCGTGAAGAGGGATACTGGGTGGGCGCGGTCATCATCAACACGACGGTCACGTTCGCCACATTCGTCATCGTGTTCATCTCACTTGTGGCAACAACCTGGCCCGACGTGCCGTGGCCGGCGGTGATGGGGGTGACCATCGTCGCCAATGCGTTGATACCTGTGGTCTTCTACCCGATCTCAAAAGCGATTTGGCTGGCAGTCGAGATGTCGTGGCACCCCCTCGAGCCCGAAGAGCTCGAGGGGGCCGCCCAACGAGCCTCGCTGCCCGAGTTTCGACGCCTTCGTTAGAGCCGCTTGGCCACCTCATCGAGCATGACTTCGGTGGCACCGCCGCCGATTGATCCGATTCGAACGTCGCGATACATCCGCTCGATCTCGGTCTCGGCGACAAAACCCATGCCACCATGGAACTGAACACAGTCGTATAAGACCCGGTTGGCAAGCTCACCGACCAACGCCTTCACTTCCGAAACCTCCCGCACCGAGTCGAGACCTTCGTCGGTCATCCAAGCCGCCTTGTAGGTCAACTCCCGGGCAGCGTCGACCTCGGCTTGGCGCATCGCGAGACGGTGTCTTATTGCCTGCTTCTCCCACAGCGGGGCCCCGAAGGCGATCCGGTTCTTGACGTAGTCGAGTGTGAGCTCAATGGCTTTTTGGGACTCGCCCAACCCCTGGCCCATGATGGCCAGTCGCTCGTTCTGAAAGTTCTCCATGATGTAGTAGAACGCCCGGTTCTCTTCACCAATCAGGTTCTCATCCGGAACCCAAACTTCGTCGAGAACCAGCTCAACGGTATTGGACGAATGCCATCCCATCTTGTCGAACGCGCGGCTGGCGGCAAAGCCCTCCGTCCCGGCTTCGACGGCAAAGAGTGACAGACCGCGTGACCCCTTGGCGTCGGGATTGGTTCGAGCCGCAATGAACACCACGTCGGCGATGCCACCATTGGTGATGAACATCTTGGTGCCGTTGATACGCCAACCTTCTCCGTCGTGTTTAGCGGTGGTCCGAATCGAGGCAACGTCCGAGCCGGCGTCCGGCTCGGTTACGCCGATCGCGGTGACCAACTCACCAGTGGCGAATCTGGGCAGCCACCTGTCCTTCTGCTGCGGAGTTCCGAAGTTGGTCACATACGGCGTCGCCAGGTCGGTGTGGACCAGAATCGTGATGGCTGTCCCCCCAGCGGTGCAGCGACCGAGCTCCTCACCGAAAACAACCGAAGCGATGTGACCCAGACCGATGCCTCCGTACTCCTCGGGGATGCGCAAACCGAAGAATCCGAGCTTTCCCATCTCATCGAGGAGCTCACGCGGGACTGCGCGGGCCTCCTCCCAATCTTCGACGTTGGGAACGATCTCACGCTCCACGAACTCACGGACCGCGCCACGGATCGCCTCCAGATCCTCGTTGATGTAGATCGAGTTCATTCCTCTTCCTCTGTCGCCAGCATTGCACGGCCGGCCCGGCTGTTGTAGACCAAATTGTGCTCAGCGCAGAATCGTTGGGCCACCTCGGCGACGCGACGAGCGTCGATCCCGTGCTCGATGCCAAGACCGTCCAAAAGCCAGAGCAGATCCTCTGTGGCCACGTTGCCTGTCGCTCCGGGCGCGTACGGACAACCGCCAAGACCGCCCGCTGACGAGTCCATCTTGTCGACACCCCACTCCAGAGCGACCATCGTGTTTGCTATCGCCTGGCCGTAGGTGTCATGAAAGTGAACGCCCACTTTCTCGATTGGCACCAGCTTGGCCACTTCGCTCAGCAACCGCTCGATATGTAAGGGCGTTGCCATCCCGATCGTCTCTCCGAGGTGCACCGAGTCGACACCCCACTCGACCAGCGTCTCGGCGAGATGGGCAACCCAGTCGGGGTCCTGTTCGCCTTCGAAGGGACAGTGAGTGGCGGTGGAAACATATCCACGAATCGAGACGTCTCCGGGCGCCTCCATCACTATTCGCCTGATCCGGTGCATCGACTCGTCGACAGTCGCGTTGATGTTGCGCTGGTTGAAGGTCTCCGAGGCCGCTGTGAGAACGCCGATGCTGGTCACTCCGGCGGCGAGGGCTCTCTCGAGACCTTCGGCGTTGGGCACGAGAGCAGACAGCGTGATGTCGCCGGCCGTGACCCCGGCGATGACCTCTGCGCCGTCCGCCATCTGAGGTACCCACTTTGGGCTCACGAACGAGACAGCGTCGAAATCCCTGATGCCCGTGGCAGCCAGATCGTTGATGAGACCCGACTTCGCCGCGGTTGGGACGAATGCACCCAAAGACTGGAGACCATCCCGTGACGACGACTCGGTGATCTTGATCCGCTCGGCGATGCTCACCCGACAAACGGTAATGGCTCGCGCACAAACCCGGGTGCTCGGGATGAGGCACCCCTCTGGGCTAGCCGCTCAGAGGAGCGAAGAGATCCACCGGGTTGTCATCCGGATCGAAGATCGTTGCGTATCGTTGACCCCAGAAGGCATCAAACGGATCGAGGTGACTTTCGTAACCGGCTTCCACCAACTGGGTGTGTATCGCGTCGACCTCGTCGGGGGATTCGCAAAGAAATGCCAGGACCAACCGATGGCCTCCAGTGGGCGGACGGTAATCCGAGAAGCTTTTGATGACCTCAACGGTGTCCCAGGCGACGCGAAGCCCTCCCACCGTCGACTCCACATGACCCTCGACATCAAGCTCGGGTGGGAGATCAAATCCAAGTCGTCGGTAGAAATCCAGGGAACTAGACATGTCCTCGACGATCAGCCCGATCAGATCGAGACGCGGTGTCATGGCCAGAGTTCTACCAGGCCGACATCACCGGGCGTCCTGGCCATGCTGAATTGTGGAGGTGCGGGGAGTCGAACCCCGGTCCGCTAAGCCGTCAGCGCCGGCATCTCCGAGCGCAGTCGTCAGCGAGCTTCGACAACAGGAACTCTGACGACGAGTTTCCCTGCGTCTATCCAGAATTGATCTTGACCACACGGTCCCGGAACCCCGTGCGGAGCATCCCGCATTGCGACGCCCTGACCCGACCGGGCGGGAACCAGCCAGGAGGACGGGCTACTTATTTAGGCAGCCAGGGCCATTGGTTGTTTGGCACCTATTGGTTGTTCCGGTTTGTTAACGAGGCCCCGGAGACCCCGGCTCGCTTCCAACGCATCAACACTCAACGTCGAAACCGTTTCACCCCCATTTCGGGTGTTACCCGTACGCTAATAGCACGCCGGGACAAGAACAATGCCGTCTTGGCTCAGGAACGGTATTTGCGGGTGGCGCGCTCCATTTCTCGCGCGTGCTCGCGCTCACGGAGAGTGTGACGCTTGTCGTATGTGGTCTTGCCCTTGGCGAGACCCAGCTCGATCTTGGCCTTCCCATCCTTGAAGTAGACCTGAAGCGGGACCAGCGTCAACCCCTTCTCGGCGAGCGAACCGGCTATCCGGTCGATCTCCCTGCGGTGAAGCAGCAGCTTTCGCTCGCGTTCGGGGTCGTGGCCACCTTCGTGGGCGAAGTCGTACGGGGAAATATGAGCGCCCACCAGGAAGACCTCGCCATGGTCGACCTGCGCATAGGAGTCTTTCAGCTCCAGCTTGCCGGCACGAAGCGACTTCACTTCCGAGCCCACAAGCACCATCCCCGCCTCATAGGTCTCGACAATGGAGTAGTTGCGCCGGGCGCGTCGGTTGGTCGCCACCACCTTGACCTGCCCGGGGTCCTCCGGAGGCACTAGTGGCCTGTCACTAGAAGCCGGCTGGTGTGTCGGGTCCGGTGCCATCGGCGTCGCGAAGGTAACGGCTCAAGCCCATGAGAGACCCAACGATGCCGGCAATGGCACCGAACGCCAGGAAGATAAGCCCCCAGCTGAGAAACCAGTCCTGACCGACATCGAGGCGGAACAGGGCGAATCCCTCTCCGGCACGAGCCAGGCTCGTCGAGCCCAGCCAGACGGTAAAGACAGCAAGGCTCGCCCCCGCTACCCCTTCGATCATCCCCTCCAGTAGGAAGGGCACGCGGATGAACCAATTGGAGGCGCCGACCAGTTTCATGATGGCCACCTCCTCACGGCGGGCGTAGATGGCCAGTCTGATCGTGTTGGCGATCAGAACGACCGCGGAGAGACCGAGAGCAATTGCCAGTCCCAGACCCAGAACGTTGAGGACTTTGGAAAGGTTCTGAAGTTGCTCGATCGAGTCGGCCGCCGTTGTTACCTGACGTACGACCTGGGTCTGCTGATCCAGCCGGAACTTGACCGAGTTGTGCAAGGCGATGTCAACCAGCTCGATGCGGATGGAGGCCGGAAGAATCGTCGGGTCGATGTCGAGCAGCTCCTCCTGGCCTGCAAACAACTCCTGGTATTCGATCCACGCCTCGGCCTTGCTCACGTACCTGGCTTGGTCGACCTCATCCCAGCCCCTCACATCTTCCAGAAGAACCTCGTGGGCGTTCGACGGCACGCCGTTCTCGCCCGCATCGTTGAGAAAGGCGATCACATGGACACCCTGCTGCCAGGCAAGTGTGTTGATACGAAGTATCTCGTTGACCACGAGAGCGCCAAAGGCAAGGGTCAGTGAGATGAACACGGCCAGAATCGCCCCTGCCACGATGAGGAGGTTGCGGCGGAGACTTACAAAGGCCTCCCTGATGAGGAAGAGGATCCGACTCACTCCTCCTCCCCCAGACCCTCATAGGTCCCCAGGGCGTCGTCCCGCATGACCTTGCCCTCATCGAGGGCAATCACCCGCCGCTGCATGGCGTCGACGATGGCGTGATCGTGGGTAGCCATCACAATCGTGGTACCGGTCCGGTTGATTCGGTCGAGCAGTCTCATGATCCCCACCGATGTCTTGGGATCGAGGTTTCCGGTGGGCTCGTCACAAAGCATTATCGGAGGTCGGTTGACGAACGCTCGTGCCACCGAGACTCGCTGCTGCTCTCCGCCTGAGAGCTGACGGGGATACCGCTTCGCCTTGTCTGCAAGTCCCACCAGTTCGAGCACCTGGGCCACCTGCGGAGCGATCACGGACTTCGGACGTCCAAGAACCTCGAGGGCGAAGCCCACGTTCTCGGCGACGGTCTTGTTGGGAAGAAGCTTGTAGTCCTGAAAGACCGTTCCAACTGATCGTCGCAAATAGGGAATCTTCCACTTGGGCAGGGTCGTGATGTCCTTGCCTGCAACCCAGATCTTCCCGCGGGTCACCGGCTCGTCCCTCAGCATCAGCCTGATCAACGTTGACTTTCCCGAGCCTGAGGGGCCCACGAGAAACATGAACTCCCCCTTCGGGATATCGAGGGAGACGTCGTTTGCGGCAATCGTGCCGCCTTCGTAGACCTTGGTGACGTTTTCGAGTCGGATCATTCGAACAGGGGGGAAGTCTGCCAGGAATGGGTTGATTGGCTGCGGATAGGGAAAACCGTAATCGTGGTATTCGGGCTAATTGGAATCACTCAACGCCTCGTACTTGGCCCTTCGATAACGCAGATAAGCCTCGACAAACCCCTGAAGGTCGCCGTCGAGAACACCCTGAACGTTCCCCACTTCGTGGTCCGTTCTCAGGTCTTTCACCATCTGGTATGGCTGAAGGACATAGCTTCGTACCTGACGACCCCAGGCGGCCTCACCTTTCTCGCCCCGGATCTCATCGAGGTGAGCCTGCCGCTCGAGTCGGGCGCGCTCGGCGAGACGAGCCTTGAGCATCGCCATGGCCCTCGCCTTGTTCTGGAGCTGGGATCGCTCGTTCTGACACTGGACGACGACTCCCGAAGGAAGGTGAGTGATCCGCACAGCACTGTCGGTCGTGTTCACATGCTGACCGCCGGCACCCTGGGAACGGTAGGTGTCAATCCGAAGATCCTCCTCGTTTATCTCGATGTCTGCCTCGTCGCCGAGATCAGGCACCACGTCGACGCCGGCGAAGCTGGTATGACGTCGGGCATTGGCATCGAAAGGGCTTATGCGTACCAGCCGGTGCACCCCCCGCTCCGACTCGAGGATGCCGTAGGCGCGATCGCCTTTGACAGTGAATGTTGCCGACTTGATTCCGGCCTCCTCCCCCTCGGTGACCTCTTCGACGGTCACGGAGAACCCGGAGACGTTGAGGAATCGCTGGTACATCCGGGCCATCATCTCGGCCCAGTCCTGGGCGTCAACCCCTCCCGCCCCGGCATGCACGCTGAGAATTGCGTCAGCCTCGTCGTACTCGTCGAAGAACAGCGACTCGAGCTCGAGGTTGTCGAGAGTCGAACCTGACTCCTCGAGGAGACCGATGGCTTCTTCTTGCACCTCTGAGTCGTCGGCCTCGGCTGCCAACTCCAACAGAACCTCGGCGTCATCGATCTGGGAAGCAAGTCCATCGACCTTCTCGAACAGCGCCTCGTGACGCGCCAGCCGACGGCTGACCACACGTGCTTGGTCGGGGTCGTCCCATAGATCGGGAGATGACACCTTCTCACGGAGCTCTGAGAGGTCTGCGGCCTTGCCCTCGAGGTCGAGAAACAATCGAGCGTCATCGAGACGCTTTCGCAAGTCGGCAACCGCCACCTGGGGGTCTTTGATCTCCACAGCAGGACTAAGTCAAGCCGCGCCGTGACAACGCTTGTACTTCTTGCCGCTTCCACACGGGCAGGGATCGTTGCGCCCGATCTTCTCGGAGGTGACGGGCTTCCTCGAAACCGTGCTCCCCGCGGGTGCGGCCTGTACACGCTGGGGTGCCGTTTTCGGCTGCGCCAGCTCGACGTGATAGATGTATCTGACAGCGTCCCTCTTCACCGAGTCGACGGCGTCAGTGAACATTTCGAACCCCTCGCGCTGATACTCCGTGAGGGGGTCGCGCTGGCCCATGGCACGAAGCCCGATGCCGGCACGGAGGTAGTCCATCTCGGAGAGGTGCTCCCGCCACTTGTTGTCGATGACGGAGAGCATCACCGATCTCGCGACCCGGCTCATCACGTCGGCACCCAACTCCTCTTCTCGCTCCTGATAGGCAAGGAGCGCCTCGTCGACAGCGAAGTCGATGACATCGTCGACGTCGTAGGAGCCCTCGAACTTCGACTCGTCGATCTTCGTGGGATAGAACTGGTCGAGCTCCCTCTTGAGCGCGTCCCAGTCCCAGTCGGGTTTCGCGATGTCGGGTGAGAACTCGAATTCGACAGTGGCGGTCGTGGCATCCGCTATCCAATCGCTGATGAGGTCGTCTCCTGCCGTGTCTTCGAGAATCGAACGCCGCCATTCGTAGATCACCTCGCGCTGGCGGTTCATCACCTCGTCGTATTTGAGGACGTTCTTGCGTATCTCGAAGTTCTGAGATTCGACCTGGCGCTGGGCTCTCTCGATCGACTTGGAGACCATCTTGGCTTCGATCGGCTGGTCGTCCGGGATCTTCAACCTCTCCATGATGCTTGACACCCACTCACCCTGGAATCGACGCATGAGGTCGTCTTCCAGCGAGAGATAGAACCGGCTCTCGCCGGGATCGCCCTGACGTCCGGACCGGCCCCTCAACTGGTTGTCGATCCTTCTCGACTCATGTCGCTCGGTTCCGACCACGTACAAGCCTCCGGCGTCGATTACCGCCTGCTTGTCGGGTTTGATCTGATGTACGAACTCCTCGGTCAGCTTCTTCTCGAGCTCGTCGTATGAGGGGTCGTCCACGGCAACACCACGACGTTTCAACTCGACTCGGGCCATTCCCTCAGGGTTTCCGCCGAGCATGATGTCGACACCACGGCCAGCCATGTTGGTGGCCACTGTCACCGCACCCGGCCGCCCCGCCTGAGCGATGATGTCAGCCTCTCTCGTGTGGTGTTTGGCGTTGAGAACCTCGTGCTTGACGCCGGCCTTGGACAGAGCCTTGGACAGGACCTCGGATCTCTCGATCGAGATCGTTCCCCAGGAGCACAGGCTGGCCTTTGTCGTATCGCTCTTTCACGTCGCCGACCACAGCACCGAACTTTCCTGGCTCGGTCTTGAAAACGAGGTCGCCCTCGTCCATACGCATGACCGGTTGGTTTGTGGGGATAGCCAGGACCTCGAGACCGTAGATAGAGGCGAGCTCGGCGGCCTCCGTCTCGGCGGTACCGGTCATACCGGCCAGCTTCTCGTAGAGCCTGAAGTAGTTCTGAAGGGTGATCGTGGCCAGTGTCTGGTTCTCTTCCTTGATGTGCACACCCTCTTTGGCTTCGATCCCCTGGTGAAGGCCCTCGGAGTAGCGACGACCCTCGAGGACGCGGCCGGTGAACTCGTCGACGATCTTGACTTCGCCATGGTCCACCAGATAGTCGATGTCCTTCTTGTAGAGAGCCTCGGCCTTCAGCGCCGTCTCGAGGTGATGAACGAAGTCGACGGCGGCATGGTCGTAGAGATTCTCAATCCCGAGGATCTGCTCGACTCGGGACACGCCTTCTTCGGTGGTGAGCACCTGGCGCTTCTGCAAATCGATTTCGTAGTCGAGGCCCTCTTTGAGACGACGAACGAGTCTGGCGAAGTCCTTGTACCACCTGGCGCTATCGGAGAGCTTGCCCGAAATGATCAAAGGGGTTCTTGCCTCGTCGATCAGGATCGAGTCGACCTCGTCGACGATGGCGTAGGTGTAACCACGATGGACCCGGTTTTCTCCGGTCATGGCCATGTTGTCACGCAGGTAGTCGAAACCGAACTCGTTGTTGGTTCCGTAGGTGATGTCAGAGTCGTAGGCCGGGTGCCGCAGAGCCGTTGGCATGTTGTTCTGTATCAGCCCGACATCCATCCCCAGGAAGTTGTAGATGTGGCCCATCCACTCGGCGTCGCGACTGGCCAGGTAGTCATTGACCGTCACCATGTGAACACCTTTTCGAGCTAGGGCATTCAGATAGGCCGGCATTGTCGAGACGAGAGTCTTTCCCTCACCAGTCTTCATCTCGGCGACCATCCCGCGATTGAGTGCGGCAGCCCCAATGACCTGCACGTCGTAGTGCCGTTGTCCGAGGACTCGCTTCGCCGCTTCACGAACAACACCAAAGGCCTCGATCTGAAGGTCATCGAGGCTGGCGCCGTTGGCTACACGGTCTTTGAATTCGATTGTCTTGGCAGCCAGTTCCTCGTCGCTCAACGACTCGAATTGGGGCTCGATGTCATTGACAGCGGTGGCGACTCTCTGGAATTCCTTGAGAGTCTTGCCTTCGCCAACGCGAAGAACCTTCTGGAGAATGGGCATTAGACCCCCTGATCCTACCGTTGGTGCCGATTTGACCGACTTCGGGACACTAGGTCAACGGTCCTGTATGAGCCCCTCACGATGAGCCCAGTTGACCGCCTCGAAGCGGGACTTCATTCCCAGCTTGTCGAGGATGTTGCGTACGTGGTTGCGAACGGTGTTCTCCGAGATGTAGAGCTGATCGGCAATTTCCCTCGAGGTATTGCCCTCCCCGACCAGTGTCAGGATCTCCAATTCCCGCCCGGTCAGTTCGGGTTGCCGCGACGCTGCGTTGCCGTGATGACGAAGAAGGTCGCGCAGCGCGGCGAAGAGCTTGCCACCCATTGCGGGAGATACCGCGGCACCACCGTCGAGCACGTCGTTCATCGCGGCGACGAGTCTGGGAAGCGGGGTGTCCTTTGTCAGATAGCCCGACGCTCCGGCTTTGACCGCTGCCAGCAGGTCCTCGGAGGATTCGCTTGCCGTCAACAGGACCACCCGCGTCTTTGGACTGGTCTTGATGATTGTGCCGACCACTTCGAGTCCAGACATGCCCGGCATGAGAAGGTCGAGCATCACGAGATCGGGTTCGAATTCCCGCGTCATGTCAATGCCGGCCATCGCGTCGGGGGCGACACCCACAACGTCGAACCCCTCCTGGACAAAGGCGGCTTTCAGCGCCTCGCGAAAGAGCTCGGCGTCGTCAACTACGAGAACTGATGCCATGGGTCAGGGCTACCTCTGCTGGGCGATAAGAGCACTGGACTTCGTAGCCGGAGGCTAGTGCCTCCGGGTACCGCATTGGCGGCGACCGCAGCGCGAACGTGGTTCTCGCCAAGCGACGTGATTGCTGACAACATCGTGGCCCCGGTGGTCACCACGTCGTCCACGACCAGGACCGGTCCTTCGAGAGTCTGGCGCAGTCTGAACCCGGTGACGACACGGCCGTGATCACCCCCGGCACGGCGTTGCCTGTGTAGCGGCGGTTGGAGAAGGGGCAGGACCGGCACACCGAGATGGTGAGCCAAACGGTCGGCAAGGGCGCGGGCGGGGTCGACTCCGTAACGAATCCGCCTCGTCCGGGCCCTCGGCACCGGGACAAGAGGTAGCTGAGGCAAACGCTCCGCCAGTACCGCGGCGGCCAGGTCCGCATATCCAGCCAGACCACGATATTTGAAGTGATGGATCAGGGTCTTGGCCGGACCCGAGTGCTCGAATGCGGCGACGAGACGAACGCCGCCGGGGAGCAGGCGGTCAGACGCCAGACGGAGCTGTTGTCGACACCGTGCACAAAGCAGATGGCCGGAATGGAGACGGTGACATGCCTGACAGAGCATGTCGGGGAATGTATTTCCTGATTAGGACAGAATCCTTCGACCCGGCGTCTTACGTCCCTTCCTGCCATCCCGACAGATAGTCGACCTGCTCCTCGGTGAGTGTTTCCAACCCACCACCCATGTGCGCCAGCTTGATCGAAGCGACATCATCGTCGATCTCGGTGGGGAGCGTATAGATCCTGGGCTCGAGTGACTCCTCGTTCTTGACCAGGTACTCCGCGGCGAGAGCCTGATTGCTGAACGACATGTCCATCACATCCGCCGGGTGCCCCTCTGCCGCGCTGAGATTGACCAGACGTCCTTCCGCCGCGACCAGGATGCGACGTCCATCCGGCATCTCGAACTCCTCGAGATTCTCCCGAATCGGACGACGAGCCACCGCCTCGGCCCGGAGTGAGACGAGATCAATCTCTACATCGAAGTGACCCGAGTTGGCGAGAATCGTCCCGTCTTTCATCCTCGCAAAATGCTCCGACCGAAGAACATGCTTGTTCCCGGTGACGGTGACGAAGATGTCGCCTTCGGAGGCGGCGTCCGACGCAGTCATCACGCGGTACCCCTCCATAGCGGCCGCCAGAGCCCGCACCGGATCGACCTCGACCACGATCACTTTGGCTCCCAGCCCGTCGGCCCGCTTGGCGACGCCGCGGCCGCAGTCTCCGTAGCCGACAACAACCAGATTCTGTCCGGCTAGAAGCACATTGGTAGCTCTGATGATGCCGTCGAGGGTTGACTGTCCTGTTCCAAAATGGTTGTCGAACAAATGCTTCGTCGCCGAATCGTTGACGGCCACAACCGGCACCCGCAGCGTCCCGTCCGCAGCCATCGCCTTGAGACGGATAACACCGGTGGTCGTCTCCTCGGTTGACCCGATCACCTCGATGTCACGGCGATCGGTATGGAGCAGAGTGGCGAGATCAGCCCCATCATCCATCGTGACGGCCGGAGCATGGTCGAGGACGGCGTTGATGTGCTTGTAGTAGGTGTCGTCGTCCTCCCCGCGAATGGCGAATACGGGGATCCCATCGGCAACCAACGCCGCCGCCACGTCATCCTGGGTCGAGAGAGGGTTCGAGGCGCACAGGATCGGCTCGGCACCACCGTCGCGCAGGGCCAACATCAGATTGGCCGTCTCGGCCGTCACATGAAGACACGCAGCCACGATGTGGCCTTCGAGCGGTCGCTCATCGAGAAATCTCTCTCTTATGGTCTTCAGGACCGGCATACGTCGTCCTGCCCACGCAACACGGCGAGCACCGTGCTCGGCCAGATCAGGATTGGCGATGTCGTAATTCATTCAATCTTCCTCGGCTAGCAGCTTCTTCAGTTTCTCAATTGTGGCCACGGGTACCGGGTCCACTCCAGCCGAATTGGCCAGCATCCACGAGACAAGGTCTCCGACAGCGGTCAGTGACACCAACCGGGCCAGCAGCGAAACACCGGTCGAATTGACCTCGGCCACCCAGGGCACGGCATCTTGGGTGAGTGTTCTCGTATGGGCAAGTCGAGTTTCGATGCGATCGTGGTCACTGCGGTCCCGGAGAGCAACGATGCCAAGATGCTCTCTTGTCATCTCAGGTATCGTCTCCCACCCTGTGATCTCGTTGTGGTCGAGCTCCGGCAACGGCGACCACCAGGCGGGAACCTTGGCATTCTCGTTGATTTGTGTCTTCCAACGCTGGGCGACGACGGTGCTCACGCGCCCACCGGCGTAGATGATCGGGATGCGCCCGTCGAGTTTCTCGGCGATGCGAGTGGCCTCGATCCAACGATCGCCGCCCTCGGCCGTAGCTTCGTCCGCCATGGTCGCCGCCTCGTCGAGTGCGAGACGCTGGTCATCAATCGCATGGGCACCCCTCAAAACGGTGAGGGCTGCACCGATCATGTAGCCGGCAGCGGCCCGAGGTTGGAGTCCGGAAGGCACCGAGACCGACGGCCAATCGTGGGTGACGGTCAACTCGCCCAGTCGGCCACCTGTGGTGATTGTTGCGACTCGGAGCCCCGAGTCGCGAGCACTCTCAACGAAATCGAGCGTCTCTTCGGTGTTGCCCGAATAGGAGGCAGCAATGACGAGGGGTCGTGCCCTCGTCGCCCAAAGAGGAAGCGGGCCATAACCCTTGTGAACGACCATGCGGGTGCCAAAAGGCATGGCGATGGCGCCGACGTAGTCGCCGGCGATTCCGGATCCACCCATCCCGACATACAGGATCTCCGAGGAGGTGCCTATTGCAGGCGCAGGCTGGTCGACGGCCCACCGAAGCTGGTCGCCCGTGCTTCGGATCTGAGAGAGCATGTCAGTCATTGCGAGTGGTGCCCTTCGGCCTCGTCGACGAGCATCACCGGTATGCCTTCACGAACCGGATACCGCCGACCGCATTCTGTGCACTCGAGACGGGACGCCTCGACATCCTGGATGAGATCCGCCTTGTCGACCGGGCAGACCAGAATCTCGGCGAGTTTTGGGTCGATGAGGTTCAATCTCCCTCCAGAATCTGTTGGATCTTGCTCACAAGCGCGGAGACAGCCTCAGGCGTCTTCGCTTCGACGTTCAACCTCAAGAGAGGCTCGGTGTTCGATGGTCGCAGATTGAACCATTCTTGCCCAAAGTCGACGGTGAGACCATCTAGGTGGTCTACCCCGGAATCCTCGAACGCCTCCTCGACTTGGGCCATCGCCATTGCGGGGTCGGAAACGGTGAAATTGATCTCTCCCGAGGCCGAGTAACGCTCGACGTCACGCCGCAGCTCCGACAGGGGACGACCATCCTCACTGAGCAGGCCTAGCAGAACCAACATGGCCAACATCCCGGAGTCCGCCCCGAAGTTGTCGCGGAAGTAGTAGTGGCCACTGTGCTCACCGCCGAAGACCGCTGCGGTCTCGGCCATGACACCCTTGATGAAGCTGTGACCGACCCGGGTTCGAACCGGGACGCCGCCGGCCTCTTTCACTACTTCGGGCACAGCCTTGGATGTGATCAGATTGTGGACCACGGCATCACCCTCGTTGTCGGCCAACATCTTCCGAGCTATCAGAGAGGTGACAGTGCTCCCGCTGAGCGGCTGTCCTGTGTTGTCGAGAAAGAATGCTCGATCGGCGTCGCCGTCGAACGCAACACCAATGTCGAATTCGCTCTCACCCATCAGCGCAATCAAGTCGGCCAGGTTCTCCGGTACCAGAGGATCGGCCGGATGGTTGGGAAACGTCCCGTCCGGATCCAAGTACAAGCCGGTGAGTCTTGCGGGAATCCGGCTAAACACCTGCTCGATGGCAACCCCTGCCATCCCGTTGCCACCGTCGACAGCGACGCTCAACCCGCTGATGGAGTCAGGATCGACAATCCGAAACAGGTGGTCGACATAGGCGTCGACCATATCGACGCGTTTCACCGAGCCGGGACGGTCAGCAACGCGCATGTGACCGGATGTCACCGCGTCACGGATCTCTCCAAGCCCACTGTCCGACCCGATCGGAGCCGCCCCCGATCGGCAAAGCTTGAGCCCGTTGTATTCGGGGGGGTTGTGTGAGGCGGTGATGACAGCACCTGGCACCTGGTGGGCGCCCGAATAGAAGTAAACGGCATCGGTCGACACCTCACCCAAGTCGATGACGTCGGCTCCGGCCCCGGTGATGCCCCTTGCCATAGCTTCGAAGAAACCCCGGGAACTGGCCCGGCAGTCATAGCCAACCGCTATCTCCGATGCATCCAGAAGACCGACGAGTGCCGAGCCGGCACGCTCATACAGGGTTGCGTCGAGCTCTCCGGTGTCTGTGCGGCCCCGGATGTCGTAAGCCTTGAATATTGCCTTCACATCCATCGAAATGACCGTACCAAGTACTCTGCCGACCCAATGACCGCTTCCGTCTCAGTCGTCGTTCCCGTCTACAACGAGGCGTCGTTCATCCCACAGGCGCTTCCATCTCTGATCGAGGCGATGGAGAGCACTGGTGCGTCCTACAAGATCCTCATTGTCGAGAACGGATCGTCGGACGGCACAGCCGAAGCGGCGAGAAGAGCAGGCGAGAATGCATCTGTCGAAATCCTCTCGCTGCCCGAGGCCGACTATGGGGCGGCCCTTCGCCACGGGTTTCTCCGGGCCTCGGGTGAGTGGGTGGTGAACTTCGACATCGACTACTTCTCGTCCGACTTCCTTCGAGCGGTTCTCAACCAGCCGGACTCTGTGGATCTGGTCATCGGATCCAAGCGGGATCCTGAATCGGAGGATCGTCGCCCCTTCATTCGTCGTATCGCCACGAGGGTGTTCAATCTTCTTCTCAGAGTGATCCTCCGCTCCGGAGTATCCGACACCCACGGCATGAAGGGATTCCGCCACGAGCTTGTCGAGAGCCTCACGCCACAGGTGATGAGCACCAAGGACCTGTTCGACACCGAGCTGGTGGTGAGGGCCGAGCGCAGCGGCTACAAGATCGTCGAAGTCCCGGTGACCGTCGAGGAGATCAGAGCCGCCAAGTCGTCCCTCATCAAACGGGCCCCGCGAACAGTGATGGGTCTGCTCAGGATCCGACGGCTTCTGAAGACTGAGTAGTGGTCTGTCGACTGCGTCGCCACGCGACGAAACCACCGATGATCAGGGCGGCTCCGCCGACGATGGTCAGGATCTGACCCGACGACTCGGCCCAGGTGTCTTCGAACTCGATGACCACCTCATTGCCGGTTGGCACCACCACCATCAGTGAAGGCGCGGCCCGCCAGGGCCCGTCGGCGCCGGTCGCCGTCCAGTTGGGGAAGTAGGAGATCTTCACCACATGTGGCACACCCACCGCCTCGGTGGTGAACGAGATCCGGTGGTCCTCGACCACGATGTTCGACACGGGATCCTCGGGAACATCGATCTCGGTGTCAGGGCGCTCTTCGATCGACTCGATCCGCGGCCACTCGGCGGGCCCATCTGCAACGACCCAGCGATCCATCTCGTCGATGTCCTCGTACCACTCGAGAGCCATGTCATGGAAGCTGGGGAGAGGCTCACCGTCGGTGCCCGTCACCGAGCCGGAACCGGTCAGCGAACCGAAGAGGGAGCCATCCGGCACTTCATAGACGGCCGGCAAATGAGTGGCTGCTTCGACCAGTTGGGTATCGGGAAGCCTGAAGATCTTGAATGGCTCGGTCGTTGTGATCAGCTCGAAGTCGTCTATGCCGAGAGCCTTCTCGGCCGCCTCCGGCGTGAACGAAACGTAGTAGTCCACCCCGTATACATCCATGTGATCGAGCCCCCGCTCCATGTCGAAGGAGTGGTACTTGAGCCCGGGAATGGGATTCGAGGACTTGAACGACATCTCGGAATGGTTGATGAAGTGAAACGGAGTGGTCAGGGAGGATTCGAAGAAGAGACCCTCCATCGACTTTTGAGAGCCTTCGGTCCAATACGGAATCAGCATCGGTGCCATCGGAGTCCCGTACTTGTTGAGCCCTGAGTTGTTCTCCCACATCACACGACCGTCAGGAAGCCGATCCAACTCGACCATCAGCGACTGGTACTCCGGCCATGGCTCCTTGGCCTCATAACCCTCGAAGTTCCAGCGTGACCATCCATCGATGAAGGTCACACCGGCGGTTGCTCCCAGCACGACGATTGCCACCGCCGTCGTGGTCAGGAAGTTGCGAGTGTTGATCATGGCGGGAGCAAGGAGGCTGGCGGCGACAACACCGATACCCACGACGGCCACGATCCCCCAAGCCCAGCGAGGGAATTCGGTGGAGTCGGCGATGAGCCCGGCCGCCACGGCAAAGGCGACCGCGAACACGAGACTCGCCCAGAGTTTGGGTACGCGACCGGGAAGTCGTCTCGACATCCAGACCACAGCAGCCCCGAAACCGATGGCGGCAAAAAAGGAAACCCCGAAATACCAGTACGGAAGAAGACGCCCGTTCCACAGCTTCCATCGCGTGCCATCGAATACTTCCGGGAAGAGGTCGGGCAGCACCGTTGGAAGTGGGTAGTAGATGATCGGGAGCAGCGTCGCGCCAATCATCGGTGCGGCTCGGGAGGTCTTGCGTATGGCCCATATCGCGCCGGGAATCGCTATCGGAAGAAGCAGCCAGAGCTCCACCGGAAAAACCTCTTCCCATCTCGTCAGAGGTGTCCAGGCCATGTCCGAAGTCAGACCGATTCGGGCCACCAGCGGGAGAGCCCAGAAGGCAGCGATCGCAAACCCCCAGACCCACACGGTCAGGGTTCGCCAGAAACCCTTCTTCCATGCCAGGACGAACAAAGAGGCGAAGATCACCACAATCGTCGTCAGTACATGCGAAAGGGCGGTGAGGGCGAGGGCCAATGCAGCCCATTTCGCATATCGGCGATCGTCTCGCACCGCCTTCATCAGCAAACCGAGATACACCAGAGACAGGGCGAACGACCACGAGTAGGTGAACTCACCGGCAAGTGTCGACGCAACATTCCCGCCGTAGATCGAAAAGCTCTCGAGAAAGGCGAACACCACCCCCGCTCCGGCCGCTATGAGAGCAATGTGACGGTTGAGTCTCATCGCCCGGGTGTGGAAGTAGACCGCGGGCGGCAAGGCCAGCAACCCCAGGACCGTCACCAATTTGAAGGCGACGCCGTAGGGCAGAAAGAGATCGAGTGCGACGATTGCCAGCGAAGGAAGCGGGAAATAGAAGTAGAAGGCGGGGAAGCCGGCGAACCAGTCATTGGACCAGCCGAGGATTCTTCCCTCCGGGAGAAGGTTGTCACGCAGATAGGCGGGTCCGAAGACATGGGCGCCCATGTCACCGCCTGTCGGCGTCGTGGCTGTGAAGATGAGCCACGGGTTCATCACAACGAAGATGATCAGGGACGCCCCGGCCACCAGAACAATGGGCAGGATCGGGACCTTGGAAAGCCTCCCCCGTAGGGAGGTCACGTCTTGGATTGCCGGACCATCTCCAAGACCTGCGTGACGTCTATGTCGACGCCATCACGGTTCCACCACTTCTCCTCACAGTTGTGGCAAAAGAAGAAACGAACCTCGATCTCGTCGGGGAGAATGTGCTCTATCTCGAGAACGTCAGTTTGGGAGCATTCGGGGCAGTCCATTGGATTCAATCAGTCGGCGACCCGATCATGGTAAATCGAGTCGCACTTAAGACAACGACTCTTCGTCGAGAAGCCTGCCCACATGCCGGCTCTTCCGTTTCCCGTTCTCGGTCCAGTACGCGTACCAGTAGGGGCCGTGGGGACATTTCGTGCAATCTCGCTTGCCACACCTGACCATCTGCTGACGCATGCTGACCTGGGGCTCATGGCTCGCCTTCGTGGCTCCGCTTCGCTCGAGTTGTGCGCGCGTGAGTATCTGGAGACGCCGCAGACCGTGTTCGTCGAGATTTTTCACCGCGTCGAGAAGATCGCGGTCGAGGGTCATCAGCGACAGGCCACCAAGCAACTAGGCCACATGAACCGGGGCGAACAGCCGTGTGACCGTCCTCCGGTCGGTCAAGGTCCAGCCGTGAGGAGGCGTCATCCTGTCCGAATGGTCGGCGCACAACGAGTACCTGTACGGTTGTGGTGGGTCTACCAGGTCGTCGAGCCAGACAGCGCTGTCCCCGTAGTTGAACGACATGACCGAGTTCGCGAGCGAACCACACCGGGAGCAACTGACTGTCATGAACGGCACGCTAGAAGTCGCGAAATCTGTATTCAAGGACCTAAGAGTTTGCCGAGGGTGGTCAGTGCCTTGTCGGGGCGGCCCGGCCAGAGCACACCGGACCCATCCACCTCGACGATCAGGGTGGCAGGAACCCCATCCACACCGAGCTCGGCGAACATGCCTGGCTCCAGCTCCCAGCTCAGCTCCGTGTATCCCTCTGGACCCAAGGCATCGTCCAGCATGCCTCTCACGTGTCTGCAATCGGGGCAAGCTTTCGAAGTAAAGAGGTAAACGCCTCGACCCAACCCGGTAATCGCCAGTTTTCGCGGCTCACCCTTGGCGCGGGAGCGCAACACCAGAGTGGCAACCCCGGCGACCATCAAGGCTCCTACGACGAGACCGAGTCTCGCCCAGAGCTCATCCATCGAGAATCGGCACTCCCATCGCGGCGATGCCGGCGCCGACCCTTCGTGTGACCCACATCGCAACGATCGGTCCGGTTGACTCGATCAGGTACCCGTCGGCTGTTTCGAGGGCTATCTCAACGACGGAGTCCGCCGGCAGGTCGATGGCGCGCACCAAAGACCCCGCACGAAGTGACCTGATCGACACAACGGCTTCGTCGATTCCAACACTGAGGATGACAACACTTGCCCGGCCCCCGACAATGGCGCCTGCCCCGGGGAGGAACCAGCGTGCGGCCTCAACGGCACTAGCCGTTGTGATGCCAAGACCGGAATCGGAGTTGATCCAGAGTGTCGGCACGACAGGGCCGGTGGAGATAACGCGGACACCGGCTGCCTCCTCGGTGATAGCAGCGAGATCGAAGCTGTCCTGACCCCTGGGGCTGAGTGTTCCCTCTGCGTACACCTCTTCCAGTCCCTCGGGCCCGTAGTAGTCGATCTGATACTCGACTTCGGTGTCGGATGGCGTAGCGATCAGCAAGCGCTTCGATCCTCCGCCCGCCGGAACAGGCAAAAACCAGTCTTGAGATCCTTCGACGGCTTTCCAGACGGCACTCTCGTGACCGATGCTCTGCCGGCCGACGGTCATCACACTCCCCTTGACGGTCTCCACGGCGATCGAAAGGGTCTCACGACCCGGGATCAGCTCGGTGAAGTCGACCACAGTCGAGGACCTGGCAGGGACCACCACCGCCTCGAAACGATCGTTGGACTCGATTCCGGCGTCCGACCGGACAACCAGTTCGACAACCGCCTGACCGGCATATGGGTTCATCAAGTGAAGCTCGAACGCATGACCACCGATGGTCGATGCCCCGGTTATGAAAGACTGCCTTGTCGGGACATCGGCGCAAGACTCGGCCGACATCGACTCCGCTCCCGTCACAATCACACCAGCGGCGGATGAGGAAATGGGCAGCTCGACCAGACCTCCGACCGTACCTACCGCGGCTACGTCCACAACCGGGATGATCACAGAACCGGATGCTCCGGTCGGCTGCCCGATGCTCCCGGCCGGCTCTCCGCTGGCGAACAACGTGAGCAGCGTCGCGCCGTCGATTGTCGAGAGGATCACCACTTCGGTGGTTCGACCACTGCCTTCCTCGATGGCGCACACGGCAACCGGAGGCTCCACCACACCTGCGGCCGGGCCTGGCTCCGGGGCATCCGGCGCCGGGATGACGAACACTCCCACCGCCAGGGCGAGGCCGACGATCAAACTGGCGTACTTCATCGTCTTCGCCTCGCGACGAAGAGAAGTCCCAGGGACACGAGCAGAAGAGCCGCGGCCGAGACGGCGAACACCATGTTTTGGGTGGTTCCCCGGAAGCCGGCCACGCCGTCGACGGCGCTGACAGTTGCACGCCACTCATGGGGGCCGGGCTCGGGGCTCCACCCGTCGTCATGGTTCAACGCCAGAGAAACCCTCCCCGACCCGGGCTCACCAACAAAACCTGTCCCCGATCGAAGCCAGACCGATTCGGTTCCCGAGTCCGCCAGCGGGGTCGAGACAGGGTTGGCGAAGACTCTCGAGTCCGGGTCGAGGGGAGTGGGCACCAGATCGAGCTGGGCGCCAAATACCTCATCCAAACGGAACGTCGGGCCGAGAAGGACCAGCCAGTCGATAGCAAACGGCGCGAGCAGTTTCCCGGGTCGCAATTCGCCACCGCTGCTGATTCTCTCGAGGGCGGTGTCGAGCTCGTGATCGCCGGGGAGTGGGGTCGGCAGCCAGACTTCGTCACTGGTCATACCGTGGCCATCGACAAGGCGATACCAAAAGCCCGGCCCGGGCCTGGCTTCTCCCGGAATGTCATCCCTCTGCGTCGAGGCGACGAGAACCCGGCCTGGTTCGGCATCACCAGCCAGGGCGGATGCAAACTCGATCCGCTCGTTGAGGTCACCCCCCGGCAAGCCGAGACGCCCGTTTCCCAAGATTCCAATGGACAAGAACAGAATGATGATCGACACAAGAGCACCCATGAGCCGTAGCGGGTTGGATGACACGACGTCGAGACCGGCCGCCACGATGAGGGCAGTCCCGAAAGATGCCAGAACGAGGGCTGCTTCTTCGACCCCCGGGCCACCATATGGCAGACCGACTGCCAGCAATCCAGAGAGCCCCAGGACCGCGCCCAATGTTCCGAGTCGTCTCGTTTTCGAGTCAATGAACACCAAGGGCACAAAACCAACAGCTAGCAACACCGGCCACAGCTCGGCAACCGACAGACCGAGCCTTCGGTGCGAGTCCAGAGTCCAACCGGTGTCGCCCAGGATGAATGGGGCCGCGACCACCGCCCCGAGAAGACCGACGAGAGTGAGCCCGAAACTGGAATCCTTGCCTCCAGATAGCTTCCACACGATCACAGAGAGAAGGGGGACAATCGCGAGAAGGGGAGAGAAGGCTGCCAGCGGTATCCCGAGAAGGACAGCCCATCCGATATGGCTGAGCCGCCCTCTGCCGACCTCATCGGGATGTACGAACACCGCCCGAACGGCCCAGGGCAGCGTTGCTGCAGCGGCCAGGGCCAGCCATGACCCCGACCCCACGAGAATTGCCGTGCCGGGTCCGGCGAGAAGCACCAATCCAGACAGATAACGGCCGGGGCCGCGATATCCGAGACGCCCCGCAAGACGTCCCATTCCCACGACCGCGAGGAGCCCGAAGGCGATGGTCAGAAGTGTGCGAGCGGCGCCCTCGGCGCCCAACCAAAGCCACGACCAGAGACCGGTGACACCAACTGAGGGATGGACCGGCGCAGGAGAGCCCAGACCTGAATCATTCCAACCGGCGAACCAACGATCCAGAGACGTCGCTGCCTCTTCGAACGGGAAGCTGGCACCAATGTTCGGAACACCGATGAATATCAAGGAACGCATGGCGAATGCCAGAACGAGCACAGCTATTGCAGCGCCCCATATTCCCGATGAGCCCCGGACACGCCTGGTCCCGCGGGCAAAGGCTTGATCCTCATCGAACATGGAGAGAATCCGCACAACCAGCTCCGAGCCGACGGCTCGCAGCCGAACCGACCCCCGAGCTTGAAACCGGAACAGCTCCTCATCACCCAGCACGCGAACCGACCTGAAACGTCGCCGAAGACCGATCGTGGATGGGAGGTGATAGGCATTCCATCCCCACGAGAAGGAATATCGGGCCGCCGGTCTCCATCGCAGGAGAAGCAGGCTCATTAGTGAGTCGAGAACCGAGACAATGAAGTCATAGGGGATCAACCACAGAAGTGTCAGCGGGCTGTATGCCGTGACCATTGCCCGCAGACGGCCCGCTTGCTCCCGCCATCCGTGGCCATGTTCGTTGCACCGCCCCTGGTGATAGACCTCCGAAGACGGGACACTGATCACCCTCCCCCCAGCCAAACGCGCTCGCTGTGAGAAATCGAGACCAGCCGCTATCGGAGGAAGAAGCTCGTCAAGACCTCTCAGACCCTGGGCGAGATCACGACGAACCAGCATCGACGCCGACCTGACAAACGCAACTTCGCGGACGACGTCGTACTGCTGAAGATCGATTTCCCCTTCGTCAAGCCCGCTGTGGGACACACCGAACACATCCGTCGAGCTCCCAACCGCTTCGAGTTCCTCGCCGGTACCGGCAACAAGGAGCTTGGAGCCGCCCAGAGCCGCATCGGCAAGCTCGACCTCGGTGACCAATGCTCCCCAGGGCATCGGGGCGTGGACGTGCGTCGGAATGGAGTATCCACAGATAATCGATGTCGTCACCCGCAGCCTTGATCGCCTCCTCCAGGGAATCTGCGCTCGTCGGCCCATCAGGGATCTCACCAGACCCACCGCCCACAACCACGACATTGGGGATCGGGTCATAAACTTGACGGCCAACCGCGGCAAGAGCTGCTGCGAGGTCTGCTCCGCCGACAGTCGTGATGAGAACTTTGACCACGGGCGAGGCGGACAGGACTTCGGTCGACTGTGTTTCCGCGGCTCGCGGAGTAGGTGCATCGGTCATGCGGGGTGCCATTGTGGTCTGAGGATGACGATGAGCAAGATCTGGGAGTTGGAATGAAGGTCGTGGAGCTGTCAGGAGGAGTGGGTGGCGCCCGAATGGCAAGGGGCCTTGCTGCCATGCCCGACGTCGATCTGACCGTTGTCGTCAACGTCGGCGACGACGAAGAGATCCATGGTCTTCACGTCTCGGCGGACCTGGACACAGTGATCTATACACTTGCCGGCGTCGAGGGCCCCGACGGCTGGGGTCGTTCCGCCGACACGTTTGTGCTCAACGAAGAACTGGCGCGATTTGGGGTGGACAACCGTTTTCGGCTTGGCGATCTCGACCTTGCTTTGAACCTGTTCCGTACCCAAGCCCTTGCCGAGGGCCAGCCTCTCTCCGTAATCACCGCTGAGATCGCTGACAGCTTCGATCTTCGGGCCGACGTTGTGCCGGCCACCAACGACACCCTGCGTACAGAAGTGAGGATCGAGGGAGACGAATGGCTCAGCTTCCAGGAATACTTCGTGCTCCGCGGCAATCGCGACGAGGTCAAAGAGTTGCGATACCCGGGTTCAGAAGCCGCTCGGCCTGCGCCAAGGGTACTGGAAGCAATCGGCGCCGCCGACGTGGTCGTCATAGGGCCGTCCAACCCGCCGCTGTCGATATGGCCGATCCTGGCCATCAACGAGATCCGACAGGCGATCAGAATCCACCAGCGGGTCGTGGCGGTCAGCCCCCTTTTTGGAGGCAAAGCCCTCAAAGGTCCGGCCGACCGGGTGATGGCATCGCTGGGACTGCCTGCCGGCAACGCCGGGGTCATCGAGGCATACGCTGGACTGATCGAAATGCTCGTGGTCGATACCCGAGATGCCGACGACGCAGGACAGTTGGGTGGTGTTGAGATAATGGTCACCGACACCCGGATAGCGAGAGCCACCAGGGCGCGAGAACTCGCCGAGGAGATACTTGCCGTATGAAACTGGAGATACACCCGCTGGTAGGCATCGGAGTGGTTTCGCCCGGCGACGACGTCGCCACAGTGCTGGTCGGTGCCCTGGAGCCGCTTCAGCCGGTTTCGGGTGACGTGATCGTGGTGACCCACAAGATCGTCTCCAAATCGGAAGGTGCCGTGCGTGAGATCATCGGTGATTCGGAGGAGTTCAAGAAGCTCCTCGTCGAGGAGCAGGCGACAGCCATCGTGCGACGTCGGGGAGACCTGATCATCGCCGAGACAAAACATGGCTTTGTCTGTGCCAACGCCGGCATCGATCGCTCCAATACAGCACCCGGCACCATGATTCTTCTGCCCGAGGATCCGGATCGGTCGGCGCATCGAATTAGAGCAAAGCTCGAGAGACACTTCGGAGTCGAACTCGCCGTGATCATTTCAGACACCTTTGGAAGACCGTGGAGGAGGGGGCTCACCGATGTCGCAATCGGCATCTCGGGGCTCATCGCTGTGCTCGATCTCAAAGGGACGAAAGACTGGTCCGGCCGTGAGCTCGACGTGACGGAGGTTGCGGTGGCCGATGAGCTCGCGGCTGCCTCCGACCTCGTCATGGGAAAGGCAGACGGGATTCCTGCCGCTCTGGTCAGGGGTTACGAGGGTCCACGTGGTGAGGGGCGAGCCGCCGATCTGGTGCGGCCGGTGGACGAGGATCTGTTCAGATAGAAGCTGGTCAGGCTCCGGGTCGCCCAAGACCCCAGTAGTCGAGTCCTGCGGCCCTGACTGCCGTTGGGTCGAGGAGGTTTCGGGAGTCCACCACGCGATAGCCCTTCATCACTCTGGCGACCTCGGTCATGTCGATGGTGAGAAAAACCGGCCATTCGGTGGCGATGAACAAGACGTCGGCGTCTCTGGTCGCCTCGATCGGATCGGCCGCCATCGTCACCTGATCGGTGGTCGCCTCGGGGTCGTACGCAACCACGTCGGCGCCTTCCTCCTTGAGCAACTCGGCGATGCGAAGCGCTGGTGACTCCCGGACATCGTCGGTACCGGCCTTGAAAGCGACGCCCCACATGGCCACCCGACGGCCACGAAGCCCGCCACCTGCCGCCTGCCTCACCTTTTCGGCAACACGGCGGCGCTGCTGATGATCCGCGTCGATCACCGCCCGCAGCAACTCGAAGTCGTACCCGGCATCTTCGGCGACTCCGATGAGCGCCGCGGTGTCCTTGGGGAAGCACGACCCACCGTAACCAGGGCCGGGCTTGAGGAAATGGGAACCGATCCGATGGTCCATCCCCATGCCCGATATCACGTCGAGCACATCTGCACCCACGGCCTCGCATACGTTTGCAAGCGTGTTGACAAATGTGAGACGGGCGGCGAGATAGGAGTTGGATGCGTATTTGATCATCTCTGCCGAGGTCGGGTCGGTGCGCACCACATTGGCGTCGAGGCTCGCATACAAATCAGCCACAGCTTCTGCGTCTTCATCGTCATAAGCGCCCACCACGATCCGGTCGGGTTCCATGAAGTCCTCCACAGCCTTGCCCTCTCGAAGGAACTCGGGGTGAGAAACAACTCGAGCCGGGCTACCGAGGTCGGCAAGACGTTTCCGCAAGCCGGCAACCGTCCCGGGAGGAACCGTGGACTTGACCACAAAGATGGCATCGTCCGCCACTTCGTTGGCGAGCTCATCGACAACCGCATGAACCAAACCGAGGTCGGCTCGGCCGTCATCAGCCTGGGGAGTCGGCAGGCAAAGAAAGATGAAGTCGGCACCCTCAGCGGCCTCGATGTTCGAGGTGTGATAGCTGATCAGGTCTTGTTCGGAGCCTCTAGACAGGAGATCCGGCAATCCGTGCTCGAAGATGGGGACCTCACCCGAGTCGAGTCTTGCCACGCGATCGGAATCGACCTCGCCGAGTCGAACTCTGTGCCCGAGACTGGCCAGACCGCCCCCAGTGACGAGACCGACGTACCCCGCGCCAATGATTGCTACTTGCATCAGGTCCTCATGCTATGCCGAACGGTGGTTGCCTGCGATGGGTCGTCAGGGAACATCGGCTCCCACGATGACGACCGCGTCGTACCCGTTATCGACTGTTCCCACCTCAACTACACCAAAACCCAGTGCTTCGACGATGATCTCGCCGTTGCCACTCCCACTGGGGACCACAACGATGGTTTGGGCGTAGTCGGCCGTGTCGGCGTCACCGACCGACTCAACCAGGAAACCCTTCGACTCGAGGGTGCGAGACATGTCACCTGCCGACCCGGCGACACCGTTGCCATTGAGGACATGAAGCCTGAGAGGCTGAGAGGAGAAGGCGATGCCTGCCCGGAAGTTGGCGAGCACTGCGCCGGCCTCAGGCTCTTCTGCGATGAGGACGGATCGTCCACCGATGCTCGTGCCATGTGTCGGCAGGGTTGTGGCCTCCATCGAACCGGCAAGAATCCCCCTGAAAGCCCAGGCAAGGCTGGCCACCGAGGAAGACGCCAGAGTGGAGTCGATGGTCATGTGTCTTGCGAGTGCCGCAGCGATGTCACCTGCCTCGGTGATCGAACCTGGTCTCCTCAGCTTGGTGACAATGGCGCGAACCACCTCCTGTTGACGCTCGGTGCGCCCGATGTCGTTGGCGTTGACGCTGACCCATCTCCCGTTCTGTAGCTCCTGGTATTTCCTCGACCGCGCATAGGCGAGAGCCGTGGCGCCGTCGAGTGTCTGGGTGCCTGCCTCGACGTTGAGCCCTGACTTGAGATCCCGAGCCTGGTAGGGGAACCAGAGTTCGATCCCCCCAAGCTCGTCGATGAGGGATTCGAACCCGACAAAGTCGATTTCGACGTAGTGGTTCACCTCGACTCTAAGACTGTCCCGAATGGTCTCGACCATCAGCGAAGGTCCGCCGAACGCGTAGGCGGAGTTGATCCGGTTTTGGCCATGCCCGGCGATGTCCACGTAGAGGTCACGTGGGATGCTGAGGATCTGGGCGGCGGAGGTGTCAGAGTCGAGCCGCACCAGCATGATGACATCCCCTCGAGCTCCGCCTGCAGGTCCGAAGTTCGTGAGGTCGTCGAGACCGGCCCGCGAGTCAGAGCCAATCACCAGGAAGGTCAGACCGTCGCCGCTCGCTTCGTCGAGGACCTCGACAACCTCGCTGTTGGTGTCGGCGGTGGCCAGCAGCCCCTGGCCGGTATTGACGGCCCAGATCGCCGCGAGCGCCACGAAATTGGCTACCACCAGGAAGGAAATGATTGTGACCTTTAGCCACTTGGGTAGCCGACGCCGCGAAGGGGTTTGGGACGAGTTGGGCATCGTTGGTTTAGACGTTGAAAGGGTAACTGAGGTTCCACCGCTACCCGTTGCCATGGATCGAGGGCAGAGCAGTTATCGTCCCGGCTGACATTAGTGTCCCGAGTCGCAAATCATGCACAGAACCTCGCCTGCCCTCAACGTCCCTGACGGCGTCCTCCGCCTCGACGCAGCTACGGCTGCGCCTTCGTTGTGCGTCCTTGTCAGGAACGCCGATGCCTGGGCGAGATCAGCACGGACCTACGACTCAGGACACCAGGAGGTCTGACACTTTGGCCGTTCTCTCCCATGAGGGGACCTACCCGATTCTCTACGCATCCTGGCCGATCCCGGTTGGCACCCAGCACCACGATGGGTATATCGCCCGACCCGATGAGGCCGGCAAATTCCCTGTGGTGCTTGTCGTGCCCGACCTCAACGGTCTGGGCAGTTTCGAGAAGGACATCTGTCGCCGTCTCGCTCGCTCGGGCATTGCCGCTCTCAGCCTCGACATGTATCGATCCCAAACAGATCCGCTGACGGCATACAACGCACTCACCGATCGTCGGGCCGCGGCCGATCTGGAGGAGATCCACGAGTTCATCGACTCCGACGACGTCGAATGGAACGTGAGCAGCAATGTTGGCATTCTCGGCACGGACGTGGGTGGTCGGTTCGCATTGATCAAGGCGGCCACCAGAGACTGGGTGAGATCGGTCGCCGTGGTCAGCACGCCCCTCACCGGCGACGAGGAGCGAGAGTTCCAGGTTGCCGACTACCTAGACCATCTGCCGGTGCCGGTGCTCGGTCTCTACGGGACAGACGACAAGTTGATTGACACAAGTTCGGTCGATGAAGCGCAACGACGGAACGAACATGGCCAGTGGCTCCTCTACCAAGGTGCGGGTCATGGCTTTCTCGATGTCGACGCCCCCGACTTCGACCAGGCTGCCGCCGACGACGGTTTCGCCAGAATCGTCGCTTTCTTCCAGGCGACATTGGAGCCGGCGGTCGTCGAAGACCTGGGGTGAGTCACCGCCTCCGGGGGTCGGGGTTCAGGAAACCCTCACGTGTCTGACCACACCCGAGAAGATGGTCTCCTGACCCGTATCTGTCTCGACGACCAGACCCCCGTCATCTCCGATCGCGACGGCACGGCCAGAACCGCCAGGATCCCATGTGATGTCCATTCCGATCGTGACACACAGACTGCGGTACTCATCGATGGGCCAGCCATCTGAGTCCACCAGCCGCATGAGCTCGGCGCCCCAAAGACCGGCTACTTCGGCATAGTGATCCTCTCCCGGATCCTCGCCCAACAGACCGGTCATCCCGGCCGGTGGGTCGGGCCACCACAGATTCAGCCCAAGCCCGACCACCACGATGTCGGCGCTGCGTTCAACAAGGATCCCCCCGACCTTGAGCTCCCCCAATACAACGTCGTTGGGCCACTTGAGCATTGCGGCCTCGGCGACCCGGGCCGCGGCGACACCCGCCATGAGCGAGAAGGGGCGGGTGTCATCATCGTCACAGGCGAATGCGAGCGAGGCGGCAACCGCGCGATCGGCCGTGATCCACTCGCTACCCTCCCTTCCCCGGCCTTTGGTCTGGTTCGGGGTCATGATCAGAACGGGAAGCTCCCCTAGGTTCTCGCGAGCGACATCCTGAGTGGAAGGAACACTCTCAATGCGCTGTTGGAAATATGGTGTAGCCATCTCGTCCTCGGGCGAGTCTGAAACTGTGAGGATACGGAGGAGTCTTGGGCACCGAGGCGCGCGTTGAGCATCTAAGGGAATTGCGCGAGGAGGCGCTTCACTCCGGGACCCAGCGCGCTGTGGCCAGACAGCACGAGGCCGGCAAGCTAACCGCCCGCGAGCGCATAGAGGCTCTCCTCGACAAGGACTCATTCCAGGAGATCGATCAGTTCGTCCGACACCAGTCGATCGGTTTCGGTGTTGAGGACAAGAAACCTCTCGGTGACGCGGTGGTGACGGGTCACGGCACGATCGACGGTCGCCCCGTATTCGTGTTCGCCGAGGATTTCACCGTGTTTGGAGGAAGTCTCGGCAAAGTGGTCGCCGACAAGATCTGCAAGATTCTCGACCTCGCGATCGACACCGGCGCTCCCGTCATAGGACTCAAAGACTCCGGAGGAGCCCGCATCCAGGAGGGTGTCGATTCACTCGATGGCTACGGCCGAATCTTCGAACGCAACGTCCAAGCGTCCGGGGTCATCCCCCAGATCTCGGTCATCATGGGGCCTTGCGCCGGTGGTGCCGTCTACTCCCCCGCCCTGACCGACTTTGTCTTTCAGGTTGACAAGACCTCACACATGTTCATAACCGGCCCCGATGTCATCAAGACGGTGACCGGTGAGGAAGTGACGATGGAGGAGTTGGGCGGGGCAACGGCTCATGCCTCCAAATCGGGTGTCACCCACTTCGTGTACCCGACGGGACTGGACGCCCTGGAGGCGGTGCGTCATCTCGTGTCCTTCCTACCCCGAAACAACATGGAGATGCCGCCCTATTACGCCCCGGGAGATAGGACCGACCGCCTCGACGACTCACTCGACACTATGATTCCCGACTCCTCGAACCAGCCCTACGACATCACAAAGGTGATCGAAACGGTGGTCGACGACGAGGAATTCCTCGAGGTTCACGAGCTTTGGGCCAAGAACATCGTCGTGGGATTCGGCCGACTCGACGGGCATACCATCGGCGTGGTCGCCAACCAGCCGGCGTTTCTGGCCGGGACACTGGACATCAATGCTTCGGAGAAGGCCGCCCGGTTCGTGCAGTTCTGCGATGCCTTCAACATCCCGATCATCACCTTTGTCGATGTCCCCGGCTTTCTCCCCGGGGTTGACCAGGAGCACAACGGAATCATCCGCCACGGAGCAAAGCTCCTCTATGCGTACTGCGAGGCCACCGTCCCCCGGATCTCGGTCATCACCCGAAAGGCGTATGGCGGCGCATACCTCGTGATGAACGCCCGGGGCATCCGGGCCGACCTGGTGTTCGCCTGGCCCTCGGCCGAGATCGCGGTGATGGGAGCCCCGGGTGCTGTGAACATCATCCATCGCCGCGAGTTGTCTGGCGCCGATGATGCCGAGGCGAAACGCACCGAGCTGATCGACGACTACGAGGCCAAGTTCAACAACCCCTACGTTGCGGCGGAACTAGGGCTCGTCGATGAGGTCATAGAACCCAGAGAGACCCGCGTGAAGTTGATTCGCGCCATGGAAATGCTTCGCAGCAAACGCGAGACCCTGCCACCCAAGAAGCACGGCAACGGGCCACTATGAAGTCACTCCTCGTCGCCAATCGAGGCGAGATTGCAGTCCGGGTCATACGGACCGCAAGGGAGATGGGGATCAGGACAATCGCCATCTACTCCGAGCTCGATCGGGACTCGTTGCACCTCGACCTGGCCGACGAGGCGTGGAACGTTGGCCCGGCCCCGGCAGCGGAGAGCTATCTGAATCAGGAGAAGATTCTCCAGATCGCCCATGAGTCAGGAGCCGAGGCCATTCACCCCGGCTACGGATTCCTCTCGGAGAACGCCCTCTTCGCCAGGGCAGTCGTCGACGCCGGGCTCATCTGGGTTGGCCCCACCGGTGACTCCATCGAGGCCATGGGTGACAAGATCACCTCCCGACGCCACGCCGAGGGCTTCGGCGTGCCAACAGTGCCGGGCATCACAGATCCAGTTACATCTGTTGAGGAGGTTCTCGATCTCGCCGCCGAATTCGGGTACCCGGTGGCGGTCAAGGCCGCTCACGGAGGCGGCGGCAAGGGCTTGCGTGTCGTTCACGATGCCCGGGGCGCCGAGGACGCCTTCGAGGGCGCCCGCCGCGAAGCCGACGCCTACTTCGGCAACCCCGAGGTCTACGTCGAGAAGTATCTGGAGAAGTCGAGACACGTCGAAGCCCAGATCCTCTTCGACACCCACGGCAACAGCCTCTTCCTCGGCGAACGGGACTGCTCGGTTCAACGACGTCACCAGAAGCTGATAGAGGAGACCCCCTCCCCTGGCCTGTCGGGCAAGCAGCGAAAGGCACTGGGAAAGGCCGCGTTGGCCGCCGGAAGATCGTGCGATTACGTGAACGCCGGGACCGTGGAGTTTCTCGTCGACGAGGACGGGGAATTCTTCTTCCTCGAGATGAACACCCGTCTCCAGGTCGAGCACACGGTCACCGAGATGGTCACCGGAATCGACATTGTCGAGTGGCAGTTGAAAATCGCCAACGGCGAGAAGCTGGACATCGAGGAGGTCGATCCTCGCGGCCACGCCATCGAGTTCCGCATCAATGCGGAGGACCCGTTCGCCAACTACCTGCCAACCCCGGGTCAGGTAGTCGAGTGGCAGGAGCCTGCCGGACCGGGCGTTCGTGTTGATTCATGGATACGGCCCGGGACAACGGTCTCCCAGTACTACGACAACCTGCTGGCAAAACTCATCGTCTGGGGGTCCGACCGCGAGATGGCGATCAATCGTGGCAAACGTGCCCTCAGGGAGTTCAAAGTCCGTGGCGTCTCCACCACCATCCCGGCCCACCTGGCGGTGCTCGAAAACGAAGACTTCCTGGAGGGACGTCATCACACCAGGTGGTTGGAGGAGTCGGTCTCGCTCGAAGGCATACCCCCCGATGTGGCGCCGGCGATTCCTGAAGACGAGGAGACGACAAAGCGGGACATAACTGTTGAGATCGGTGGTCGCCGGTTCATGGTCTCCTACTGGGCGCCGGAACCGGCATTGGCCGGAGGACCGACCCGCCGCCGTGCCCCGAAGCTCTCCACCAGCGGTAGGTCCGGAGCCTCCGATGGAGTGATAACCGCACCGATGCAGGGGACGATCGTCAAGGTCCATGTGGAAGCGGGTGACCCTGTAAAGGCCGGAGAGCCGATATGTGTCCTGGAGGCGATGAAGATGGAGAACGAGGTCACCACACCGAACGGTGGAGACGTTGTCGATCTCCGGGTCGAGCCCGGTGACACCGTGGCAGCCGGCGAGGTAATCGCCATAGTCAGGTAGTTGCTGGTCGTTTCGATCGTTGGTCCGGGGGCGGGGGCAGTACGCCCCCGAATCGGGGGCGGCCCCTATGTAGGTCGGGGTTCTGCGGGTTGGAGGAGGACGGCGAGTTTGGGATGTAAGTCTGGTTTGGGTGGCGGATAGAGCGTGCAGTCGGGTTTCCGGAATGGGAAGGCCCCTCCTGTGCTGGTGGTGATAGAGCAGCCCTCTTCGTGGACGAACCGGTGGTGGAACCCGCAGAGGAGGATCAGATTGTCCAGGTCGGTGGTTCCGCCTTTCGACCAGTGGACAATGTGATGAACCTGAAGCCAGTTGGTGTTTCCACATCCGGGGAACACACAGGTTCCCCCGTCACGGTGGTAGACCAGTCTTCTCAACCATCCGGGAACCGTTCGTGAGTTACGTCCCACTCCGATTATCTGGGGTCCGTCGGCGATGATCGTTTCAACAACACAGTCACAGGACAGTCTGCGTGCAGTCTCGTTGGGGATGAGAGCACCACTACCCAGTTCGGTGACACCCCTTTCTTCTGTGGTTAGAGCTTCGAGGTCGGCGTGGACGGTGACCTGAGGTGGTGAAACCGTGGTTTGGTCTCCGGTGGTGGCACAAACTTCGACCAACCCATCCGCCATACGAGCCGAATACGGGTTGAACAACCCGGTTTCAGGGTCGACAGGAATCTTGTCGGCCCGGTCACGGATAGCCGTTTCGACTATTTCCAGGTCAACATGAGGCAGTTGAGCGGTCAGCCTCCCCGCGGAACCGTCGAGAGACCGTTGGATCCACAACGCCCGCATCCGGTGAGCCTCATGTTCATCCTCCGGTGTAGGAGGGTTTGCCCTCCGGGCCTTGCGGTCCAAAACAGCGTTCGACAACCCCAATGCTTCTTCGATCAGCCCGGCTTCGGTGTCAGGGGTGGCCATCCGGGAGATAGCGTCGGTCTGGTCCAGGGAAAGGTCACCGGAACCAAACCGCTTGGCAAGTTCAGGAAGATCAGAAAGACGTCTCGCAACCCGGACTAGCTGCCGAGCAGTCTCATGACGAATGAAAAATCTGGCCGACACCCAATCCGTCAAACTCCGCGAACCGTCCGCCAGGAACTGTTGGCGACGGTCAACCTCACGAACCAGTTCACAAATCCGGGCCTGAGACGCAGACGTCAAACCGACAAAATGGGTCAACGTCTCGTCGATCTGATCGTTGGTTACCCTCTCCCAATCCATACCATCGAACATACGTTCGATCAGACAGAAAGTCAAGGGGGTTAACGCTGAATCCTGAAGAATTCTGAGAAAAGAGGCGTCAACCTCTACTCCGCGGCGTCGGTGATCGCCTCGGTCATCGAAGGATGCACCATCAGGGTCTCGACCAGGGTCTGCGCCGAGACCCGAGCCTGGACGGCAAGGGCGATGATCCCGATCAATTCCGACGCCCTGTGGCCGACGATTGTCCCGCCGAGAACCACACCGGTGGCCGGATCGGACGTCACCTTCACAAACCCCCGCGTGAAGTGCTGCAGCACAGACCTGTCGTTTGAGGCGAATGGCACCTTGGTCGTGCGGACCTTTCGGCCCAGGGCCGCCGCCTCGACGTCGACCAGGCCAACTGAGGCAATCTCCGGCTCGGTGAAGATGGCTTCGGCAACCTTGCTGTAATCCAGCGGCTCGACCGGGAGGTCAAGGGCGTGGCGGGCGATCTTCCGTCCCTGCATCGAAGCAACAGAGCTCAGAGGCATCTGACCGGTGACATCGCCGGCGGCGTAGATGTGGGGAACCGAGGTACGCAGGTACTCGTCGACGGGGACATACCCATGATCGGTGTCGACACCGGCGGCGTCGAGCCCTAGGTCGTCGGTCAGGGGCACGGAGCCGACGGCGAGCAGCGCGTGCGACCCGCTGATGACCCGACCGTCGTTGCAGACCACAGAGACTCCATCCGGGGTCAGGTCGATCGACTCGGCGCGAGCTCCGATGACCAGATGGACTCCCCTCTCCAGGAAGTCTTCCTCGAGAACCGCAGCGACCTCGGGATCCCGGTGAGGAAGAATCTGCTGACGGGAGACCACCAGACTGACATCGGCCCCCATGCTCTCGAAGATGTGGGTGAACTCGACACCGGTGACCCCCGAGCCAATCACAACAACGTGTTTCGGCACCTCGGGAAGGTTGTAACAGTCTCTCGTGGTCAACACCCGCTCGCGATCCACCTCTGCCCAATCTGGAACGCGAGGAGCCGACCCGGTGGAGATCAGCGCCTTGTCGAAACTGATCCTCCGATCGCCATCGACGGTTTCGACAATCGCCTCGTTTGCACCGATGAACCGACCGGTTCCTCTGATGATGTCGACTTCCTGAGAGTCGAGCAGATTGATCAAAGTGGTGTTGATATCTGCCGTGATCTCACTGATCCGATCGGCAAGAACCTTCGGATCGACCCGACCGGGATCGTTGACCAACCCGAGCTTGACGGCGTTGCGAACAGAGGTGTGCCTCAAGGCGCTGGCCGCCATCGTCTTCGACGGAATGCAATCCCAAAGGTGGGCGGCGCCGCCGACGATGTCCTTCTCGATCAGCGTCACCCGTGCACCCTTGGTTGCTGCGGTCGTCGCCGCCTGGGTCCCGGCAGGGCCCCCTCCGACGATCAGAAGATGAGTTTGGAGATCACTCATGATTTGTCGGCACGGTAGTGGTCTACCCCGTTGGCCGGTAGACCCCGAACACCTCTCGAAGCGAGTCGGAGATCTCACCGACGGTGGCCCCGACTGCCAGCGCATCCTTGATCACGCTCATCAGGTTCTTCTCGGTAGCCGCCGTTTCGCCAACCTTTGAGAGAGCCAGCGTGACACCGCCTTGATCCCGCCCGGCTCGCCAGGCCCTCACCGACTCCTTCTGTGACTCCTCGAGGGACGGGTCGATGTCGAGCACCGGAATGGGCTCTGACTCGTCGGATATGAACTGGTTGACTCCGACGACGACCGACTCACCACTCCCCTGCCGTTGAGCATCGCGGTAGGCGGAGTCTTCGATCTGGCCCTGCATCCACCCCTCCTCGATAGCGACGATTGCACCGCCCATGGAAGCGAGCTGGGCGAGCAAGTCCTCTGCTTTGGAATCGAGCTCATTGGTGAGCTTCTCGACGAAATATGAGCCGGCGAGCGGATCGACCGTGTCGGCAACACCCGACTCGTGCGCTATCACCTGCTGTGTGCGCAAGGCAACGAGTGCGCTCTCATCGGTGGGCAGGCCCACGGCCTCGTCATACGAGTTGGTGTGCAGCGACTGGGTACCTCCCAGCACGGCAGCGAGGGCCTGGATCGTGGTCCGCACGATGTTGTTGAGCGGCTGCTGGGCGGTCAGGGTCGAACCGGCCGTCTGGGTGTGAAATCGCATGGCCCACGACTTGGGGTTCTTTGCCCCTACCTCGTCGCGCATATGCCGGGCCCAGATCCGCCGGGCGGCTCGGAACTTGGCTGCCTCCTCGAAGAAGTCGTTGTGACTG
>PVMK01162467.1_pt1 | contig 37936 bp, 26 predicted proteins | sample 1853481 | NCBI WGS metagenome assembly PVMK01 (sample SAMN08533507, study PRJNA380276) | Marine sediment metagenome, whole genome shotgun sequencing project.
TGGCGGCAGCAACGATTACCGGATCACGTTTTGGGTCAAGGGATGAACTCATATGGATCTCCTTAGCATAAATCACAGCAGAGTCAGATTTTGGAACTTATGGGATATTACCCTGCGTTAATCCGGTTAATTTCTTAAAACTTTGCCTTTCTGAAGCAAGTGCCACATCCGTTCCTGGGTTTTCTTTTCACCGCACAGAGAAAGAAATGCTTCTCTTTCCAGGTCGAGGAAATAACTCTCAGCCATCCAGGCAGGTTTGGATAGATTTCCACCAGACATCACATGGATAAGCTTGCCTCCGATGACTCCTTCGTACTCTGTGATAAAACCGGCTTCCCGGTAGTTGTATAAACCAGCCTTGAGACCGGACAGAGCATCCCTGCCTGCCGCATAGACTTTTTCTGGTGGTGGAGGTCGGTAACCCCCTTCAACCATATGCAGAACTTCCCGTTTGGCTTCAGAAAGCAGGTGATCCCTGTTGATGACAATTCTGTCTTCTGGGCTCAGGATGCCCATCTCCTGGGCTTCCAGGGCGCTTTTGGCAACTTCTCCTTGTCCAATCTGTGTAAAAAGACGCTCCAGGAACGGGAAAGCGACAACATTTTTTGTTTGCAGGGGAGGATTGATGATTCTTCGAACCATCTCCTTGGTTCCCCCACCGGCGGGAATTACGCCTGCTCCGACTTCAACCAGGCCGGCATACAGTTCTGCTGCGGCGACCACTCGGGATCCATGCATGATAATTTCAGATCCACCTCCCAGTGCCATCCCGGCCGGGGCAATCACCACAGGTTTTGGAAAATACCGCATTCGCATATTGACATTCTGAAGTTTCTGCACCAGCAAATCGAGCTCTTCCCACATTTCATTCTGTGACGCCATAACAACTCCGAAGAGATTTGCTCCGACGCTGAAGTTATCAGCATTGCTGCCGATTACCAAACCCTCCAAATCATTAACAAGGACATAATCCAGCGCCTCGTTCATCATATTAAGGGTGTCTTCATCGATCGCGTTCATTTTGGTCTGGAATTCTATACAGGCTACACCATCTCCAAGATCTATCAAAGAGGCACTGGTGTTGCGCGACAACACACGCGTTTTTTCGTTTTTCAACACATCCAGACGTATTAGTTTTGGAGATGTTGAGATGGTGATATATTTCTTTTGAACCGGATCATAAACGGCTTTTATTGTTTTATCATCTCGTTCGTAAAAACTAGTTACCCCATTTTTAATCATCGAATCTACCCAGGATGCTGGAGGGTATCCGGCATTCTTCATTTCTGAAGCTGTACTTTCAAGGCCGAGCATATCCCAGATTTCGAAAGGACCGGCTTCATGTCCAAATCCCCAGCGCATGGCATCATCAATTGGTTTCGGGGTGTCAGCGGTTTCTGGAATGCAGTGGGAAGCGTATGATAATCCCTGCTGCAGCATAGCCCTGGCCAGATCGGCCGCCCGGTCACTTCCTTCTAGTAATTTTGTGATCCGTTGACCCAGATCTTCAATTCCTCGGGCAGATTTAACAGAATCAAATCGGACTTTTTCGGCAGATTCATAATCTAGCTTTTTTAGATTAAGCGGCCAGAACTCTTTGTTCCCTTCAACATCAACTTGTTTATAAAAACCCTGGCGGGATTTATTTCCCAGCCAACCTTTCTTAACCAGGCTGCTGATCAATTGATTGGCGGGTTTTGATTTCAGATAGGGCATTGCCTGATCATTTTCTGGTAAGGCGTCGACCAAATTTGAGCCCACATGCTCCCAGACATCCAGACCTACCAGGTCTAGCAGGCGGAATGTGGCAGATTTTGGCCGACCGATGAGGGGTCCTGTAATACTATCAACTTCTTTAACTGTATAGTTATTCTTTAAGATATAGTCCAGAGCAAATGCACCGCTTCCAAACCCCATGCGATTGGCAATAAAATTGGGGGTATCTTTACAAAGCACCACACCTTTTCCCAGCCGATATTCCGCAAAATAACTGAGATCTGCAACTACTTGTTCCAGGGTGTTAGTGGTGGGGATGATTTCAACAAGTTTTAGGTATCTTGGGGGATTGAAGAAATGGGTACCAAGAAAATGCTCCCGGAATCCTTTGGATCTTCCTTCGGCGATCGATGTAACCGGTATGCCCGATGTATTGGTGCTGATAATGGTATGTTCAGACCGAATATCATCGATCCTTTTCATCAAGTCCTTTTTGATCTTCAGATTCTCGATGATTACTTCAATTACCCAGTCAGCTTCTTTGATGAGTTCAAAATCATCTTCGAGGTTCCCCAGCTTGACCATACTAGCAGGAATTTTGGAATAAAAACTGGCAGGTTTGGATTTCAGTGCTGCTTGGAATCCCTGGTTGACTATTCGATTTCTGACTGAGGGGTCATCAAGTGATAAACCTTGAGCTGATTCCTGATCAGTCAGTTCAAACGGGATGATGTCCAGTAATGTAACCTGGATACCGGCATTGGCCAGGTGGGCAGCGATAGCTGCTCCCATTGTTCCAGATCCAATTACCACGGCTTGATTGATTGAATATTTCATATTGATCTCCTCGTGCGGGGAGTGTTTTTGGTTAAATATTTAGCGCAATTGACTTCCACGGTATCCGAGGATATTCCGGGCAACCACAAGCAGATTGATTTGGCCGGTTCCTTCAAAGATGTCATTGATTTTTGCATCCCGGAACCATTTTTCTAGCAGAAACTCCCGGCTGTAGCCGAGCGGACCCATGACTTCGACTGCTTTCTGGGTGATGATTGTGGCTACCTTCCCGGCTTTGACTTTACTCATCGAAGCGTTCAAAGCATTGGATTTCTTATTGTCAGCCATCCAGAGCGCTTTGACAGTCAGCAGCCAGGCTGCTCTGAGTTGGGTCTCCATATCAATGATTTCCCGCTCCAGGTTGGTCATTTTCTGGCGAGGAAGACCATACCGGATTTCAATTCCATCATCCGCCAATTTTTCATGGACAAATTCCAGGGCTGCCCGGGCTACGCCCAGAGCGGAAGCGGCAACAATTGGTCGGGTGGCATCAAATGTTTCCATGGCCCCTTTGAAGCCTTTGGTGCTTTTTTCTATTTTTGGAGAACCCAGGATATTTTCGAATGGTATCCGGCAATCCTGCATCACTATGGACACAGTATCACTGGCCCGGATCCCTAATTTTTCTTCCATTTTGGTGACTTTGCAGCCGGGAGTATCAGCCTCGATCACAAATGAGCGGATTCCGGCCCGGCCGGCTTCCAGATCCAGGCTGGCCCAGACAACAATGAATCCTTTGGAATCCACCAGAGCCTTATTGCCAGCAGTGACGAAGATCTTCTCGCCATTTAAGATCCATTCATTGGTTTTCTCGTCGAGAACTGCGGTTGATCTGATTGCTGAAGTATCAGATCCGGCCTGCGGCTCTGTCATTGCCATGGCGTCAAATACCGGTTCCTTGCCCTGGAAACGGCTTAGGAAGCGCTTTTTCTGTTCCGGAGTGCCTGCCGCGCCAACTGCTGCGGCACCAAGCATTCCTCCCGGTGTGCACAGGTAAATTCCCGCATCACCCCACGATAACATCTCACCCATTACCATCAGGCGCTGGTAATTAATGGGTGGTCTCTTTTCCTTCTTGGGATCTTTTTCTTTCGGTGGATCATCCGGGGACATGGAAGAACTTCCCATGGCTTTGGTTGCTGTGTGCATAAATTGAATATAAGCCCAGGGGATTTCGTGTTCGTTATCATCCAGCTCGCGGGATACCGGACGCATCATATTCTTGGCGACGGTTTCCACAACTCGGCGGGTTTGAACCAGGGGTTTGGGCATTTCAAAACTAATCATGTTTTTTCTCCTTTAATTTGCCCGGAAACGATCGGTGACCATCTCCGGATCAAAGGGTAATTGGGTCAGTTTATTAAACCATTGCCAGACCTGTAAATGTGGAAAAACCTCTCCCGTTTCTCATCCACATTTCAACAGGATGTTCGCGAATATAACCATGACCTCCCAGTATCTGGACAGACCGATCGGTGACCATCATGACCATGTCCACTGCTCCGTTATAAGCCAGGAAAGCATGTTTGTATGCCTCTTCCTTGTCTTCATCAAGCATCCAGGCGGCCTCCCAAGCTAATAATCTGGTCGCTTCAATATCCGTTCCCATTTCAGCCAGCATGAATGCTATAGCTTGTTTTTGGGCCACTTTGACCCCAAAAACTTCCCTGTCCTTGGCGTATTCAACTGCATACTCAAAGGCAGCTTGAGCCAGGCCAACAGCCATGGCTGCCAGGGACACCTGCCACCTGGCTATAATTGGATCCATTTCATGCCCTTCAGTTCCATTAAGTCTCTGAGCGGTGGAAATTTTTACACCTTCAAATTTCACAGAATAGAGGGGGAGAGCGTTCAAACCCAAGGTCTTTTGGCGTTCGCCAACACTCAAGCCTTCTGTATCTCGCGGAATAATAAATCCCTGGGTTGCTCCATCCAGGTTGGCGAAAACCAAGATTTTTTCAGCTTCTTCTGCGAAGGGGACATAAGTTTTTTCACCGTTGATTATGTAGGATTTACCTTTTGTTGTGGCAGTTGTGTTCAAATCCCGGGGGTCAAAATTAAAAATAGGTTCAATCAGGGCTGCAGTGAAGGCTTTCCATTCTGCCTCAATAACCGGGGGTATGAATTCCTTTTTCTGTTCTTCAGAACCCGCCAGGAATATTGGCAGAACAAATAAATTTGGAGTTTGGACAGCCAGAGTGGTGGACAAGTCTCCGTATGCAAGTCCTTCAGCAGCCAAAACACCGGTCAGGCAGGAATACTCTCCAAAACCATCATAATCTTCAGGGATCGAAGCCTGGAGAATGCCAAGCTCCCACCCCTTTTCTATCAACTCTTGAGGCAGGGCTGCTTTCTCGTCAGCATCCCTGGCTGCGGGCCGCAGGTCTCCTTCAGCAAACCTTTTGACTGCATCAAGCAGCATTTGTTGTTCTTCAGTCGGGGTAAAAGAATACATGGTTTCCTCCAAAATGGTAAATTTATTCCTGGCAGGAAGGTGCGAGGCTGATCACTAATTGACATCTGATCAGTATTCCGGCAGTTTTCGAATTTTCAGTCGGGTATTAGCTCTCATTCGTTGATTTATGGGTCAATAAACCTTGAAAAAACAGATCCGAAAAATGATCGGCGATCTCAGTTGGGGATAGGGCACCATCTTCCCGATACCAGGTGATGGTCCAATTCAATACTCCAACCAGCGCTTTGGTTATCAGGGCTGGATGGGCTGTTTGAAATACCCCAAGGGAAATTCCTTCAGTGATGATTTCCTGCCAGATGCGGTCTACCTGATCTCTACGTGGGATATGCAGTTTTTTTAATTCAGGTTCAAGAGAACGGTATTCTAGCAGTAGAACTGAAGCAATTGAACGATTATCAGCGAGAAAAGTGAGGTAGGACCGCATCGCCTGACGCAATTTCAAATCAGGGGGGAGGTCCTGGGAGTTAATCTGATCAAGCCGGTCAATTATCATCTCCAAGGCTTCATCAAGCAAAGCTAAGAGGATTTCCTGTTTACTCTTTACGTGATGATATAGGCTGCCTTTTTTCAGCTCCACCGCTTCAGCTATGTCCTGCATAGATGATGCATGATAGCCTTTTTCCTGAAATATTTGTGCAGCAGCTCTAAGGATTTCTTTCCGGGTCATAGACTGATTTCCCTACCGACCGTTTGGTAGTCTTAGCGTAACAAATATTTTGCAGAAAGTCAAGACTTTGGGGATCAACAAGGCGCAGAAAATTCGGTAAAGGATTACAATATTATTTATATATTAGATCCCTATTTGAAGGATAGAAAATGAACAAAAGACTGGGTTTGGCACTTATCACCGGGATAATTTTGGGAATATTCTGTGTAATTGGCGCTGTTTTCCGATTGGGATGGCAGGGAAATCAGCTGTTGCTGTTTTCCCTCTGGTACAACCGGGTAATTATGGGTTTACTGATTGGCCTTGCCGGAGGTATGGTCATCTTCCAGGGAAAACTTAACTGGTTAATACGCGGTGCCGGCCTGGGCTTGGCTGTAAGCGCGGCATATTTTTTCACTGCAGGCGCTCAGGATTGGGTCTCTTTTCTCGCTGGGGTTGTCTATGGCGTGATTATAGAATTTATCCTCCAAAAGTACGCTGGTCCGGTCAAGAATATTTGATTTTATTTGGCAAATGAATTTCACTGAATCATCACAAACAAGGATGAAATCTATGGATGGAAAATTGACCCGCGGAAAGAAATTAATGTATGGTGTCGGAGATATTGGATTCAGCCTTACCAGCACAATCTTGGGGGTATATTTTTTGTTTTTTATGATCGAGGTGGTTGGTCTTAGGCCGGGAATAGCGGCCATACCCATCCTCATCGGGAAGATCTGGGATTTTATTAATGATCCCATTTTCGGGCACATCTCGGATCGCACCCGGACCCGCTGGGGCAGAAGGCGGCCTTATCTGCTTTTTGGAGCTTTACCCCTGGCTTTTACCTTTACCATGCTCTGGTATAAACCCGGATATGAAAGCACGGCAGCCCTTGTGGCTTATTATTCTATTGCCTATATAATATTTGAAGCTTCTGCCACAATGTTGTACATGCCTTATTTTGCATTGACACCTGAACTAACCTCCGACTATGACGAGCGAACATCATTAACAAGCTACCGGATGTTCTTTTCCATTCTGGGCAGTTTGCTGGCCTTCACTTTGCCCGCGATCATTGTGGGAGAATTTATACCGGAAAACGCGCCCAAGGTGCTGTTGATGGGTGCAATTTTTGGATTGGTCTCTGCCCTGCCGATGTTCATTACATTCTTTGGAACTGAGGAGCGGGAAGATTACAGTGACCTTGAGAAACCAACCATATTTGAATCATTAAAATCGGTCTGGAAGAACGTTCCCTTCCGGTATGGATTAGGAATTTTTCTGGCAACCTGGATCTCGGTGGATATTCTGCAATCCAGCTTGTTATTTTATGTTAAATTTGTAGTTCAGCGTGAAGCTCAAAACGAAATTATCATGGCCACGATCTTTGTGGTTGCTATGTTTGCCTTGCCGATCTGGAATTGGGTTTCAAATCGCTGGAGTAAAAGGTATGCATATATGTACGGCATTGCCTTCTGGGGAGTCGTGCAGCTGGCTTTAATCACAATGGGTCCATCAACACCATTATCGATCATCCTGGTGCTGTGTTCCATGGCTGGAATTGGAGTTGCCGCAGCCCATGTGCTGCCATGGGCAATATTGCCTGATGCTATTGAATGGTATGAGTACAAGACCGGGGAACGCCATGAAGGCATGTTTTACAGCATCACCACCCTGGCGCGTAAAATAACTTCCGCGGGTACAGTGCCGCTGATCGGCCTGGTTCTGGAAATTACCGGGTATCAACCAAATCTCGCCCAGCAAAGCGTTGTAGCTGTCAAGGGCATCAAGATGGTTATTGGTCCGATTCCGGCAATACTATTGGCATTGGGGATTTTTATAGCTTATAAGTATCCACTTGATCGCCAGGATTTCACAAAGATTGTTGAAGAACTTAAAAAGCGTCGAGCTGCCCGGTCTGCGGATTGATATTTTCAATGAGGGAAGGTTAGCAGTGTCAGCAATTTTTATCAAGAAAGTCGAGAACAATCTGGATAGACGCCGTCTAATGACTTTTCCCTGGAAAGTTTATAAAGATGATCCCCTCTGGGTTCCACCACTCCTTCCCGAGAGGAAAAATGTTATTCACCCGGAGAAGGGAGTTTTCTTTAAGCGCGGACAGGCTGATTTTTATCTGGCCTATAAGGGTGGAAAATTAGCGGGAACGCTTTGTGTTGGGGAAGACCCACCCACAAATCTAAAACGGGGAAAGAAAGAATGTATATTTGGATTTCTGGAATACATCGAGGATTATGAAGTGTTTTCTGCCCTGATAGATAAGGCAAAGTCCTGGGGCAAACAGAGAGGATTGGACACATTATATGGTCCTTGGAACCTCGATTATGAAGATGGTTATGGCGTATTGATTGAAGGGCGAGATTCACCCCCGGTGTTGATGTGCGGACATACGCCTGTGTATTATCAGGCCTTCATGGAGCGTTATGGATTTAAACCAGCCCGGGCTCAAAATATTGCCTTGCGGATCGATCTGGAGGATACTCCCAAATTCCAGAGATTGGTACGACTTGCAGAGCGGCTGAAATCCCAGGGAAAAATTACTATCAGGGAAGCTGATTTTGACCGCTGGCAGGATGAAATTGGCAAAGTGCACACATTATTGAACAAAGCCCTGGTTCATCTTGATGATCACATCGGTTGGCAGAGGGAAGCTCTGGAAGCAACCCTGGCGCCATTTAAAACCATCGCTGATCCATCCTTTATCCTTTTTGCGGAAGTTGATGGTGAAGTGGTTGGTTTTTTACCTGGATTGCCAAACCTGAATGAGGTATTTATTAAAGTCAATGGGTTGAGATATCCCTGGAATATGATCCATTTGTTATGGCTGCTGAGAACATATGAGCCAAAAAGCATGACTGCAAAAAGTGTGCTAGTGCTGCCAGAATATTGGAACAGGGGTGTGGTGGTTTTATTGATGGATGCTTTATTGAGCAGGGCACTTGCCAAAGGATACAACTGGGTTGATATGTCTATCACCAGCGCAGATAACCCTACTTCAGTTATAACTGCTGAAAAATTGGGATCAGAGATTTACAAACGCTGGCAAATATATCACTGTCCAATTGATTGAGTGGGACAAAATAAAATATCTTGCCAGATTGGGTTGAAAGCACTATAATGCATGTCGTCCGGGGCGTGGCGCAGTCCGGCTAGCGCGTTGCAATGGGGTTGCAAAGGCCGTCGGTTCGAATCCGACCGCCCCGACCATAAAATAAAACCGCTGAATCCAGCGGTTTATTTTTTTAATTCAACGGATGATCAAGGTTAGATTAACAATAACCGATAAAATCTTTTGCCTGATGATAGATTGAATAATCCCGATGATGGACACCCTGGAATTGTTCCAAGAATTCTTGTGTGATTTCCAGGTTTCGGTATCTTGGCTTGTTAAATTGGACCGTTTGGGGATTCTGGTCTAGGAAACCTGTCCAGTCTTCATTTTTTAATTGGGCAATGAATCCATCCTGACATTCAGATATCCCAACCAGATCAAAGTCACCCAGGCGCCTGCTTCCGAGACACTTGGATTGAAAGTTAATAAAATCTTCTTTGAGTGCAAATTCTACAAATTTAAGTGATTTATCAAAGGGGATAGAAACTCTCCAATCTACCTCGCCTTTGGAACCTGTCCATTCTTCAAAGAGGGTGATCATTCTTTCCAAAGGATCTTTTAACATGATGCTGATAAAGGGGTTTTCAAAAATCCCTTTAAATATTTCGGGAGTAAATGTTCCGTGTACGACTGCTGTATTTTCTGGAAGATCTCTTCGAGCATACCAGCGTTCTGCTTCGGCTTTCTCAGGAGCGCTATTATTTTTATTAAAGAAATGAGTGTTTCCCAGGATTTCTTTTCCCTTCATTAAAAAGGATTTAGCCGGGCTGTAAGGAAGCTCGCTTAATCGAATGAATTTTCTTCCGGAAAAATTATACACAAGTACCTGCTCTGGACCGTAAATATGGCCAAGCTCTGCAAGAAATAAGGAGTTTGTGGTTCCCTCTATCGCTACACTGACATGAACTCGTTGGCGGGTAATGTCTGTCAAGATGTCTCCTCAGAAAATTAAAAATTTCTATTAGTTTAGCATAACTTCCCCCAATTTCTAGGGTAATTTTGAATATTTCCTAGCGCAAGTATAAGGTTGGCTATCTGGGCGGCCCAGGTGATAAATAAGAAGAATATCATATAGTCACCAGCAATAAGACTTTCGACTGTTAGATTTAGGCGGGTTTGTTTCCGGTGTGACAAATTATTTCAGGAATATACTTCTGGATTTGCACAAAAGGGCAGTGGCAGACCATCGATTCCAGCTATTAAATTTCTGATAGCGATATCCGCCATAGTTTTCCGGGTATTATGTGTTGCCGATCCAATGTGAGGTGTTATCAGACAATTATCCAATTGGTAGAGAGCATGATCGGGAGGAAGTGGTTCTGGATCGGTGACATCCAAACCTGCTGCCCGGATCTGGCCAGTTTTCAGGGCTTCCAGCAAAGCCTGGGTGTTGACAATGGGACCTCTGGCAGCATTGATCAGGATGGCTGTCGGTTTCATTTTCTGAAATGCGGCAGCATCCATTAAATCGACTGTATCAGCCGTTAAAGGGAGATGAAGGCAAATGATATCGCTGCTTGTGATAAGGTCATCCAGGCTAACCTGGGTTGCACCTAACCGCTTCTCCATTTCTGGCAGTAAGCTGCGATTTGCAAAGATCAGGCGGGTGCCGAAAGCTCCCAGGCGTTCAGCAACAGCGGATCCGATCTTACCCAATCCAACAATCCCTACTGTGGCTTCCTTCAGATCAATACCAAGCCAGCCTGTAGGATCCCAGTTTTTCCAACGTCCCTGCCGGGCATCCTCACTCGCTGGCCCTATCTTGCGGCACACTGCCAATAGCAATGCTACTGTTAAGTCTGCTGTGCCATCCGTCAGCACACCTGGTGTATGGCCAACGGGAATACCCAAGCTGGTGCAGACATTGAGATCTATATTATCAACCCCAACAGCCATATTACTGATTACTTTAAGGTTTTTGGCTTGAGTTATAACTTCCGCTGGGATCGGGTCATCCAACAAACAGATTATTCCTGAAGTCTGATCCAGGTGGGGAGCTAATTTTTTATCGATACCGCGGTTATTACTTTGCCCGACAATTACCTCGAAATTTTCCAGGCTGCTGCCAATCCAATCTTCAGGAAGTTTATGCGTTAGGAGTACAACAGGTTTTTTGGGCATTCAATTACCTTTCATTAAAAACAAAAAACACAGATCATTCACATTTGTCCGGGTCAGCCCAATTTTTATCAGATCATCAAGTGATTCAAAATACTTATATGAATCGTGCCGGACCAGGTAGTCATCAGGATCAATGCCGAGTTTAAGAGCTCGCTGATATGTCTCGCCTGTGACAACAGCGCCAGCAGCGTTGGTAACCCCATCTTCTCCATCAGTTGCCAGAGTGATCAAACCAACATTAGCTGCACCATCCAACACTTTTACTGCGCTAAGAGCTAGTTCAAGATTTCTGCCCCCTTTACCCGGGGCAGGTGAATCCGGCAGGGTAACGGTAGTCTCTCCACCAGTTATAAAACAAGCAGGGCGGGAAGAGGAGCTGGATAGTTTTATGAGTTCATTTGCCAGATCGGCACCAATATGGTTGGCTTCCCCAAACAATTCTACCGGGAGTATGTTGGAATAGAATCCCTCCTTGAGGGCTTGGTCCAATCCACCTTGAACCGCATCTTTATTACCAGCAATGATGATGTTTCGAGTGTTATCAATAAAAGTGTCCCCGGGTTTGGGTGCTTCGAGTTTTTCCTGTCGGGCACCATTCTTTAGGTATTCCATTACAGGGTTATTTATTTTCTCGGCCAAGGCATATTTTTGGATGACTGATATAGCATCTTGATAGGATGAACGGTCAGGAGCTGTAGGGCCTGAGGAAATCAGATCCACCGGGTCTCCCATCACATCAGATAGGATCAGTGAAATTATTTTCGCTGGCGATAGGATTCTGGATAATTGGCCTCCCTTTACACGGGAGAGGTGTACCCGTATGGTGTTAATTTCCTGGATAGCGGCTCCAGAGCTTAACAATACTTGATTGATTTGCTGGAGATCGGGTAAGTTCAATCCATTAACCGGATAGGATAACAGGGCAGATCCACCCCCTGAGAGTAAGATAATGACCAGATCCTTTGGTGTTAAATCGGACAGATGATTGAGGATATCAATCGTTGATGTGATACTGGATTGATCAGGAACAGGATGTGCTCCAAAATAGAGTGCAAAACTTTCAGGGAGATTTCCGATATGTGCCTGATCTCCAGCTTTGGTAAGAATGAAGGCTTGATCCAAAGAGCTTCCCAGAATTTCGCCCGCACTCAAACCCATGGGTAGGGCAGCTTTTCCAATCGCAAAAATAAAGATTCTTTGATATTCGTCGAGATCAATTATTTCCCCCTGAACCAAGAGTTGATTACCTTTCCTTCTCAGATTGTCAATAACCGCTTTTTTCGGATCCACAGCAGCCAGTGAGGCAGCCAGAATCCTGGCGGCTTTTAATCCCCAGGGTACTTCTTTGAGAGATCGGGTTAAAAAAGTCTTTGGTGAAAGGCTCATAGGAATGTACTGGATTGGATACATTGCGGTGAATTATTCTTGGGAGAATTCACATAGGTTGATACTGGATAGGCCTGCATGGCTTCAGCAGAATAGGGTTTCATAAGTGGTTGAAGTTCATCAGGGCGGACTTCACCTGGGTCCAACCAGGCTGATATTTTACCCTCAGGCAGGATTACAGGCATGCGGTCATGGATTGGTTTAAGCACATCATTGGGTTGTGTCGTCAATATGCAGGCGGTCCTTAATTCATCACCCTCAGGTGAATTCCAAATCTCCCATAATCCGGCAAATGCAAAAGGAGATTGATCTTTCATGGTGATGTAATAGGGGTTTTTCCCTGAACCTGTAGTTGATTTGCTCCATTCAAAAAAACCGTCAGCCAGGATCAAACAGCGCCGCCGTCGAAAACTGGCTTTAAACGAAGCTTTTTCTGAAGCAGTTTCAGACCTGGCATTAATCAGGCTGTATTTTCCTACATTATCGGGTTTTGTCCAACTTGGTATTAACCCCCAGCGGTAAAAATCCAGCTTGTTTGATCCATCATTAATGACAACAGGTATGGGTTGAGAAGGGGCGATATTATAGCTTGAGGGAAGATCAACCGGGATAGAAAAGTTTGGGAAGGCAGCCTGCAGCTCTTCCGGGGATAATGTCAGCGTAAATCGACCGCACATAGAACCTCCGCTGAAAAAATTAACCTGAGACTGCTTGTATTGTAGCTGATAATCCAATTAAAATACCCCTTGACCTGAGGGGGGCAGGCCAAGGAGTAATGCGATTATCACATAACAGGTATCCGATGTCAAGACGCTTAGAAGTCTAGGCATCTGATCCTTCTGAGCCCCTCCTGTAGAGGGGTCTTATAGTTGTGTTATTGTTCCATTCCGCACAATGTTATAATCACAAAAGTCAACTCCTGGATTTCTTCAACAACCTAACAATATGAAACGTTTTCTTTCTATTAGCCTGGGAATAGCACAGACTGCCGTAACAATCGCCCTGGTTTGTATCGCGATTGTTTTCTTTACCTATTTTGGGCTGGAAATGGCTGCAAACTGGGATGGCCCGGATCCGGGGTATCACCTATCCCAGACATTTAAGGAAACAATTCGCAGCAGTCTTTATTTCCTGGAAGGATTGATCCAGGGTGACCTTGGTCAAGCCAAGATGGTATCAGGAGATCGTGCTGTCAGTGGAATTCTCTGGGAATCCTATAAAAACAGTTTTGGTCTGCTTGGAATAGCGATAGGATTTGCAGCTGTTCTGGGGATCCTTTTTGGCGGATTGGCGGCATTGGCATCCCAAAGCCGCTGGGAATACCTGATCCTGATACTCACCCTGCTGGGAGTCTCTGCGCCATCGTTTCTTCTGGCAGTGATCCTGCAGAACCTGGGAATAAAATATACAGTTACCTTTGGCAACCAGCTTGTCAGTATGGGAGGTTATGCCTGGGATTTTAAACACCTTGCAATTCCGGTGATAATCCTGACTGCAAGGCCGCTGGCCCAGATAACACGGGTTACTTTTATTAACCTAAGTGAGATTATGAGGGAAGAATATATCAGAACTGCCTATGCTAAAGGGTTAAGGCATTCCCGGACGGTCATAGTGCATGCTATGAAGAACCTGGCAGTATCTGTGTTAACAGCCATTGCTGTATCTCTCAGATTTTCTATCAGCATCCTGCCGGTAGTTGAGTATATCTTTGCCTGGCCAGGTCTGGGACGGCAGTTCCTGGAAGGTATCTGGAATCAGCGGATGGGGCTTGTGGTTGCGATTGCCCTTTCCCTGGGATTGACAATTCAACTGATTAATTACCTGCTTGATCTGCTTTATCCATACCTTGACCCCCGTTTGAGGCCTGAAATATGAAGAACCTTAAACGAATCTTTCGTTATCTTATCAACCCCCGGTCAGGGTCCTGGTATCTATCCGAGGGGGAAGAAGATATTCAACCCCGCAAAGTTCCTTGGAGAGGAATTCTTAATCCTCCCTTTGTCCTGGGGTCGCTGATTGTCCTGTTTTTAATTGTGATCGTTTGGTTTGGACCGAATTTCGCGACTTACGACCCCTTTATAACTTCAAGATCCGTTCCATCCCATTTTGACACAACGATTAATAAACTGATAAGCCCGCCCTTTGGACCCAGCCCTGAATATCCTCTTGGAACAGATCGGTTCGGTAATGATATTCTAAGTTTGTTATTATTTGGTGCCAGAATTACTTTAATATCTTGCCTATATATAACAGCCGGAAGAGTGTCCATTGGTTTAGTGTTGGGAGGAATTTCTGGTTGGACCGAGGGATCCAGATTTGATCGCCTGGTTATGCGGTTAAGTGCTGTTATTTCATCGATTCCTCTTTTACTTAGCGCAATGTTAATGATCCTGGCATTGGATATTCAGAAAGGCCTGTGGGTATTTGTGGTTGCTCTCTCAACTCTGGGATGGACTGAGATCTCTCAGTTAGTACGGGGGGAGTTCATCAGGGTCAAGGAGATGTTATATGTTGAGGCAGCTGAAGCTTTGGGTTTAACCAGGTTTCAGATTATCATCCGCCACGCACTGCCTAATGTGCTTTCATACATTCTGAGCATTTCGTTCTTGGAAATGGGATCCATCCTGTTAATCCTGGCAGAATTAGGTTTTTTGGGTTTGTTTGTTGGCGGCGGAAGCCGATTCATGTCAGATCCTTTTTCACCTGTGATTGTTCAAATTAGTGAGATACCTGAATGGGGCGCGCTGGTAGCACAAGGTACACCACATCTTCGAAGCTATCCATTCATGGTTCTAGGACCCGCTTTTGCATTTTTTATTTCTATTGTGGGACTCAATGCTTTTGGTGAAGGATTGAGGAGAATTTTTGATCGTTGGCCATTCAGCACCGCGTTCATTTTAAAGAAACGCATGATGGTTCTGACGGCAGCATTTATTGGTGTCTCCGTAATTATCTTCCAGTTTACCAACGCTTCCGTTTCGTATCAGAAAGTAGCAAAAACTTTCAACGAGGACAGCGTAATTGCTCGTTTTGAAGAGCTTAAAATATACAATAGTATTGCCCGCGAAGGGGAGGATAATCCGGTCGTTGATTATATTGTGGATAAATTCTATGAATATAAGATACAACGAGGCTGGTCAGAAACTTTAACGTCCTATCATTATTATCCAATAACAACCACCCTGATTCAGCTAGAATCTGAGCCCAGATTGATAATTGGTAATAGAGATCGTTATCATTTTGGAAATGAATTTTCGATCATAACTGAAGGTTGTGCCGGTGCAGGTTTGGCTCAAGCTCCAGTAGTATTTCTTGGTGGCCTATCATTTGAGCGCATGGAGGATCTGAACGGTAAGATTGTAATGATGTTGGAAGAAGGGTCGAGTCCTGAAGATTGGGCTGAGGCAGCAATTTCGGGAATTGAAGCGATCCTCCTGGTTACGACTGAATCGCCGCCTCTCAAATCCCAATATGAGGTTGATTCAAACTCGGACGACATTAACTGCACACCGGCCAGCATTCCAGTATTTAGAATTCCACAATCTGTTGCTCGCAATATCTCGGCGGAGGCAGGGATTAATTGGGATGATCTGCTTGTCAGGGCTACCCAGGAATCATTTGTTTATGAACTAGGGTTAAATGGTTTAATGGAACTAAAATTAAACCCTCCCAAAACTGTGGACGTTCCAAACGCTATTGGTTTTCTGGGTGGTTATGATTTTGATCACGCAGATGAAATAGTAGTGATTTACACAACATTTGATGGCCTGGGCTTATCGGATTTCCAACAAGAAAAAATCCCTGAAGATGACCTGGCTAAAATTGCGATACTGCTTGAGATCATGCATACCTGGAATGAGTATCAATTGGATCCTAGAAGATCCGTTCTGTTTGTTATTTGGGGTGGGGAGGGCGTACAAGAACCTTTTTACGATATGGTGTACGCCTTATTCGAAAAAAATAAACTGGCTGCAAAAGTTCCCACCAATATGAACCCCTATATCAATAAAAATCCTGTAAAACCGGCATTTTGGGTAGAGATTGGTGATCTCAGCACCTATCCCGGCACAATTGAGTTTTCCAACCAATCCACAACGTTTATGAGTGATATTTTACAAAGAGCAGCTGGAGCAACTAATATAGAGGTCCGCCCTGCCGTTCCAATGGTCAGGGGAATCAACAGCGGTTTACCCTATTTATACCTCTGGGAAGAAAGGGTTCTAGAGCCAACATCTGAGCCTGATTATGTCAATTATGTCAGAAAGGGTGTTCTGATCAATCGGACATTGATCCAGCTGCTTCGTGATATGAGTAATTGATCCGGGATAGATTGGATTTCCAGCAGCCAAGCGTTGATCAACCTTAGAAATAACTTTCTGGATCGAACGGAATTATTTTTATTCCTTCTATTTTCCCATTAACAGCGATGGCAGCCTTGTATCCCTGATTAACTTCAATTGAAGAGATAGTCCATTCCTGGCTTTTTTGATCTGATCGAGGATGATCGAGAATGAAATATTGCAGAGATTCATCGGGCAAGGTACTGATTTTTGTGGGGGATTCTTGAAATCCCTTTCCAATTGCTTTCAGATATGCTTCTTTGGCTGTCCAGATAGCAAAGAAATGATTCTTGAGCTGATCGACCGGCTGGGAATCCAGATATTTTTTCTCGTTTTCGCTGAAATAATTCTTGATAATTGTCTTAAGATTGGTAATGGCGTATATTTTTTGAATATCAATACCAATCAGGGATTTCTGGCTTAATCCACAAAGCCAAATATTTTCGGAATGGGAAAGGTTAAATCTTAGCTCAGATTTTTCAAGATAGGGTTTCCCGTCAGTGGTTGACAGGATTTGAAGATTGGCAGGATTTTTATCCAGATAGGAACCGAGGATAATTCTTAAGATCCCCCGGCTGCAAATGGATTGTTCCTGTTTATCCTTTACCTTCAACCTCAAGGACCGCTCAATTTCCTCATTTGAAAGTAAAGTTTTCAGATTGAAAAGGTGTGATTTCCATTCGGTCAGTTGAACGATCCAGATATGGAATATGCCATCAACTGGCAGTTCAGACATCAACTCAGGATTCAAGGTATCTTTTCCAGGAAGTTGGTGTGGAAATCCCCTGGAGCGCCAATTGGTTTAACCTGTACTGGTAAGCCGCCCCTTCCATTAATTGATCTGCTATTATGACTACCTTGCGGTTTTCAGCTGCTTCGAGCAGGGTGCCTCGCACCCAATCATTAAAAGCACCCATGGATTGCCCACACCAAATCTGATAGTCCAGGTTTCGCTCAGGAATTCCTTGAATTCCCCAATGGGTTGCCAAACCAAGATACCAGCGAAAGATCAGAGCCATTTTCCTTTTAGGATTGTCCTGAGCTTTTTCTAGCTGGCTGGGATCCCTTTCGGTGAAGAATTTTACACATTCATCCCAAATTGAGTCAAGATCATTTTGAAAGATCTTTTCTTCCAATTCCTGTCTCTCAGCGGGTTCTATCTGATCAATGCCCTCATATTTAAGGTAGATATCATAAAGCTTTTGGGACCGCATGGGAAACATGGTCCCTCGTTTTAATACCTGAACTTTGACACCCATTTCAAACATGTCTGCTGAGGGTGCCATCATCACGTCAGGAGCTGCAGCTTCCGCCAGGGCTTTTTTTACCTGGCTGGATGTGCTGGCTTCAAGACAGCCCTGATTTACTGATCCTGTTACCACATAGGCAGCGCCCATGGAAAATGCACCCAAAACAGAAGCTGGGGTTCCTATACCACCTCCTGCTCCGATTCGAACAGGATTTGGATAGCGATTTTTGGCCTGGATTTCGTTTCTGAGAGCGAGGATAGATGGCAGCAGGCCAACCAGGGGTCTATTATCTGTATGTCCCCCAGAATCTGCCTCAACAGTTATATCATCCGCCATGGGTACGATCCTCGCCAATTGAGCCTGCTTGGGTGAGATCTTTCCACCCTCAACCAGCTGGGCCAGGATCTTTTCAGGAGCAGGATTCAGGAATTGAATAGCAACTTCTGGCCTGGATAATTTGGCAATAACCTTGTTTTGGATCTTCAGCTTACCTGAACTATCTGAGGATAATCCGGCTGCTCGATACTGAACAACTGTGGGAGTGAGGCGGAGAAATGCGGAGGCCTCGATCGTCTGAATTTCATGTTCCAGGAATAGATCTACTGCCTTTTGTTCCAGGACAGGCTCATTGGGGCTGTGGATAAGATTGAAAGCGAAGGGGCCATTTGGAAGCTGGTCTTTAATGGATGAAATGGCATCGAGCAGCCTTGCCGGAGAGACACCGCCAGAACCAAAAGATGCCAGGTACCCGGCCTTGCCCAGGGCTGTAACTAATTCAACTCCTGAGATCCCATTTGCCATTGAGCCAGCCATGTAGGCAGACCTTAAACCATGGCTGGATATGAACTTTGCATCACCAAAGTGGGAAGGAGATATGGCGATAAGCATCGCGACTGCAGCTATGCCATTATTTGATATCTTTCCTGTTCTTAAACTTCCTGTGTTCGTGATCCCGATCTGGCCCTGATAATCAAGCAGATATGATTCGGATGATAGATCCCTTAAAGTATTATTAATTTCGATTGGGTCAGTTAGAATATCTGCTTCAGGTCCTTCCCAGGTGCCGATGAAACTTTTGGGTCTTGCGTATGAAAGAGTTGACATGTGGTAAATGATCTCCTGAGCTGTTCAGTAGGTCTCCAGGGTAAGATTATCGACCTGGTAGATGCGTTTTGATTCTTTCCAGAGCTGTCCATCAGCGCTGATTTCCCAGCTGTTATTTGTCCTGGTGATTTTTTTGATATGAATATCAATAATAAATTCCTTGATATCTGGAGTTATCTGTCCCCGGTACTTCCAGCTGAGACTGGCCCCAGGTTTAATCCTCCAGTTCAGATCAGAGGGAAGATCCCATTGTGAAATGCCTGAAATCATGGCTTGGACCATGGTCTCCACTCCCAGGGACCCGGGCATTACTGGATCCTGATAAAAATGAGCATGGTAGTACCAGGGATCACTTGGAATGATTTGGTGTAAATAAAGATAACCTTCTGAATATTTTCCGCCAGTGCGGGAGATCCACAATCTTTCAATCTCTGGAAGCTGGGCTTCTTTTAATGATGGATCAGAAATTCCAGGTTGTGAGATCTTGATCCATTTTCCTGATCGGGAATTTTCTTCATACCATGTGGAAGTTTCCCTGCTGCCATCCAGGCCAGCTTGATTTTCCAACATGGGCAGGGGGAAATAACCGAACGAAGATGTACCTTGGTAGAACCGTTGATTTCCCCAGAACAGTTCAAAAGCATAATTCTGAATGATGACATCCTCAAGGGAACTTGATGATAACAATTTTACATTATTTGTAATTATATTCCCGGGGTCTTCGGGCCAGTCCAGCAGGGTGCCTTCACCATCAAGGTTCCGGAAATATAGGTCTTGGGCCTCTCTGCCAGCTATACTGCCCATGTAAGCGGATAAAAACCCACAAGGCTGTAAAGCAATCTCCATAATGGATACATGGGAGAGTGATGATCCATCTCCGTTCCTGTACCAGGCTTTTTCTGGCAGGGCGAATTCGCTGGTGAGCTTTGAACCTTCCCGGACCTGTTCTTTTTGTCCTTGAATGCTCATTACCTGATCGATAAACTGCAATTCACCGTTGGGTAGGCGGGGGATCCTTCTGTCACCGAAACCGCTGAAAGTTGATCCAAAACAAACCCGATGATCACCCTCTGTAAAAGCCTGGATTTTATCCCGGGTATAAAGAGCTCGAGACATTGAGGACAACTGGGTTTTCTGAGGAGGACTGCCGGCCTGCATCTGGATCACCCTGGCGAGATTGCGGGTGAGCGTTTGTTGGCTGGCCAGATAATCCTGATGGCTTTGAGCCATACCAGCAGATATTCGATCAAGGTGTTCAAAATAAGCAGGAGATAGGGGTTTTTCTGCAGTATTTCCGTTTTCCCCCCCAGGAATATGCTCACTTGGGAGTAACGGGGGGAGGGGTTTTTCAGTCGAATAATCTTCCACATCTCCAATTGGCAATTGCGGATCATGGTATAGGGCACCTAAGTTTAGATTTACTCCATGACTGGCTAGCAGGCTGAAAACTTTTAAAAAGCCATGAAAGTCGGGCTGGTATTTCTTATTAATAGGTATGACTGCGTGGGGTTTCCCGTCAAGGATCTTCTCTATCCATCTGGAACAGGTTTTCTGAGGACCAACCTCAACAAATATTCTGGCTCCGTCCTGGTATACTCGGTCCACTAATTTTGGAAAATCGACCGCTTTACAGGTCATATTCGCCATGGATTCTGCTATTGATCCCTCTGTTAGTGTCAATTTTTGGTATTTATCAGCTGAATAAAAATCGATTCCTTCTTTGGGATTGGTTTCATTGGTGAAAAGGTCAACAAAATCAGGTATTGTCGATTGCATGGCAGGATTATGAATAGAGGCATTAAAAGGCATGGGCAGGGCATGGCAATTGAGGATCTTGATCACTCTCTGGCAGGCATTACCTTCACCTGCAATAACCACCTCGTTCGGTGTATTTTCAATCGTCAGATAAACAAGATCTTCGTTGTCGCAGACTTTTTTGACATCGTCTCGTCTGGCTTTTAGAATATATGATTTCCAGAAATCATCAGCCAATTCGTGGCCAGCCCAGAAATTACGGACAACATTCATTTCACCAACCAGATCAGATTTGAATAGAGTTGATTTCTTCCAGGAATCTGATTTATCCTGGGAGTTTTGCCAGATCCTGTTGGCCCAGAGCATGCTGGTTTCTCCAAGGCTGTATCCCAGGGCAGCATCAGGTTTGAGATCAAATAATTTATCCAGGATCAGTGTATGCATCACAGACAAGGTGATACCAGACTCTATCAATTCATTGGGATGATCATAAATATCAGCTAAGATCCCCGCATTGTCAGATGGGGAATTCGATCTGCTTAGAGGCAGATACAGGAATTCTTCAGCCAGCGAGTGACTCAGGTTAGGGGCGAATTCCGCTGTAGTTTCATGAAGTCCTGGGAATGAATAGAACAACTCTCTGCCCATGCCCGGGTAGGAATTAAATGCGCCCGGGTAGACAAAGGCTACTCCTTCAGACCCCAGGGGTTGGGCGGTGAAGTAACTTCCGTTGGGGGTGCTCCAGGTCTTTCCAGTCTCATAAGACTCAATAATTCCGTTTTTAGCGTGAGCTATTTCTTTGAATAGTTCTTCTTGATTTTTTCCGATTAGGCAGCAGAGATACGCCGATTCTCCCGAAATATACTTCGTATAGGTAAATTTGGCGATAGATTTGAGGGAGTGAGAGCCTGAAATTTGCCGGTCAAGGTCTTCCAGATTATTTAGCAGTTTTGCTTGATCATCCCCGGGAATGAGAAATAAATATGGGTCAATATCAGATATGGTTCTGATAGAAAATTGAACATCTGATTTTTTGCATTCCTCCAAGACCAAATAATCCCATTTATTAGAATCCGGATTCTGGTTCACAAAGAGTGCAGATCGTGTAAAATTCGGACCGGGTGACAACCAGGGGCGATTTTCATAATTGACATATAGTGGATCTTTGACAATACCATCCAATGCTTCTATCTGTTTACTGCTGGAAGTTGGGATTAATTTGTGGTGAACAGCCAAGGTGGTGTGGATCAAATTGGTTAATGGGGAGGAATTGGATTCGTTTAGGTAAGCGGATCCGATTGAAACAGGAAAAGGGTCAAGTCTACCTTCGAAAACATTCAATAACTCGCTAAGTCCTGCTGTTTCGGAAAAATTTACAGTGGAGGATATTTCAACAAGATCAGCCCTGGAGGGAATAACCCCCTCGGAATCTGTAGTTTTCAGACGGACATATCCTGATTCGGATAGATCTGGATGAGCCAAAACAATCGCGGCAGAGCCGTTTGTTGAAGTATTGTATATGATCCCTAGTCGGTCCGAATCCTCGTGGATCCAATCATTAATAAGATCCAGATGGTCATTAAGATAATTGGACGCTAGGGAGAGACGCTGCGTTGAGCCAAATTCTTTTTCCAGCCAGGGCAGGTAATCAATATGTTCTTCCCCTGTTTCACTGATCAACCCAATTGCAGCCCCGCCTTCTGCTTCTGCGTCCGCAAGAGCCCGGAGTATTACACTCCCAAGATCCTCAAAACCATCAGGAGAATTTTCTTTTCTTATAAAGAGGCTATCTTCAAATTTCTTGAGTGATGGACACCAACTGTAAGAAAGAGCCATCCCGCGAATAACTAGATCCATACAGGCTCTTTCTCCAGTTTATTTTCCTTGAACAGATCATACAATTTTTCGTTCAAGGTGATTTCTGCATCAATCACTTCCGAGAATATAAATCCATCTTTGTCATGGCTGATCACATCAGCAACCAGCTTATGGGGAGTGGTGGATTTTACCCGCATAGTGGCATATGTAAGTGTTCCAAATGGGACCTGTTCATATTGGCTTCCACCAGCGATTTGCAGGGGCAGGCCAATATTACCCTGCTGTGAGTGAGCCCAGATTAACAGGCTTTGCAGGTGGACATCAGCCTGGAAGGGATTAAATGATCGAACGGGGAATTGTCCCATTTCTTCAGTTGGAAATCCTTCAAGCATACATTCAGTGGTCAAACCAGCGCTAGAAATATTCAGTACTTGATGAACTCCCTGGAACCTGGGACCATGAAATAACACCTTTGATTCATACAGGGATTCACCCGTGATGGGAGAATCTGGTATCAGATTCATATTATTAATCTTGGGTCGCTCTGGGAGAGTTTTTCTAAGCTCAACCTGGACTTGATAATGGAATCTTTTTTTTCCTTGTTTTGTTTCACTACTTATTTTTCCTTCAAAGATCAGGGATTCCTGGTTTTTCTCAAGTTCCTTTAAATCCAGCAGGTACTCCGCGGGAGAATCCTCATCAAAGACAATGCCCTTGAATACTCGATAATCTTTGATAGAGAAGAATTTATATCCCGGATATAGGGCTTCACAGGAATTGATAAACCAGCCCACAGCACATACTGTTGGAAGCACAGCTTTTCCTCCGATGACATGATCGAGCAGGAAAGGATTTTCACCCAAACTTAAATTACGGGTAATCCTATACTGATTTAATCCCTCTGAAAGCTTCCGGGGAGGAAACGGGAGAGGATTACCGATCACACGCTGAGGGTTCTCCTGGGGCGACGCTAATAAGTCAGCCAGAGCCCGGGTTCCTTCTTCTAATGAGATCAACGGAACATTTTTCCTGGTCAGGATCCGCTTAAGCTGAGGCGTCACCATGCCGCCATCCCAGGGACCCCATCCAATGGAAAGCACCTGACAGGTGGGGTAGGTCAGTTTAAGATGATGAGCCAGTTTATTGAGGATCTCATTGCTAAGACTGTAATCAGCCTGGCCGGCATTACCGTAATATCCTGCTACAGATGAAAACAGAATTATATAATCAAGTTGATCTGCTGGTATCAAATCAAGAATATTTCGTAGTCCGCCAATTTTCACACCATAAACCAGATCAAAATCAGACTCCGTTTTGTCCTCGATATATTTATCTGCCAGGGCACCTGCTCCGTGGAGCAGTCCGTTGATTTTCGGAAGCAAGTCCCCGATCTTCTTCTTCAAATCAGCCGGGTTTGTGATATCTGCCTGAATATAATCAGCGCTTCCGCCTGAAAGATTGATTTTCTGGATGGTCTGTTTGATCTCTCTGCTTGAGAGCACCTGTTTCACAACCAGGCCAATCTCTTTGGGAGTTATTTTCTGACCCTCATTCTTGTAGTATTCCAGGGCAGATTTTTTTAGGGCTGCTTCCTCATCCAAGTTTGCCGACCAAACAGGCTCAACTTTAATTAACTCAGACCGGCCAATTAATGTAAATCTGGAATGATAGGTATTTGCCAATTCAACAGCGTTTGCTGCTGTGATGCCTTTCCCGCCTCCGCTGACCAGAAAATGGGTTTTTTCTGAAGGAGGTGCATATTTATGTCCACTACTCATAAGCTTTATCCATTATCCCGTTCGATAGTGACCCGGGAGGTTGTACTGATTCCAACTTCTAATAATCCTTGATCAGGGTCATGGATTTCTTTCACTAATAATTTACTGGCATCCTGAAAACCTGTATCTTGTTTGATATCAACAGTTCTGCAGAAAACATCCGGCCATTCCCAGTTAAGGGTTTTCACCAATCCGGGAAGACCACTACCTTCCTGGAAAGACTGCTGTTTTTGATTCCCAGAGAACCGTCTGTCCTGGTCACAGCCAGGAAAATTCTCCGGCTGGCGGGATCCACCTGGTTAAGATCCGGTTTAATAGAACCGGCAATAAGGAAGACCTGTTTAACAAGCTGGTTTTCCTGATCAGAGAAGAGTCCATTGCCTGCCGGTTGGGGATGAAGGTGAATAAAACCACCTGGGGATCCATGCTCGGACCTGATCCTGTCAAAGACAGTATCAATTGCCTTTTTACCGGTTTTATCCTGGAGGACTACTTCAATACCCTTGGGTAGTTTTCGTTTTTCCTTGTTGATCAATTTTGGAGGAAATTCCCATAAAATAACTTTCCAGCCATCTTCGCTCAAGGCATTGACTACCTCGACTGTCAGGGCGGTTCCTTCATCAGTTACGATGACCGGGCGGTCTTTCGAGATTATGAAATCCAGTTCATCAGGCGCAGGTAATGAAACCAATTTAACTGGGGTATTTTCTAGTTCTACCCGGTCAGCTTTTTTTTTGTCTTCCGTTGCGATCGGTGAAGTTTCGATTGCTGAGGTTTGTTTTGTACTCATCAACTCAACAATTTGTCCCAGAGTCCTTAATTCTGCCAGGGCTTCAGCTTCGACTGCTGGTAATCCGGGAACCCGTTCTTCCATAGCGCCCAGAATTTCGACCCGTTTAATTGAGTCAATCCCCAGGTCTGCTTCCATATCCATATCTGCTTCCAGCATTTCTGCAGGGTAACCAGTTTTTTCAGCTACTATATCAAGCAGGATGGCTGTCAGATCAGATACGTTAGGCGCCGATCCATTTCGGGTTGGAGAACTTTGTGTTTCCTGGATCTCTTCAGAGGCCGAATTCTCTTCCGGCTGGGAAGGTATTTCTTCATCCGGTTGGGGAAGCGGAGTTAGAATCTCCAGCTTCGCTGTTCATGTAGTCGACAATTTCCTGAAGGGTTCGTGTTTGAGCCAAAACTTCGGTATCCGCTGCTGGAAGGGAAGGGAACTTTTCCTCAAGGGAACCGAGTATTTCGACCCGTTTAATGGAATCTATACCTAGGTCCGCCTCCAGGTCCATATCAAGTTCCAGCATTTCAGAAGGATAACCGGTCTTTTCGGCTACGATTTGCAGTAATGCCCCTGATAATTCCTCAATTGTGATCGTTGATTTGCCTGATGCTGGTTGTTCTTTAGGTTCAGGGATTTCATCAACGGGTTTTTCGGGTTCTGAGATCTGTTCATCCAGGACAATGGGTGGTTCTTGAACAACCCACTCAGAAGGTCCTGAAACCTGGGATTCCTGCATTGCTGGAGAAATAGCCTTTTGAGCCAAATAGTTTCCACCTTCGAGAGCGGTGAGATACCGGTCAGAAAATTCCGCCTGTCGGGCAAGAAATTCCTGATGGACTTTTAAACCCTGCTCCCGAATGGAATGGAAGTTGTCCAGTGTTCGTTGAAAGGTCTCGATAATATCAGCACTAGTATTTCCATTTTCGCTATCCAGTACTTTACCCTGGTGATCCAGAACTGCTGTGATAAGCTGAATATACTCTCCCTGCTGAGCAAGATACTGCTGGTGAATTTCCATTGTTCTGGATTGATGAGCAAAAGTGTGATCCAGGGCATTTCCCAAACTGGTTGGGTAGGCCGGGGAAGGGGCTGACCGTTGAACTTGAGTTTGTTCCTTAGCCGGCAGGGAGAGTCTGGATTTTCCATTCTCAGCAACTTTGAGCTGAGATCCATTTCCACAATCAACCTGGTGATCATCAACAAGGGCATCTTGAAATGCCTGCTGACGGTCTTTACTGACAATATTGCTTCCATTGAGTGGTATTTGAAATTTAGCCATTTAATTTTCCTCTAATTTCGATCTATTCCGATTTATTTCATTTCCGGAGACAACTGATAAGGATCAATATCCTTAATTGGCAAACCTATAACCTGTAATGTGACTGCGGCTTCCCGCAGTTGCCTATCACTTGATTTCTCTCTGCTGGGATTGAGTGATACCGTGGAGTGCGGTTTGCCATCAAGGATATCTTTTACAAGATTTCCAAGGATTTGCCTGGGGCCGATCTCCACAAATACCCTTCCACCTTTTTTGTATATTTCCTCGATTGGAGTCTTGAAAATGACCGGGTGAAGGATGTGACTGGAAAGAATTTCCTGGCCTTTTTTAACATCGGCCGGATAAGCTTTCCCTGTTGTATTAGAATAAACAGGGATACTGGATTTTTTGAATTTTTCCTGGCTGACTGCCTTCGCAAAGGGTTTTGAAGCATGCTCAACAAGAGGTGTATGAAATGCTGCCGATACAGGAAGTTGGGTAACTTTATATCCTGCTTTAGTTAACAAATCTTCAGCATTATTAATAGACTCTCTGGGTCCAGCCAGAACTATTTGGGTAGGTGAATTTTCATTGGCGATAATCACATCATCCAGAGATTCTATGATTTTTTCAATTTCTGGCAATGGTCCCTTCACGGCTGCCATTGTTCCAGCGTCAAAATCTTTTCCAGCGGGTGGCCGCATGGCTTTTCCACGAGCTTTAACCAGCCGTAAGAACGCTTCATCCGAAAGCGCACCACCTGCCCAGAGCGCTGTGAGTTCACCAAAACTGTGTCCGGCAGCTATATCAGGTTTAAACCCGGCCTGCTGAAGGATTTTATAAATGCCATAACTAACAACACCGATACCTGCCTGGGCATAGTCAGTCTCTCTCAGAGAGAGGACTTGTTCTTCCAGGATGTCATCTGAAAAAACCGGCCTTGGGTATACCACGCTGGATAGGGTTTCTTGCCCTTCACTCAAGAATAGTTCATCCATCTTTTCAAAGGCATCCATTACTGGCGGGAAGTTAATTGTCAGCTCTTTGACCATATTTAAGTATTGAGAACCCTGCCCAGGGAATAAGGCAACAATCTTATCATCCTCCCCGATACCTTTGGCGCGGTAGGTAATACCTCTGGGATGATCCCAGGCTTTGGCTTCGGGTTGTTTCTCAAGCAGCTTCAAAGCGTCCGACAGGAATTTATGAGCTTCATCTTTGTTATCAACCACAAATCCCAGCCTGGGATGCTCTTGAGACGGGAGATTTGATTTGGAACTTCTAATCAGATCCCGGTAGGTATTCAATCCATCGTTACCATCCAGGTCTGATACCGTATCCTGAAGTTTTTTAATCAGTTTAGCAACAGTATCTGCGCTGATCAAGATGAGCTGAGAAACAGATTGAAGCCTGAGAAAGGGTTGTTTTTCAGATTGATATTCTTCCAATACGACGTGGAAATTTGTGCCTCCGAAACCAAAGGCGCTAACGGCAGCTTTGCGAGTATTTCCATTACCTCCCGTGAACCAGGGCCGGGTTTCTGTATTGATATAAAAATGGGTCTCTTCAATGCCCAGGGCCTGGGAAGGTTGTTTGACGTTTAGTGTTGGCGGCAGAACTTTGTGATGCAGGGAAAGCGCGGTTTTTATCAATCCAGCAGCGCCGGCCGCTGCTTTGGTATGTCCAATCTGGGATTTCACAGAACCAATCGCAATGCTTTGTTTATTTCCATTAGGGGTTCCGAAAACTGCCTTGAGTCCATCGAACTCTGCCGGATCACCTGCTTTTGTTCCTGTGCCATGAGCTTCGACCAGGCTGATGGATTGGGGCGCAAAACCGGCTTCCTGATAGGCCCGTTCAATAGCCAATGATTGGCCGTACGGACGTGGAGCATAAATACTTTTGTACTTTCCGTCGCTGGAACTGCCTATACCTCTGATAACTGCATAGATACGGTCATTGTCACGTTCAGCATCTTCAAGTCGTTTTAAGACCACCATTCCCAGGCCTTCACCGATCAACATACCATCCGATTCCTGGTCAAAAGGCCGGATCTTCTGCGATGGTGAAAAAGCCGGGGTTTTACTGAAGCAAAGGTATGTGAAGGGGGAGTTGTCGGCATCCACGCCGCCAGTGATCATCATATCAGCCCGGCCTTCTATAAGCTCACTGACCGAGGTTTTAACTGCTGCCAGGCTGCTTGCACAAGCTGCATCAACAACACTGTTCATGCCGCCCAGATCAAGGCGGTTGGCAATTCGCCCAGCAATCACATTTCCCAATAAGCCAGGAAAGGAGTTTTCGTTCCAGGGTGCATATGCCAGCTTGATCTTCTCAATAATGATTTCAGTGTCCTCGGGGGATATACCGCTGCTTTCCAGGACTCTCTGCCAGATGGGATATTGCAGTCGAGAAGTTAAATCGGTGATCAGTTTTTGACCGCCGGCAACACCGAGGACAACTCCGGTGTTTTCACGATTAAATTCGCGGTCTAATCCATACCCGGCATCCTCCATGGCATCCCTGGCAACAACCAGGCCCAGCAGCTGGCTTGAATCTGTCACTTCCAGAAGATTGGGTGGTAAACCGAACTCAAGGGGGTCAAAGTCAATATCTGGAATAAAACCACCCATTTTGCAGTAGGTCTTATCTTCTGCAGTCGGGTCTGGATCATAATAGTCATCCGTATTCCAGCGGGATGGTGGAACCTCAGTGATCCCATCAATCTTATTAAGGATATTGTCCCAATATTCGTGAAGTGTGGCCGCTTTGGCAAATACGGCTGCCTGGCCAATAATAGCTATGGGTGTTTTTTGTAATAAATTCTTACTCATAAAATTATCTGATTCTGGGTGACATCTCTGGGGTTGAACCCGGATTTGTTAAACCAGATCTCCATTGGTTTTTAAACGGGATAAAATTGCGCTGCTTCCTCCTACGAGGACGACTCCTAAGGAAATTTTTAACAGGTCACCAGCCAGGAAGGGATAAAGACCCAACTGAAGCGCCTGTGATTCTCCTACAAACCGTGCCAACCAGACCAGCCCGAAAATATAGATGATGGTATTGCCGATCACCAGTGCAGTTGCTGCCTGGAAAAGGGACCGTTTAAATCTGAGTTCGGATAACATACCCACGATATAAACCGCGGCTAAGAAACCGAACAAGTATCCTCCTGTCGGTCCAAATAAAGTGACCAGCCCCGATTTACCACCTGCAAAAAAGGGCAGACCGGAAGCACCTTGCAGCAAATAAATCCCTACTGCTCCTGCACCTCTGTTTTTACCCAGGACAAGACCCGCCAATAAAATAATCAGGGTTTGACCTGTGATGGGAACAGGACTGAATGGTAAATATATCGAAATCTGGGCGCTGATGGCAATCAACCAGGATGTTCCCAGGATCAGGAACACGTTGATGACCCGGGTGGAGACTGATTTCTGGTTTTGGAGTATATCTGTATAATTCATAATGGACCTCATAATAAATAATTTCTAATATATTCTTCTCTATTATCCAGCCGGATCAAGGGAAACCAGCAAGACACCCTTTTCAACCTGGGATCCGCGGGCAATAGATATACCTGTGATCCTTCCGGAAAAGGGAGCTCTGAGCTTCATTTGCATTTTCATGGCTTCCTGGATCAATAATGTTTCACCTTTCTTTACCTTGTCGCCAATCTTGACCATAATATCGACAATTAATCCCGGCATCGGAGAAATGATCTTACCGGCAATTTGTTTGGGAACCTTTTTTGGAGCTTGAAATCCAACGGCAACTTCTGCGCTGAGATGTTTGCCATCTATCTGGATATCGTAAAGACCTCCTTTATTGGGTTCAACATAAGCTTCAATGTTCCGGTTAGATTGTCTGAGAATATGCAGTCCGGTGCTGTTCAGGGAATCCATGTTGTAGGAAATTTGATCACCATTCACCACGAGTACATCGTCCTGAATGCTGACATCATATGTTCGATTGGCTATGCTAACTCTGTAATTTGACATAATGACCTCTGATAAATAAATATTCTTGCCAGTTTATATTCCTGGTGAGATTTGCTCCATCCAGGCAGTTTGACGCCAGAGATTTTCGCCCTGGGTTTTAGTATCGTCAGTTTGAAATCTTTTCTGATGAATATGAAGGGCAGCAGCAATGGCCGCATCTCTGGTAAGTGATTCTTCCAGAACTTCATTTTCGGGGAAAAAATCATCCAGGAAGGAAGTGGTGATCTTTCCTGCCTGATATGGATGGGATTCGAGAATTTGGTTCAGAAAGGCAAGGTCCGTCTTGAGTCCGCCGATCTGATATTCCTTTAATCCCCTTTGTAATCGATCAATTGCTAATCTGCGATCGCTGCCCCAGGCGATTACCTTAGAAATCAGTGAATCATAGTCAGCCGAAATTCTCATACCCTGATAAAGAGCACTGTCAACCCGGATACCAGGTCCGCCCGGTTCCTTCAGATACGAAATAATGCCAGAGGTCGGCAGGAAGTCTTCCTCAGGATCTTCAGCCAAAATCCGGGCTTCAATTGCTGCTCCACGGAGCTGGATATCGGATTGTTTAATGTTGAGATCCCCGGTAGTTGCCAGCAAAATTTGTTCTCTTACCAGGTCAAAACCAGTAACCATCTCGGTAACTGGATGCTCGACCTGGATTCTGGGATTCACTTCAATAAAATAAAATTTCTTATTCTCATCCATCAGGAATTCAACTGTGCCAAGGCTGCGGTAATTTAATTTTCGACCTAATACCCGGGCGGCTCTGGTGATATACCCTCTTTCTGAGGACGATAATCTTGGAGCCGGTGCCTCTTCGATCAATTTTTGATGGCGCCTTTGAATTGAACATTCCCTCTCGCCAAAACTAAGCACTTTGCCTTTGCCATCACCCAGGATCTGAACTTCAATGTGGCGGGCTTTTTGTACCAGGGGTTCCAGGTAAATGGTTCCATCACCAAAGGCCGCTCTGGCTTCCTCTCGGGCTAAGTCAACTACTTCTCTCAGTTCATTTTCAGAACGAGCCAGGCGGATTCCTTTTCCTCCGCCTCCAGCAGCTGCTTTGACCAGGACAGGGTAGGAGAGGCCTTCGGTCAAACTATCCCCAGACTGATTTTCCAGGAGCGGCCGATCCGGGCCTGGCAGTACCAACAAGCCGGCTTCACGGGCTGCCCGTCTGGCAGATAATTTATCACCAAAAGTAGCCATGGTATCAGGCCGGGGACCTATAAAAATCCTGCCTGATTCCTCAACAGCCCGGCCAAAAGCTGGATTTTCTGACAAGAAACCATATCCAGGATGGATCGCATCAGCGCCAATTTCCTCAGCTGCCTTGATAAGGACATCGATATTCAAGTAGCTTTCCGAGGCTCTGGTGGGTCCAATAAAAATGGCTTCATCAGCGTAACGGGCATGCAGGGCATTCTGATCGGTTTCAGAATAAACAGCCACAGTGGGAATACCCAGTTCCCGGCATGTCCGCATTATTCTTATGGCAATTTCGCCCCGATTGGCTATTAGTATTTTCATATATATAACAACCTGCTATAAAGGTATATTCCCGTGTTTCCGATTGGGAGTTGCTACCCGCTTATCTTTGAATGTTTCCAGGGCCTGGATGATCCTGCTCCGTGTTTCGGTGGGCAAAATAATATCGTCCAGGTGGCCTTCTCCAGCGGCCAGAAAGGGAGAGGCTAATGTTTCCCGGTAGGTCCGGGAAAGCTGGTCTTGAAGTTCAGGGGGATTTTCCGCATTGGCTAATTCCTCACGATGCAGAATCTTCACGGCACCATTTGGACCCATAACGGCAATCTCGGATTTAGGCCAGGCGAAATTCTGGTCTCCAGCTAGATGTTTGGAGCCCATAACAATATAGGCGCCGCCGTATGCCTTCCTTAATATCAGGGTTATCTTTGGAACTGTGGCCTCTGCGTAAGCAAAAATCATTTTCGCACCGTGCCGAATAATCCCTTCATGCTCCTGTTCTATACCAGGTAAAAATCCCGGCGTATCGACCAGAGTGATCAGAGAGATATGGAACATGTCGCAAAAACGAATAAAACGGGCAGCTTTGTCCGAAGCATTGATATCAATCACTCCTGCCAGGTGATCAGGTTGATTGGCTACTATGCCAACTACCTGACCGTCCATTCTGGCAAAACCTACCACTATATTCCTGGCATAATCATCCTGAACTGGGAAGAATACACCATCGTCAACGAGGATTTCCAGAACTTGATGAATATCGTAGGGTTCATCAGACTGCTGGGGGACAATTTCGGAGAGCTCAGGAGTTAGTCTGGCAGGATCATCCAGAGGTTGAGTAGGGGGAGGGGGTGTTAAATTATTCGGAGGCAGATAACTCAATAAGGTTCGGACCTGCTCAAAGACTTCTCTTTCATCGGCCGCTTTAAAATGAACGACACCGCTTTCGCTGTGATGGACATCCGCCCCGCCGAGGGATTCGAGATCAATTTCTTCCTGGGTGACTTCCTTAATTATTTCGGGACCTGTGATAAACATCTGTGATGTGCCTTCTACCATAAAAACAAAATCAGTTATGGCTGGTGAGTAAACAGCACCGCCGGCGCAGGGGCCAAGTATGATAGAGATTTGGGGAATAACACCAGAAGCCTTTACGTTGCGGAAGAAAATATCACCGTAAGCTGCCAGTGAATTAACTCCTTCCTGAATGCGCGCACCTCCGGAATCATTTAAACCAATTAAGGGCGCACCGTTCTGAATGGCTAGATCCATAATATTGGCTATTTTCTTGCCGTGGATTTTGCCGACTGAACCACCCATCACGGTAAAATCCTGGGCAAAAAGGTAAACAGGCCTGCCTTCGATTTTCCCCTTCCCGGTAATAACGCCGTCACCTAAATTGACAGGCTTTCCATTTGTGGATGGATCTATTACCCGGGATGCGAATAGACCGATCTCCTGGAATGATCCGGGATCAAGCAGGTCATTTATCCTTTCACGGGCAGTTTGTTTTCCTTTTTGATGCTGTTTTTTGATACGAACATCACCGCCGCCGAGCAGGGCATTTTTTCTTAATTCATCAAGAGAACCATTAAATACACTCATACACGCTTAAAACCTCTAGTTTTACTACTTTTGATACATGCAAGATATAACACTGGGATTTCAATAGGTTACGTCCAGTTTGTAGTACATTTTTAGGGATTTTTAAACGGCTCAAGGGAATCAACCCTTTAGTAGAAGTGTCAAAAGGGTCTAAGGAGATTGGAATATATTAAGGTGAGTGTTAATTAGGCTTCAACCGAGGATGTTAACTTTGGTTTAAATATGTCTTTTCCAGCAGTTGAGATATCTGGCGGTCGATTTTACCCATAGGGTAATCTGCAAGTGATGAGATCTTAACCCAGGCAGAGTCAGTGTGATAATTAAGGACCAGGTTTTTTGTATTCAAGCGGCACTGAAAGGCATGCAGGGTTACCTTGTAATGCGTATAGGCATGTACATAAACCCCTAATAATTGACCTATATCGATTTCTACGCTGAGCTCCTCAATGATTTCCCGTTGAAGTGCTTCCTCAAGAGTTTCTCCTTCTTCCTGCTTGCCGCCGGGATATTCCCACATCCCGCCCAAGAGCCCTTTTAATGGTCTCTTTGCCAGCAGTACCCGGTTATTTTGGAGACAAACAGCTGCAGTGACCTGATAATGAGGCAGGGGAGACTTTGCCTTTCTGACTGGCCGCAGTTCCTGGATTCCCAGCTGCCTGGCTCCACAGTCAATCTCGAGCGGACATCCTTGACAAAGGGGATTTCGCGGCAGACACACCAGGGCACCTAATTCCATCAGGGCTTGATTGAATGTTCCGGGATCTTCGGTGTGGATAAGCTCTTCAGCTATTTTCCAGAGTTCACTCTCACTTTCAGTTGTACCCAGGGGCGTGCTGATATTAAAGTAACGCGTGAAGACCCGGCGGATGTTGCCATCCAGAATAGGGGCAGGCTGATTAAAGGCAATTGAGCTGATCGCGCCGGCAGTGTAGCGGCCAATTCCGGGCAGTTGCTGGAGAATTTCTGGATCGTCAGGGAGATTACTTCCATAATTGGAAACAACCTCTTTTACCGCTTGCTGTAAATTAATTACGCGGCGATAATAGCCTAAACCTTCCCAGTAAGTTAACATCTCATCCTGCTCCGCTTGAGCCAGATCTTCCAGGGTAGGAAATCTATCCATCCACCTCTGGTAATAAGGAATGACTGTCTCAACCCGGGTCTGCTGGAGCATAATTTCAGAGACCCAGATCTGATAAGGATCTGTAGTCCTGCGCCAGGGCAGGTTCCGGGCGTTTTCCCTGTACCATGCCAGCACTAAGTTGGCAAATCTTGGGTTTATTCCTTTATCGATCATATTTGAAAAGTGTACCATCTCCAGTCGAGGGGTGGATATTGATTGACAGCCTAACTTCAATCGTATACACTCAATGCCATATTCATTTTATAGATATTATCCGAGTTGAGCTGGAAAATGATGCTTCGTAAAATCTTTTTATCCCTATTGCTCATTATCCTGCTGTTTATCCTTAGTTCTTGTTCGGGTGGTGGGGATCAGTCCGCCATGATCGAGGATCAGGTTGAGGCTGTAGTGGCTGCCACACTGACAAAAGAAGCTTTCCTTGATAGTGTTGAATATGCCCGCGAAACAGCGGCAGCCGAAAATCAACCAACCCAGGTTCAGCTCGTAACCCCGACAGAAATCAAGATCCCAACTCCCACCTTATCTCCAACACCTGAACCTGAACATTTGATCCTGCCAGGTTCACCATCCACGCTGCATACCTATATTTCAGATATAGTTACTGTAGATCTGGCAAAAAACAAAACTGCTATTGGCGATAGTTATGCCTGGTCCCGCTTGGAACGCCCATATACACCCAATCGCATGCAATACCGGTCTTACCTGGATATTTATCAAGTCAATCTCCAGGTTGCCGATCCTTGGGTTTATATCACCTTTGTCCTGATTGGAAAACTTCCCCCGCAAGGAGATATTCGCTATGCCGTGGAATTGGATTTGGACCATGACGGTCGGGGCGATTTCCTGGTTATGGCTTCACTTCCACCCGACACAACCTGGACCACAGATAATGTCTGGGTTCTGGCAGATGAGGATGAAGATATCGGTGGTTTATATCCCCTTTATATTGAAGAGTCACCCCAGGAACAAAATGGTTATGAGCGGGAAATATTTGCCAATGGAGTAGGTGAGGACCGGGATTTGGCCTGGGTCAGGCGGGATCCAGAAGAACGTAATCAACTCCAGCTTGCCTTTAAAGAAAGTATTACCGGCGTCCTGGGATTTATGTGGTCAGCCTGGACTGATGAGGGTATCAAAGATCCCTCCCTATTTGATTTCAATGACCATTTTAGCTACGATGAAGCCGGCAGTCCCAACAAGGGTAACTACCGGTATCCAGTGAAAGCTGTTGCTTTAGTAGACAGCACTTGCCGTTCCTGGTATGGATTTATACCCACTGGCAATGAACCCGGGTTATGTTTTACCGGAGACCAGGTCCAGGATCTTCCGGGTTACGGTTGGTGTGAGGTTAATGCCAAAAGATCTGGCTGCGGGGAAAACCCCTGTCTGCTTTACTGTCCCGGAAATCGGTTTTGTATACCTTGTAAATTGCCGCAATGATTGATATTGAAATAAAGATTAATTGACCTGTTAAATAATTATTGGAGGAGAGATATGAAAAATATTCGGTTCGTCTTATTTGTTTTCGTTTTAGCGGTTTCGTTGATTGTTGGAGGATGTTCAGGAACCACCTCAGAAGATGATCAGGCGATCGCCGATGGTGTGGCTGCCACCCAGACCAAACAAGCCTGGGAGGCTGGACTGGAATCCGCTCGCCAGACGGAGGAAGCCCAGCAGCCAGATCCAACGCTGGAACCGGTAATTGTTCATGTCATGATCCCGGAAGAGCCGGCTGAGCTCAGCAACACATATGTGACCGACTTCAACTCGTTTGATTATGCTGATGAAGGCTTTACTTACAGCGACCAATTTTTCATCAATCGTTATGAAAGACCTTTTACAGTGGAAATGGAACAATACCGGGGATACTTGGATTTAATCCTGACCAATATGAAAGTGAATCCTCCCTGGATCTATGCAGTCATTTACCTGGCTGATGAACTGCCCGAGACCAGCGGAGCGATCTATTCCCTGGAATTTGATGTTGATTTAGATGGCCGGGGAGATTTCCTGGTCCAGGCTGCCATGCCTCCTGATGATCAATTGACGGTTGCCGGGGTCCAGGTCCTCGAGGACGGAGACGATGATGTGGGCGGTGCGAATCCAGTACTGGCAGATCCGCCGGAAGAAACCAGCTCAAATGGTTATGAAACCGTATTATTTGAAGCTGGTCAGGGAGACGATCCTGACTTGGCCTGGGTGCGACGCAGTGCTGAGGATCCCACCAGTCTGGAGATCGCTTTAAAGCAGTCCCTGGTAGGGGAGAGTGGATTTTTCTGGAGTGTCTGGGCAGATGAAGGTCTTCGCAATCCTAATTTCAAAGATTATAACGACAGGTTTACTTTTGTTGAAGCAGGCAGTCCCTATCCTGAACATGAGTTCCATCCCATCCAGGCCATCAACCTGGTGGACAGCACCTGCCGTTCCTGGTATGGTTTGGATCCTGTGGGAGATGAATTGGGCATTTGCCAAATATATACCCCAGGTGAGGGTTACAAACTCTGTTACACATTTAATACTGGTGATCAAGCGGTGACAGTCTGCAGTGATGTCTGCAGTCCGGAATGCCCCCCCCGACTTCCAAGTGGGATATTCTTGTCAAGCCTGTACAATGCCAGAATAAATTTATGGATTAAATAAAAAAAGCTCGCAGACTCACTGCGGGCTTTTTTATTTATCCAAATTGATAACTATTATCTGGGCTATGATTTAGTATAATATTATCTTGTGAAATATTTATGGGATCAAATAACTTTCTGGTAGGAGATTGGATGCGAACAAGCAGCAGGATTTGGGCGGCTTTTGCCCTCATAATCATTCTAAGCATTGCCGGATGCAATATTAGTTCTGATGGAGGTCCGCTTTCGCTTGAAGAGGCCGTTCAGGCTGGCGTCCAGGCGACATTAACCAAAGAAGCCTGGTTGGGTGGGGTGGAATCCGCCCGGAAAACCGCTATCGCCGCTGAAAACAGCTCGTCAGATAATTCCGGGACAGAAATAAGAATCACTGACACTCCATATCCGACCCCGGAACCGACATTAACCCCAACGCTGAAACCTGCCCGGGAGCACTTGCTGATTCCAGGGAAACCTAAAGAACGGGTGGACACCTACCTGATTGATTACAACTCGATTGATTATGCGCCTGACCGAATAACTTACGGTGATAACTACGCGACAAACATCCTGGAGCGGCCATTCACTGCTAACGAGATGGATTATTTCGGGAGTATTGATATCATCAGGGTCAATATGAAAGTGACCACTACCTGGATCTATGTGATCATCTACCTGGCTGAA
>PVMK01125661.1_pt1 | contig 37934 bp, 32 predicted proteins | sample 1853481 | NCBI WGS metagenome assembly PVMK01 (sample SAMN08533507, study PRJNA380276) | Marine sediment metagenome, whole genome shotgun sequencing project.
GTATTACCCCTTCGGTTAAAATTTCACAATGGTAAAAAAGAGAATAACAAAGGTCTATACCAAGACTGGGGATCAGGGGCTAACATCACTTGTTGGCGGAGCCAGGGTCAGTAAAGCCTCTTTGAGAGTGGATTCATACGGAGATGTAGATGAATTAAACGCCGTGCTGGGGATAATACTTTCTCAAGGAGTGGATGATGAGATTAATAGTTTATTAATTGTAATTCAAAATGACCTTTTTATAATGGGCGCAGATTTGGCAAGCCCCCCTGATATCGAAGTACCAAGAATAAGCAAAGAAAGTTTTGAGAACCTTGAGGTTGCGATTGACAAATTCCTTGAGGAGCTTGAACCTCTAAAAGAGTTTATACTACCTAGCGGTAATACAGGGGGATCGTATCTTCATTTTGCGAGAACCGTCTCCAGAAGGGTAGAACGTAAGGTTGTTAAATTAATGGAAGAAGAAGAGATCGGTCAAAATGTTCTAATATACCTAAATCGCCTATCTGATTTACTTTTTGTTATGGCTAGAGTCGAAAATCAAAGAGGCAACTTTAAAGAAACTTTTGTAGATTTTAAGAAATAACAGAGGGTAATACAAAATAGATATAAATATAGTAAACCCCAAAATTGACGATTATTTAGACGGTCTTGTCCATAATGAAGACGATATTCTTTCAGATATGGAAGAATTGGCCAGGGAGAAAGAAATCCCAATAGTAGGGCGGCAAGTGGGGAGTTTGCTTTATCAGCTTGCAATCACAATAAATGCTAAAAGGATATTTGAGCTGGGCTCTGCGTTTGGTTATTCCGCTTATTGGTTTGCTAAAGCTGTAGGCATAGACGGTCAGGTAGTTTTTACTGATTTATCTCCGGAGAATAGAGATCTAGCTAAGAAATTTTTTAAACACGGAGGATTTCAAGACAGAATACAAATTCATATTGGAGACGGTGCTATGATTTTAGACGAAATTTCAGGTGAGTTTGATATCATTTTTAATGATATAGAGAAAGAAGACTATCCTCAAATAATAGATAAAGCATATGATAAATTAAGAACCGGAGGACTATTTATTACAGATAATATGCTATGGCACGGCAGGGTGTTATCAGATGATAATTCACCTCCTACAGAGGGGATAAGAGAATTTACGAAACTTCTTATGTTGCACAAGGGCTTTTATACTACGATCGTACCAATTAGGGATGGATTATCCATTAGCGTAAAATTATAGTTTTATAGGCAAAGAAAATGAAGAAGGCAGATAATCTGGCTTTAGAGACAAGTGAGCTAAGCAAGAATATAAAGCTCAGACTTATCCGTAAGGATAAAGAGCTTAGGGAGCTCCATAATAAAAAAGCTAAGCGTAACAGGGCTTTATCAGGAAGCATCCTTGCTAAAAAAAGATCTGAAATAGCGGATAAGTTAATAAGACAAGCACTTGTACAGCAAGGTTTTAAGGATCTAAAGAATGTAGCCATAGTGGCGCTAGGAGGATATGGAAGAAACGAGCTGTGTCCCTATTCAGATATAGACCTTATGTTTCTATACAAACCTCGCAATAAGTCTTTTGCAAAGGACGTTACGGAAAAACTGCTTTATCTACTCTGGGATTTAAATTTTGAGGTGGGCCATTCTGTTAGAACAATTGATGAATGTTTGGAGCTTTCTATAGAGGAAGATGAGGATACTACAATTCTCACATCACTTCTCGACAGCCGCTTTATTTTTGGAGATAAAGAGCTTTACGAAGATTTTCAAAAGAGGCTTTTTAATGACCTGCTTCCAAGTATTTCGTCTAAATTTATTCAAAGCAAAATAGAAGAGAATGAAGAGAGAGTAAATCGATTCGGAAGGTCGATTTATCTGATTGAACCTAATGTAAAAGACGGTGAAGGCGGGCTTAGGGGTATTCATTACGCACTATGGATAGCGCAGGCTAAATTTAAAGTAAAGAGCTTCGCGGAGCTTCTTCCAAAAGGAATATTGCTTGAAAAGGAGCTTAGGACCTTTGAGAAGGGCCTCAGCTTTCTTCTTTTAATCAGATCTGAGCTTCATTACCTGGCTGGAAGGAGAGAGGACAGGCTGGGCTTTGAATTTCAAGAAAAGATTGCGAAATTTTTAGGTTTTAAAGATGCCGAACTGCCTGCGGTAGAAAGATTTATGAGGATATATTATTTAAGGGCAAACGACATAAGGGAACAGTCTAAAAGACTTATAGAGAAATGCGTGACAGTACCCAAAGCAAAGATTCGTGCGCCGAAAACCGTATATCTGGAACACGGTTTTATAATTCAGGACAGTGCGTTATCAGTTTCAAGTGCCGATATTTTTAAAGAAGATCCAGCCAATTTAATGAGAGCTTTCGAATATGCTGACAAGCACGAAGTAAAAATGAACCCATACCTTATTGAATTGATTAGAGAGACTGTGAATCGTACTACAATCGATGAAAGTGTAAGAAGCAACCGGGAATTTAATGCTTCTTTCTTAAGGCTTCTTAAAAAAGGTAAAAATGTTGCTGATACACTTTTTGAAATGAATAGACTTAGGCTTTTAGGCTATTTCATTCCCGAATTTGGAAAGATAGTGTGTATGGGCCAGCACGACGCCTATCATGTATACACCGTAGACGTTCACTCGATATTTATGGTAAGGGAGATTGAAAATCTTATCCATTATAAATATGATGAAGACTTCCCCTTGTTAACTAAAACTGCCGAGTCCGTGATGAAGAGACCTGTTCTCTTTCTTGCCTGTCTCTTTCATGATATGGGAAAAGGCGAGGGAAGAAACCACGCGCAGAAGGGAGCAGCGATGATCCCTAAAATTTCTAAGCGAATGGGCTTGTCCAGAGAAGATAGTGAACAGCTTGAGTTCTTGGTTAAGCATCACTTGATTATGACGCATTTTTCTCAGAGGCGGGATATTCACGATTTTAGCTTAATCGCGAGATTTGCAAGATCCGTTAAAACCCTAGAGACACTATCCTTACTCTATCTTCTAACCTTTGCTGATGTTAGGTCAGTGGGGCCGGATGTTTGGACTAACTGGAAGGGGATGTTGTTAAAAGAACTATATATCCGAACCGTAAATGTTCTGGAGCAGGGAGAGTTCAAAAAAGAAGAACCTAAAGACAGGCTAAAAAGAGTAACAGAAGATGTGATAAAAATATTAGGGAAAAAAGTAGCTAAAAGAAGTGTAAGAAATATCTTGTCTAAAATGCCTGATTCATATTTTCTGGGATTCTCACCGCGGAAAATAGCGAGCCACGTTGTATTTATAAATAAATCAAGAGACGTAGTAGGATTTGATCTGTCATTTTATCCGAATCAGGAATTTGATGAGCTTACTATCTGGGGAATTGATGAACCCGGAATATTCTCAAGATTTTGTGGAGTTATAAGGGCTAGCGGTTTTAATATTCTTGGGGCTAGGATCGCAACCAGGAGTGACGGGAGGATCTTGGATGTTTTTTATGTGAACAGACTTGGTAAGTCGAGTGGTAAGGAAGATGAAATATGGAAGAGGCTGGATAGAAATTTAAGCGGTGTATTGTCCGGGAAACTTGATTTAGAAAAGCTTGTTGCAAAGAGGAAAAAAGAAAAATCACTTTACGGTAAAACAGTTCCTCAATACCCAATGCGTATTGAAGTAGACAATGAATCCTCTGATAAAGCTACTATAATCGATGTCTATGCGTATGATCGGGGTGGATTGTTATATGACATTACTAAAACAATAAAAGAGCTCGGTCTTTCAATTGAATACGCAAAAATTTCAACTAAGGTAGATCAGGTTGTTGATGCTTTTTATGTTGTTGACGATAAAGAGAAGAAAATTACAGATACCCAAAGGATTGATGATATAAAAGCAGCTATCTTTAATTCCATTGCTACAGGATAAACTTTTCTTTGGCTTTGGTTTCAATACGATAATTCACAACAATCTATTTAAGTGTATTAAAAAACTTGAACATGAATAGAAAAGAGCCTACGGAAATACATTCAGATTTTTTAATCATTGGGAGCGGGCTAGCGGGTCTTTACGCAGCACTTTATGCATCTAAATTCGGTAAAGTGGCACTGCTTACTAAATCCACAATTGAAGAGAGTAATTCGTTTTGGGCTCAGGGAGGGATAGCGGCCGCTATTGATCCTGAGGACTCAACCTGGTTTCATATAGAAGATACACTTAGAGCAGGAAGGGGGCTCTGCAATGCTAAAGCGGTAGAGATTCTTGTTGAAGAAGGCAAAGATAGAGTCATGGACCTAATTGCTCTGGGAATGGAGTTTGATACGGGAGAAAGTGGGCTTCTACTTGGTCTTGAGGGAGGGCACACAAAAAGACGTGTTCTTCACGCTGGAGGGACTTCAACAGGAAGAGAAATGGTCAGATTTCTAATCGCTGCTGTTGAAAATAATCCCGCAATAACAAAGTTTGAAAATACAGGAGTAGTTCAGTTTCTTTCCGATAACAAAAGATGTTTTGGAGCTCTTGCCCTCGATCAAAATTTTAAGCCTTATTTGATATTATCTAAGTCCACTATACTTGCTACTGGCGGGGCCTCAGCCCTTTTTAAAAGAACTACCAACCCTAGAGGGTCAATTGGAGAAGGGATCGCTCTGTCTTATCAAGCCGGGGCAGAGATAACCGATATGGAATTTGTACAATTTCACCCTACAGCTTTTTATAGCGAAGAGGGTGAAAGTTTTCTGATAAGTGAAGCAATGAGAGGCGAGGGGGCATATCTTCTAAACATTGAGGGGGAAAGGTTCATGACTGAATATAGTGAACATGGCGAGCTTGCTCCCAGAGATATCGTCTCCCACTCTATATTTCTTGAGATGAAAAAAGCTGATGAAAACCATGTTTATCTGGACTTAAGACATCTCGAGTCAGATTATATTAAAAACCACTTTTCAAATATATTTAAATTCTGCCTGTCATGTGGTGTCGATATCACAAAGGATTTAATTCCTGTGGCTCCAGCCGCTCACTATACAATAGGGGGTGTAAGGACCGGGCTTCAGGGTGAGACAAATATTAAAGGACTTTTTTCATGCGGAGAAGTTGCTTGCACTGGAGTGCACGGCGCTAACAGACTTGCCAGTAACGCACTTCTTGAGTGTATAGTCTTTGCAAAAAGAGCTGTAGACGGTGCTGTTCAAATTCTAAGCAATGATAGCGGTTATTCACTAGACTCGGCTGAAGTTAATATTAATGAGCTCAAGTTTGAATACTCCCAGTCCCAGTCGCAATTATTATTAAACTGTAAAAAAGATATTTCACAGGCATTGAACCGATATGTAGGAATTGTCAGGAATAGAGAGGGGGTTTTAATAGCTATTGATGAGATAGAGAGGATTTCAAAATCACTTGAGAAATTTTCAGGATACTACCAACATAAGCTTAAAATGGTTATCGATGTTTCACTCCTAATTGCAAAATCTTCATTGATCAGGGAAGAATCAAGGGGGGTACATATAAGAGAAGATTATCCCGATGAAAACGATGAATGGAAAACTCGTACGGTTCATAAAAATGGATATGAGCCTTTGTTTGTAAGGGTTTAATTTATAATACATATGAAAAACATTGAAATAGATTGGGGGAAAGTTGATCTCATAATAGAAAATACGCTTGAGGAAGACCTGGGATCGGGTGATGTTACAACAGATGCAATTTTTTCTGTTGATGATACCTGCGAAGCCCTAATAATTGCGAAAGAAGAGGGCATCATAGCTGGTATTCCTATAGCAGAAAGGGTATTTCAAAAATTAGCTCCTGAAGTTACTGTTGCTCAAAAGTTGAAAGACGGAGAACATGTAAACCCTGGAGATGAAATTTTAGTGATTAAGGGGTCAATACACGCAGTGCTTTCAGGTGAGCGTCTGTCACTAAATCTTCTCCAACGAATGTCAGGCATAGCAACTGCTACATCTAAATATGTAGCAGCAATAAGCGGATATCGAACCCGGATACTGGATACAAGGAAAACTGCTCCCGGGCTTAGGGTGCTGGATAAATATGCGGTATCAATTGGGGGTGGGTGCAACCACCGCTTCGGTTTATATGATGCAGTATTAATTAAAGATAACCATATAGATTTTGCAGGAAACATTTCAAATGCGGTAGAGATTGTCCGTAGTAAATATCAGAGTAAATTCAAAGTAGAGGTTGAGACTTCTACGCTGGATGAAGTAAGAGAAGCGCTTAAAGCGGGAGCTGATATAATTATGCTTGATAACATGACTGTCGAGATGATGAAAGAGGCGGTCCGTATTATAAACGGCAAGTCTATTACAGAGGCATCAGGGGGTATTACGCTAGATAATGTAAGGCAAATTGCGGATACAGGCGTTGATTTCATATCGGTCGGTGCTATTACGCATTCCTCTCCAGCTTTAGACATAGGGCTCTATATGGTATAATTACCCTCTTAAATTTTGTTGGTTATAAATAGATAATATGACAGAAAGAAAAAGAGTTGAGGAAGAAATAAGAAGGCTAAAAAAACAAAAAAACGCTGTGATTTTAGCCCACAATTACCAACTTCCCGAAGTCCAGGACATAGCCGACTTTACAGGGGATTCTCTAGGACTTTCACAGGAAGCGGCCAATACTGAGGCCGATGTCATTGTATTTTGCGGAGTTCATTTTATGGCTGAGACCGCATCAATAATATCACCTGATAAAAAAGTGCTGATTCCTGATGAGAAAGCTGGCTGTTCACTTGCCGATACTATAAATGCGGAACAATTAAAGAGTTGGAAAGAAGAAAACCCGGACTCTGTGGTTGTTTCCTATGTAAATACCACTGCGGAAGTAAAAGCTCTCAGTGATTATTGCTGTACGTCTGCAAATGCAGTTCAGATAGTTAGCTCAATTCCTGAAGAAAAAGAAATTCTTTTCCTACCCGATATGTTCTTGGGGGCATATGCTGCCAAAATAACTGGGAGAAAGATACATATTTGGCCTGGAGAATGTCATGTACATGCAGGGATAAGAAAACAGGATTTAGATGAAATGCAAGATTCACATCCTGGGGCTGAGATGATAATACATCCAGAATGCGGGTGTACTACCAATTTAATGTATCAGGCTGAAAACGGCACATCCAAAAATGGAAATGGCAATGGAAGAGGGCACGTGAAATTTCTCTCAACTGGAGGGATGATTAAACATGTTAAAACCTCTCCGTCTAAAGAATTTATTATAGCCACTGAGACTGGAATGTTGCACAGACTTAGGAAAGAAAATCCGGATAAAATTTTCCATCCTGCAAGAGAAAATGCTGTTTGTAAATATATGAAGATGATTACGCTTCCTAAGGTTTTAAGATCTCTTGAAGAAGATATTTATGAAGTTAAAGTCCCTCTTCATACTGCACTCAGAGCAAAAAGATCAATTGACAGGATGCTTGAGATAACTAACTAATATCCTGCAGTTGACCCTCCGGGTCTTCTGGGGTCAGAAGCTCCATACATATAATCCCCTTTTTTAATAATACTCTCCGCAACGCCTATAGTAGCACCTGTTTCAACCTTGTATCCCATCTCTTTTAGTATCTTTATGGTATCTTCATTAAGCCCTCTTTCTACCATGAGTTTATCGGGCAGCCATTGATGGTGTACCCTAACCGCATTAGTAGCCTCAGAAATATTCATATTAAAATCAATCACATTTGCGATTATCTGAAGCACTGTGGTAATAATTCTACTTCCACCTGGACTTCCGGTAATAAGAAAAGGTTTCCCATCTTTCATCACAATGGTAGGACTCATAGAACTAAGCATCCTCTTTTCAGGAGCAATAGCATTCAATCTTCCTCCCACAAGTCCGTGTGCGTTAGGAGTGCCGGGCTTTGCAGAGAAATCATCCATTTCATTATTGAGGAGAATACCTGTCCCGGGAACGGTGATTTTCGATCCGTAACTAAAATTTAAAGTGTATGTGTTAGAGACTGCGTTTCCATAGCGATCCATCACCGAAAAGTGGGTCGTGTTATTGCCCTCTTGCAGATTTGGATTCCCTGGAGATATCTCATGGCTAGGTGTTGGTTTCTCAGTATCTATTTTTTCTTTTATAGATTTTGCATATTTCTTTGACGTAAGCCATGTGACTGGTACTGGAGAAAAATCTGGATCACCAAGGTATTTTGAGCGGTCAGCATAAGCATATTTCATAGTTTCAGCAAAAATATGTATTGTCTTAGCAGTGTTATGGCCTAAAGAAGAAAGAGGGAATAGCTCTAAAATATTTAACATCTCGATCAGAACAACTCCACCTGAGCTTGGAGGCGGCATGGAATAGATCTTATATCCTCTATATTCGCCTTCTACTGGTTTACGTATCAGGGCTTTGTAATTTTTTAAATCATGATTCGTTATTAAGCCGCCGTTTTGTTCCATAAAAGAGTCAATTTTCTTAGCTATATCTCCAGTATAAAAAGCTTCGGAGCCATTTTTAACAATTTGCTTTAAACTCCAGGCCAAATCTTTTTGTGTAAGAAGCTCACCCTCTGAATAAGGTTTTCCCCCTTGTTTAAAGAATATATCCATACTAGCTGTGGAGGCCTTCATACGGCTTTTTACCTGATTAAGAGAATCACTAAGTTCCTGATCTACAGGAAAGCCTTTTTGGGCTAATTCGATTGCTGGCTGAAGAGCCCTTTCTAGAGATATAGTTCCGTAATTTTCAAGTGCCAATATGAGTCCCGCCACAGTTCCGGGTACTCCTACCGATAATATGCTGTGCCTGGATTCTTCTTTATCTACGTTTCCTTTTCCATCAAGGAACATATCCTGACTTGCTTTTAAAGGCGCCTTTTCTCTATAGTCGATGGATAGGACTTCATCAGAATCGGCAAGATAAATAAGCATAAAGCCGCCTCCGCCTAAGTTCCCCGCTCTCGGAAATGTAACAGCTAACGTAAACCCAATAGTAACAGCAGCGTCTACAGCGTTTCCGCCTTCTTTTAAGACCCGGAGTCCCGCTTGGGTTGCGTACTTACTTTCAGTAACTACCATCCCGTTTTGAGCCACTACAGGATGGAATCTTGCTTCTCTACTATATAGAGCGTCTTGTCCAAATGTTCCGGTTGTGGATATTAGTATTAATAGCAAGAAAAGCTTAAGTGTTTTAATAGGATTAGAGGTAAACATCGGATGATAGGATATCTTTACGATCTAAATCTTGCAATATCCCCAAATAATCAATAAGTTTTAAAATAGAGCGGGTCTTAAGGAGAATTCTCAGTTTAATTAACTATTCATCATATTGAAGAATTCTTTGTTGGATTTAGTGCCGCTCATCTTATCCAGCAAAAATTCCATAGCCTCAACTGTATTCATAGGGCTAAGTACTTTTCTTAAAAGCCAGACTTTGTTGAGCACCTCTTCACTTAAAAGAAGCTCTTCCTTTCTGGTTCCAGAGCGCTGAAGATCAAGCGCAGGAAATACTCTCTTGTCAGCGAGCCTTCTATCGAGGTAGCATTCCATGTTTCCGGTTCCTTTAAATTCTTCAAAAATAACCTCGTCCATTCTGCTGCCTGTATCGATTAGTGCTGTGGCTATGATAGTAAGACTGCCGCCTTCTTCGGTGTTTCTGGCCGCACCGAAAAATCTCTTTGGTCTCTGAAGTGCATTTGCCTCCATACCTCCTGAAAGCACTCTACCGCTGGAGGGGCTAACGGTGTTGCTTGCGCGCGCTAGCCTTGTAAGACTATCCAGAAGAATAACAACGTCCTTTCCATGCTCCACAAGTCTCTTCGCCTTTTCAATCACCATGTCGGCAACCTGTATATGTCTCTGAGCAGGCTCATCAAATGTAGAACTCACTACCTCTCCTTTAACCGAACGGTCCATATCGGTTACTTCCTCAGGGCGCTCGTCGATGAGCAGAACGATTAGCACTATTTCAGGGTTATTTTGCGTGATTGCGTGTGCAATATTCTGGAGCAATATAGTTTTTCCTGTTCTTGGCGGCGCAACAATTACACCTCTCTGGCCTTTACCTATTGGAATAAATAAGTCCATTACCCTGCTGCAAAATTCTCCTGGATCGTATTCTAATTGGATTTTTTCGTCAGGATGAAGCGGAACAAGGTTCTCAAATGCCACGCGATCTCTGCATACTTCGGGTGGATCAAAGTTTACTTCTTGTATTTTGAGAAGCGCAAGGTTTTTCTCACCCTCTCTTGGAAGGCGGACTTGCCCACCCACGGTATCACCCGTTCTCAGGTTAAATGAACGTATCTGTGATTTAGATACGTATATATCGTCTGGTCCTGGGAGATAGCTGTATTTAGGGGATCTTAAAAATCCATATCCCTCTGAGAGTATTTCAAGTACACCTTCTGCAAAAATAATGCCTTCTTTTTCGCTTTGCGTTTTAAGAATGGCAATTATGATGTCCTGTTTAGTCATGCGGGAAGCTTCTTCAATCTCGAGTTCCCTTGCCATTTTCATAAGTTCGACGCTCTTGGTGTTTCTGAGATCGTTCAGATTGAGTAATGAGGATTCGTCTGTAATTTCTTTTTCTACGGGTTTTTCCCGTATTTTTGTTGCTCTAGCCATAAGTGTTAAATTCCTTGGGTGTTAAATTCTTTTAGGTGTTAAATTCTTTGACCCATATATTTAGGATTTTGTTGCAAAAATCAATTTATGAAATTGTGGAAATGAATTTCTAGTTCTTTTTGAGTTGTTATGAAAGTTAATAGACAATAATATTATGTATCCCAAAAAACTATTTTGTCAAGTAAGTTTTTTTTCAAGGAATAATTAATGCCTCTTTATGCTATAATAATTTCCGCCTGAATGAAGTGACGTTGAATATTATACTTGTTTGAGAAAATTATTCAAAGAACTAGTAAAGGAGATAGTATGAAAACTAGAAAAGTATTATTAACTTTCTTAAGCGGTCTAATTATTATTGGCGGATTATTACCGGCTCTCTCTATTGCAAATGAAAAAGGGGCAAGCAAGATCAATCCAACGAAAAATGATATAGAGGGAAGCGAATTTGCTATGGCATCGCCTCCCCTATTGTATGAAGTAGTGTTAACTTCCTTATCTGGGGAGATGTTTGTTAATCCCGCATACACTGGGAGAATAAACACGGTAAGAGCATTAGACAGGAACCATCTATTAGGGAAAAAAGTTTATATTGAGACCAGGACTTTGACTGACGGTTGGAAAAAGTTAAATGTTCCCTCATCTTTATCAGGTACTTTTGGTTTAGTAGTATCAGGCAAGAACGGAATTTTAAAAATCACTTTACCTCAGAATACAGCTAATAGCTCTGGGGGTGGAACTTTAAGGCCAATAGGGGGCCTTTTTATAGAGTTTGGGTCTCTTCATGCAACTTTTACTTTCCCCGACGTAAACATTCTTGAGCCGAGCAAGTATGAAATAGGAATTTTAAACAGCGCTAATAATTCTTTTATTAACGGGGATATAATTGTTCTCAAAAATAATCAAGCTGCTGTGGGGTTCGAGAACCTGCCTTCTTCTGTGGTTAACAAAGACGGTATGATTCGTATTAGTCTAAAAAAATCCGACGGAACTTTTATAAGCTCTGATTTACCCGCCTGGGGCTACAATATTATAGTTTCTGAAACGGATACGGGTGTGCCTGCTCCAATTACTGCCGAGGTTTTCGGATTATCAGATAATGAGGAGATTAGGTTTAATTTTGTTTCTTTAACGGGACAGGTTATTAATCCCTCGACTAAGACGCTAATAGTGGGGGAAATTAACAAAGGAGCCCAGATTTCAACTATTACAACCAAGATCGAAGGGCCTCAGCCAATTGCGGTTACGGTAAAAAGGTTAAAGTAGATAGCGAGGTTTAATTCTTGCAAATTTTTGTCAGATGTTTTAAAATTCTTATGTACTAGTTTGTATATTCTTATCGAATATATTTCAAAGGGGTGAAACAGCTATGTCGGGACATTCTAAATGGGCGAATATAAAACATAGGAAAGCCGCCGTTGATGCTAAGAGAGGTAAAGTATTTACAAAGCTTATTCGTGAGCTTACTGTTGCGGCTAAACATGGAGGGGAGGATATCGAAGCTAACCCGAGACTTAGAGCGGCAATAAGTACTGCTAAGAACGCGAATATGCCCAATGACACTATAGACCGCGCTATTAAACGTGGTACAGCGGAAGTCGGGGGCGATGATTTTCACGAACTTATGTACGAAGGTTACGGCCCTGGGGGTAGCGCTGTACTGGTTCAGACACTTACCGATAATAAGAACAGGACAGTTTCTGATATTAGAAGAATATTCACAAAGCATGGGGGTAACCTGGGTGAAAACGGTTGCGTAGCCTGGATGTTTCATATGAAGGGCCGTATTGGTTTTGAAAATGCTGATGTTGATGAAGACAAGATATTTGAAATTGCTCTTGAGGCTGGAGCAGAAGATGTAATCAACGAGGATAGTGAGCTCGTTGTAGTATCTCCTCCGGAGCTATTCGAAGAAGTTAAAAGCGCAATTGAGGCTGCTGATATAAGTTTTGACTCAGCTATGATTACAATGATTCCAGAAAATAACGTCAAGATCGACGGAAAGGAAGCTGAACATATGCTCCGCCTTATGGAGGCGCTTGAAGACAGCGATGATGTTCAGAATGTTTATTCAAATTTTGATGTTCCCGAAGAGCTTATAGAAAGCATGGCATAATATGAGGGTAATAGGCATAGACCCCGGTTCAAGGGTTTGCGGATACGGAGTACTTGAAGCCCAAAACGGTGAAGTTACTTATTTAATAAGCGGGTGTATTACTCCTAATCCCGCCTTACCTTTCAGTCAGAGATTAAAAGTTATATATGACGGTCTTTTAAAGGTAATAGACCAGCACACTCCGGATGTAATGTCTATTGAGGATATCTTCTTTGCTAAAAACGCAAAGAGCGCAATAAAACTCGGACAAGCCAAAGGAGTGGCGCTACTTGCAGGGTCTAATTCCGGGATTTCCGTTCATGAATACGCTCCTACTAAAGTGAAGCTTGCCCTTACTGGAAGGGGGAGGGCGAATAAGGCGGAAGTGCAAAATATGCTTTCAAAATTATTAGGTGTAACAACATGGGAATCACAAGATGCGTCGGATGCGGTAGCGATTGCTCTTTGCCACATACATATTTCACAAATCGAAACGAGGTTAGGCAAAGAGTTTGTTCAGCCCCGGAGAAAAAGGAGGCGTTTTACATTAGATGATCTCCCTTCTTAGAGGTGATATTGCTCGAAAGTCTTTAGGTAAAGTGGTAGTGGATGTAAATGGGGTCGGTTACGGCGTCACTGTTCCTCTATCCACGTATTACCGGCTGCCGGAGTCGGGAGTAGAAGTTGTATTGGAAATATATACTCATATGAAAGATAGCGGTATAGAGCTATTCGGCTTCCTGACGAAGGATGAAAAAACAGTTTTTACTATATTAATTGGAGTCTCTGGCGTAGGTCCTAAAGTAGCTACAAATATCCTCTCAAATATATCGCCTTCGGAGTTCGCAACCGCAATTACATCTGGAGATCTTGCGAAGAGAAAGATTGCGGGTATAGGGCCGAAAATGTCCTCAAGGCTAACTACTGAGCTAAAAGATAAAGTTCTTACATTTCAACCCTCTTCGGAAATACCAAGCAAGTCAGGTATTGTAGAAGATGTGATATCGGCTCTAATGAACCTGGGCTATAAAAGGGCAGAGATTGATGAGCGGATATATGAGCTTGAAGAAATTACATCGAACCAAAGCAATCTCGAAGTAGCATTAAGGGAGTGTCTAAAAGTTATGAGAAAGGGATAATTACTTTCTCAGGATAATGTAATGGAAAAAAGGATTGTAACGGGCACAAACCAGGACGAAGATAAACTCTTTGATATAAACCTCAGGCCTGAGCGTCTGTCTGAATATTTGGGTCAAACTAAGATAAAAGAGAAGGTCGGTATTTTTATTGAAGCGGCTAAGCGCAGGAAAGAGGCTCTGGACCACGTCCTTCTTTACGGACCACCCGGATTAGGCAAAACTACACTTGCCCACATTGTTGCCAAAGAGCTCGGGGTTAGGATCTACGCCACTTCAGGACCTGTAGTTGAACGCATAGGCGATCTGGCTTCAATTCTCACAAATCTAAACGAAAGAGACGTTTTATTCATAGATGAAATTCACCGCTTAAACCGCATAGTCGAGGAATATCTATATTCTGCCATGGAAGATTTCAAAATAGATATTATGATAGGTGAGGGCCCAACTGCAAAATCCATGAAGGTTAGTATTAACCATTTCACACTTATTGGCGCCACTACTCGTACCGGATTATTAACCTCACCCCTTAGGTCTAGATTCGGTGTCGATTTAAGACTGGATTATTACTCTTCTGAAGAGATTAACGGAATATTGGAGCGCTCGGCCAACATTCTTGGAGTGAAATTAACAAGGGAAGGGGCGTTAGAGCTTGCAGGTCGTGCAAGAGGGACTCCCAGGGTTGCAAACAGGATTTTAAAAAGGGTTAGAGATTATGCTGAGGTTAAAGCAGATGGTGTAATAGATTTGGATGTAGCGGGATCAGCCCTTGAGATGCTGGAGGTTGACTCCTTGGGTCTGGACGGTTTGGACCGTGCCATACTTGAGGCAATAATAGAAAAGTTTAACGGCGGCCCTGTAGGAATTGATACGCTTTCGGCTGCCGTCAGTGAAGAGAAGGATACAATTGAAGATGTTTATGAGCCGTTTTTATTGAGACTAGGTCTTATAGTGAAAACTCCACGTGGACGGGCTGCTACCCCCATTGCCTACGATCATCTAAACATAGACCCCCCTAATATGGAAAAGGGTCTTTTCAATACATAACCTGCTTATTTCTTCATAGGGATTTCCCTAATAAATTCATCCCAATGTGACTCAGTAATTGTGTCTATTTCTTTTCTCGGGGCTTTGTATCCGCCTTCTCCTGGAAAGAGCCCGTCATATACCTCATCTCTTAACTCAAGCCACTGATCTACAGCCTCGTAATTCTTAAACACAACTACTGTTTTGTACGTCCAGTGGGGCTCTAGAGTGTGGAGCCTTTGTGAATAGAGCTTATATTCACCAACTATTATTCCCCTCTTCTGCATCTCGCTCCAAAAAGGGTATAACTTCTCTCTATTGACCTCTAAGAATTTCTCCGAGTTCTCAGGCTTGACTACGTAAAAGCTCTCCTCTATGATCAATTTATATCTATCTTCTAAAGAATAAGCGGTAGTGAGGCTTGAAAATAGAACGCTTATTACTAGAATTGATTGAATAATTTTTTGCATATAGCACCTCCGAAATATAGTTCAGGATATTCTTTTTATCTCATGACCGAACTATTATACATCTCATAACAAAAATCTAACAGGTTCATTGCAATAAGACTAAATATATTATTGCTTTTGAGTTATATGTATGGAAAACTTTAGATCAAGTCTTAGATGCAGTTCATATGTATATAAAATCAGACACATTAGTTTCTGATCAAGTCCAAAATCTAACTTATCAGCAGGTTAATATAAAATGACAAACTGGATATATTTTGTGTTACAGATTCCACCTGGTTCTGAAGTAGAGCAAATCAAGATACTAAGCCTCGTTACCCAGGCTGGCCCTGTTGTAAAAGCTGTGCTTTTGATACTTCTTTTAATGTCAGTAATTTCCTGGGCAATTATTTTTTCGAAATATTTTGTTTTGAGAAAGGAAACGAGAAGGTCTGAAAAGTTCTTAGAGCTTTATGGTGCGAGCGGCAATTTTGGCAACCTTTATACCTCTACAAAACATATGGGTGGGCCGATAGCCGAAGTGTTTAGGGCTGGTTACACCGAGATACTCAAGATTAGAAAAACCAGATCGGGCGGTACAGCTCAAAATCCGGAGCCGAGAAGCAGCCTGGAAATGATTGATACGCAACTCGGGGTTGTAGAGCTTGTAGAAAGAGCATTGAAAAGAACCATGTCATCAGAAACATCAAGACTTGAGAGTTCCTTAACATTTCTGGCAACGACAGGGAGCGCTGCTCCCTTTATTGGTCTCTTTGGAACTGTGTGGGGAATTATGACTTCATTTATAGGGCTTGCGGGAAGCCAAGGAGTGCCTACTCTGCAGGCTGTTGCTCCCGGTATTGCCGAAGCGCTTGTTGCTACGGCAGTTGGCTTGGCTGCGGCTATACCGGCCGTAATTGGATATAATTATTTTTTAAGCAGAGTAAAGAAAATAGATGTAGATATGGAGAATTTTTCTTCAGAATTTTTAAATATTGTAGATAGATATGTTAAAAAGGTATAATGAGCTATAAATGGGAATGCAGACAAATAACGGCGGTGGACGTACGGTCTTATCAGAGATCAACGTTACTCCTTTTGTAGATGTAATGCTTGTTCTTTTGGTCATATTTATGGTTACAACTCCGATACTATATCAAGGTGTCGATGTTAATTTGCCCAAAACTGATTCCCGGCCGATGCCTGCCTTGGACCGTGAAAGTAAAGTTGTGGTGACGCTTAATTCAGATGGAGCTATCTTCATAGAAAAAGAGGAGTATTCTCTCTCTGACCTCAGGATCGAAATCAGGAAACTCATGTCAGAAAAAGGCAAAGATGTTAGAGAGGAAGATGTATTCCTTAGAGCAGATAGGAGTGTTCCTTACGGCACTGTTGTTGAGGTAATGTCCGAGATTAGAAATGCGGGTGTAACCAAGCTAGGCCTTATTACAGAACCTGTTCCAAAAAAATAATTAGAGGCCAACGGGGAAATGAAACCATCTAAAAAAGACTCTTCTAAAGGCTTGGGGATGTTCTTCTCAATAGCACTGCACGTTGGTATTGTAGTGCTGATTCTCTATTGGGGATTTAGTGGAACTTCTCAGTACAGCAATACTCCGGGTCCTATACAGGTTTCTCTTTCCGGTTTAGAGACAGGTGGCGCGGGAGGTGCAAATAAACCCCCGCCAGTTAAGAAAGGTGCTGTAAAATCTAAACCGCCCGAGTTGGAAGAAGTTAAAGAAAAAGAAAAAGTGAAGCCACCACCTCCTCAGAAAAAAGAACCTGAGAAAAAAGAAGAGGTGAAAGAGAAGGAAAAACCTAAGGAGAAGGAAAAACCCGAAGAGAAAGTAGTAAAGAAAGAGCCTGAGAAAAAAGAAGTCATTCCTCTAGAAACGAAAAAAGAAGAGAAAAAGGTAGAAAAACCTAAAAAAGAAGAGAAGAAAGAGGTCGCTCAAAAACCTAAACCTACCCCCACCCCTAAACCAAAACCTACCAAAAAGCCGGCTAAGAAAAAGGATTTTGATAAGGAAAAAGATAGAATATTAAAAGATATTCGAAGACAAAAGGTGCTTAATGAACTTAAAAAAGATAAATCATATACAGAAGAACCTCCTGAACAAATAGATGAGGAGATTGGGGAAGAACAGAGACTTGCAATGGCGGATGATATAAAGAGGGGCAATGAACCAGAGTCAGAAGGAAATGCGGCTCGGAGTTCAAGCGGCGGCCCTTCAATAAGTCCTGTGATCATTCAATTATATGGCAGTCAGCTCCATAGAAAAATAAGCCGCAACTGGAGAATCCCCCCGGGTGTTCCGACTGATGGAAGTCTTGCGGCATTAATATCTTTTAAAGTTGACGGAAATGGAAGGGTTAATAATGTAAGAGTTAAGGAGTCATCGGGCAATTCCTCTTTTGATGAATATTGTATTAAAGCAATTAATAGATCTGCCCCACTTCCTCCACCTCCATATGAACTTGCAGAGGAAGCTAAGAATAACGGTGTAGAACTTATATTCAGAAATGATCCTTAATAATTAGAATTTTGAGGCTGTTTGTATATTTTTGTTAAGTGTAGATTATTCTTGGAGAAAAAATGAATCTCATTCTCGTACGTCACGGAGAAACCGACTGGAACAGGATAGGCAGGTGTCAGGGAATAGCAGACATAGCCTTAAATGAAAATGGGAAAAAGCAGGCAAAAGAATTAGCCGAATCGCTTAAAGATCACGATATCAAGGCAGTTTATTCAAGTAATCTGAAAAGGGCGTACGAAACTGCTCAAGAAATAGCAAAGCATCATAACCTTTCAGTACAAGTGGACCCCGACCTTCAGGAAATGAACCAGGGGGATCTAGAGGGGCTTGGCTTTCCTGAAATCAGAGAGAGATATGTAGAAATTCTTAAGCAATGGAGGGAAAGTCCCGAAACGCTGAGGCTTCCCAACGGGGAGACGCTAACTGAAGTGCAGGATAGAGCTTGGGACGCCTTTGAAAAGGTTCTCAATCTTCATCTTGGGGAAACGGTCGTTGCAGTAAGCCATAACCTTACTATTATTACTTTGCTGTGCAAGATTACGGGAGTGGGATTAAAGGGCTTTAGAGATTTCAATATACATGCTACCTCTAAAAATATTATAGTCTCGGAAGACGGTCTTATTAGGGTTCGGGTCTTAAATGATGTTTCACATCTTTCTCCAATGGAATCTGTCCCTCCTTTTGAGTCTCAGTAGCAATGTTCTGAAAAATGTATCCAGTTTATATGGTTGGTTATTTAGCATAGGTCCATTTCTTGTAACATGAAAAGTTATGTGGTGTAATTCCATACAAATATGAAAGAAGACATTCAAAAAGTAGTTTCTAAGTCAGTCGAACGCATTGCAAAAAATATCAACATTCCAGATTTATCGGTTGATGTAGAAGTGGGGATGCCCAAAAGAAAAGAGTTTGGCGACTTTTCTGTAAATACAGCTATGGTAATTGCCAACAAAATCGGCAAAAACCCTCGTGAAGTGGCTGAGCTAATTATTGAGAACCTTCCTCCGGAGAAAGAACTGCTATTTAAAAAAGTAGAGATTGCGGGCGCCGGATTCATTAATTTTTATGTAAAAGAAGAGGCGATTGTAAGTAAGCTTAGAGAAATTGAGGACAGTGGGAAGAAATTCGGAACAAGCAGCTTAGGGAAAGGAGAAAAAATTCTTGTGGAATTCGTTAGCGCAAACCCTACAGGTTTTCTTCATATAGGTCATGCCCGAAACGCTGTTGTTGGAGACGCAGTGTCCAGAATACTGCTTGCATCGGGCTACGATGTAGTTAAAGAATTCTACATCAACGACGCCGGAAGACAGATGAATCTTTTAGGCGAGTCGGTATTTGCAAGGTATAAAGAATTCTTTGGTCACAGTGAGGAATTGCCCGAGGATGGATATAAAGGCGAATATGTTAAGGAAATTGCCTCTCAAATTAAAGCTGAAAAAGGGGATACCCTCTTTGATTTTTCTCAGGACGAATCAGCCGAGTACTGCAGGGAATTCGCCAAGGGTGTGTTACTAGACGAAATAAAAAAAGATTTGGCCGATATTAATGTAATTTTTGATGAATGGTATAGCGAGAAAGAAAATATTCACGGCACTAATGAACAGTCGGATAATAGTAAACTTGATCAAATTAAAGATCTCCTAAATAGCAAAGGCGTGCTTGAGGAAAGAGAGGGAGCGCTATGGTTTAGGGCAACGGAATTTGGAGACACTCAGGATTGGGTTCTTATTAAGAGCGATGGAAGCCCGACTTATTTTCTAGCCGATATTGCTTATCACTTTGATAAATTCAAGCGAGGATTCAAGAGCATTATTAATGTCTGGGGCGCCGACCACCACGGGCATGTGGCCCGTCTCAAAGCGGCATTAAGGTCATTGGGATTGGATGATTCACGTTTCAATGTTGTACTGATTCAGTTCGTAAGACTTATGAGACAGGGCAAAGAAGTTGCCATGTCAAAGCGAGCCGGCAGTTATGTTACGATTCGGGACGTGGTAGATGAAGTGGGCTCCGATGTGATGCGATTTTTCCTTTTGATGCGTAGTTCTGAAAGTCATCTGGACTTTGATCTCGAATTAGCCAAGAAGGAGTCAAGTGAAAACCCCGTTTATTATATCCAGTACGCCCACGCCAGAATTGGAAGTATATTCAGGAAAGCTCATGAGGCGGATTTAACAGAATCAAATGAGCATATACAGCTCCTTAAGGCACCTGAAGAAATTGAGCTGGTTAAGAAGCTGCTGCTTTTCCCCGAAGTAGTAGAGGATGGCGCTAAGTCTTTAGCACCGCATAAAGTTGCATACTATCTTCTGGAATTAGCGTCTGAATTTCATGTATATTATAATAAATGTAGGGTGGTAGACGATGATCGTGACATGAGCAGCGCCAGGCTTTATCTAATTAAATGCGTAAAAATCGTACTCAGCAATGGGCTTAAACTACTAGGAGTTACCGCTCCGGACAGGATGTAATAAATGAGTAATAACTCGGGTACAAACAACAGTAAGATAATATCCCTTTTCATAACATTCGCAGTACTATTTATTGTCGTCTTTAGTCTTGGTGTTATTATTGGGAAAGGTTTAGGAGGCTCAGACACTCAGACTATCGAAAGAAGCTATGATGAGGACGTTTCTTCAGAGAAGTTTTCTGAACCAGAACTAGTTGGCGAAGGATCAATAGTTCAAGATTCAAAACTTACAGAGATAGAATCCAAGGAGCTGGTTGTAGATGAAGAGACTGAAATAGATACTGATGACGCCCCTAAGCAAAGCACTGCCGATCAGGCTGAAGTAGTAAAAACAGACGATAATGCTGATACGAAGACCCCTTCAGAAAAACCCCAGTCCAATGAATTATCTAAGGAGTCTGATTCCCAATCTAATGAAGAAACAGAGCCCCTTAAAGTTAGTATCGAAAAATCACCTTTAGAAAATCAGAGCAGTACTCCAGCTAAAAGTGCTATGCCAAAAATTGATCCGAGCGGTCGGTACACTGTTCAGATTGGGGCGTTTCAAGATCAAAGTCAGGCAAATAGGCTTCTGAACTCGATGAAATCAAAAGGCTATCCGGTTTTTATTAAACAAATGGAGTCTCCGGATAATAAGCGCTGGTATAGGGTAAGAGTTGGGACATTCTCTACTAGAGATGATGCCATTAGTTATGGTGATAAAATAAAAGAAAAAGAGGCCAGGATTAAGTCTGTATTTATTACCGCCAATAATTAGTAGTTTAGAAACCGCTAGCCTCTAGTCCTTGCCTGGTTACTCTAAAACTGATATTGTTATCTCTAATCCGCAGTATTATTAAGGTATAGAACGGACTTTCATAATGACTCAACCAGAAGAGATTACACAAAGGTCTAAAAACAAGCAGGAACCGCAAATCATCAAAACTTTTGGGTAGCGGGCTTAAAACCTGGTGGTTGCTACTCACGTTGCCTATAGAGGACTACCTACTGCAAATTAAGATTCATCCCAACATTCTAACTATTTCTACACTCTTGGTCGGAGCAATAACGGGTATGGCCTATCATTTCGGATGGATTTTTGTAGCAGGGATCCTGGTTCTGGGCGGATCGACATTTGATATATTTGATGGGCGGGTTGCTAGGGCCCTAGGTATTAACAGCGAGAGCGGGGCCTTTTTTGATTCATGTCTGGACAGATTTTCAGAGGCGTTTATCTATGTAGGTATACTTAGTTTCTTCCAGGGAACTATTTTTTCATACATAGTATTTTTTATACTCGTATCTACAACTATGGTCAGTTACACACGGGCCAGGGCAGAGGGGCTTGGGGTAAAGTGTGAAGTAGGTATTATGCAGAGAACAGAAAGGGTGGTTTATCTTGGTGTTCTCTCGGTACTTAACTTTTTCGGCAACCAGATTGCAAGTGCCATGGGTTACCATCAGGACAACTATTTATTTAAGCTTGCATTGATACTTATCCTTGCTTTTTCCTCTTATACTGCTATTCAGAGAATGGTTCATGTTATGCGTACTTTAAAGAAAAGAGAGAGTGAAAACAACTCAGAGCCTGATACTGAGTCCCAGCCTGAAATTACTCAGTCTTAATACCTCCTAATTCGATCTTGCCATATTTGATAGTTCCTGAATTCTTAGGTATAAACTCATGGCCTAAGTATGTGAGTTCCTACGCTATAGGCGATAGTATCATTGGTATGTAAGTTGCTTAAATTATTTGCAATTTCTTCATATTAAGAAAGTTTTGGAGCAGTGAAAATATATAAATCAGGGAATCCTGATAACACTCTTCAGCGCATATGTTCTATGCTGATTAATAACAATGTACAGGTTCCGTTTCAATTTTTTTCGAGTTAAAAATTAATGCCTAAACGTACAGATATTGAAACCATACTCTTAGTCGGCTCAGGCCCTATAGTAATAGGGCAAGCCTGCGAGTTTGACTATTCCGGCACCCAAGCGTGTAAAGCACTTAAAGAAGAGGGTTACAGGATTGTTCTTGTAAATAGCAATCCTGCGACAATAATGACCGATCCGACCTTTGCCGACCGTACATATATCGAACCCCTTCATCCTGATATTGTCGAAAAAATCATCGAGAAAGAGCGCCCTCAAGCTCTCCTGCCAACTCTTGGAGGTCAAACTGCGCTAAACATTGCAGTTGATCTTGCCGAGTCGGGTGTGCTTGATAAGTATGAAGTAGAATTAATCGGGGCAAAATTACATGCTATAAAAAAAGCTGAAAACCGTGAGCTCTTTAAAGACGCTATGATAAAGATAGGGCTAGAGGTTCCAAGGAGCGGCATAGCTCATTCGATGGAGGAGGCTTGGAAGGTAGTAGAAGAGATTGGCTACCCGGTCATAATAAGGCCTTCTTTTACACTTGGAGGTGCAGGCGGGAGTGTTGCATACAACAAAGAGGAATATGAAGAATTCGCAAAATCCGGCCTCGATTTAAGCCCGTCTACCGAAATACTGGTAGAGCAGTCTGTTTTTGGATGGAAGGAATATGAGCTTGAGGTAATGCGTGACACAGCGGATAACGTTGTAATCATCTGCTCCATAGAAAATTTTGATCCCATGGGTGTTCATACCGGGGACAGTATAACCGTAGCCCCTTCACAAACCCTTACAGATAAAGAGTATCAAAGAATGCGTGATGCATCGATTGCTATAATTAGAGAAATCGGTGTTGATACAGGCGGATCAAACATTCAGTTCGGTCTCAATCCAGAAGACGGCACTATGGTGGTGATAGAGATGAATCCTAGGGTTTCTAGGAGCTCAGCTCTTGCTTCAAAGGCTACGGGATTCCCGATAGCTAAGATTGCAGCCAAACTCGCGGTAGGTTATACGCTGGATGAAATTTCAAATGATATAACTAGATATACCCCGGCATCATTTGAGCCCACGATTGATTATGTGGTTACTAAAATTCCAAGGTTTACATTTGAAAAGTTCCCTCAAACCGACCACTCACTCACAACACAAATGAAATCTATCGGAGAGGTCATGGCAATAGGCAGGACCTTTAAGGAATCTCTTCAAAAAGCGCTGCGCTCACTAGAGATTGATTCCTGGGGCTTTGAATCAATAACGCAGGACACAGAATTAATACGTGAGAAGCTAAGAACTCCTAACTCTGAGAGGTTGTGGTATGTGGCGGATGCCTTCAGAGCTGGAATGGATATAGAAGAAATATTTAATCTGACATATATAGACAGATGGTTTTTACAAAATTTAAAGCAGATATTGGATCTCGAAAGTAGACTTAAAGAGACTGATGGCCAGGTAGGGTTTGACTTACTAAAGCTTGCAAAAGAATACGGGTTTTCAGATATCCGAATCGGTGAGCTATTGGGAAAAGCAGAGGATAAGGTAAGAGCCTTAAGGCAAAAAGGCAACATAAAGTCAGTTTACAAGATGGTCGATACCTGCGCTGCTGAGTTTGAAGCCTACACTCCTTATCTGTATTCAACTTATGAAATGGAGGATGAAGCTCCGCCTACAAAGAAAAAGAAGGTAATGATTCTAGGAGGAGGCCCAAACAGGATTGGTCAGGGAATAGAGTTTGATTATTGCTGTGTTCACGCGGCATATTCTTTGAAGGAAGAAGGGTTTGAGTCAATTATGGTGAACTGTAACCCCGAGACGGTAAGTACAGATTATGATACGTCGGATAGGCTTTATTTCGAACCCATCACCCTGGAAGATACTTTATCAATAATTGATAGGGAAAATCCGTGGGGTGTCATTGTCCACCTGGGAGGCCAGACCCCCCTTAAACTTGCGATCCCACTTGAAAAACATGGTGTAAATATAATAGGAACATCTCCTGACAGTATAGATCTTGCTGAAGATAGAGAAAGATTCAGGGATCTGGTCCTAAAACTTGGGCTTAAGCAACCACAAAGTGGTATTGCCAGGAGCCAGGAAGAAGCATTCCAAATAGCTAAGGATATCGGTTATCCAATTGTGGTAAGGCCCTCTTATGTCCTTGGGGGCAGGGCAATGGAGATTGTATATAAAGAAGAGGCACTTAAAAGATATATAACTGAGGCGGTTAGAGTATCTCCAAATCATCCAATCCTAATAGATAAATTTCTTAAAGACGCAAAAGAGATTGATGTTGATGCTATATGTGATGGTAAAACGGTTGTTGTTGGAGGAGTTTTAGAACATATAGAGGAAGCCGGGGTTCATTCGGGAGACAGCGCAATGGTTCTCCCGCCGTTTTCAATTGAGAATTTGGTAATAGAGGAGATTAAACGGCAGACTAAAGAGCTTGCTCTAGCTCTGAGTATTAAAGGTTTAGTAAATATTCAATTTGCTGTTAAAGATTGGGAAGTTTATATAATTGAGGTCAATCCCAGAGCTAGTCGTACAATTCCCTTTGTAAGTAAAGCTATCGGAGTTCCTCTTGCGAAACTAGGTACTAAAGTCATGATAGGAAAAACTTTAGATGAACTAGGGTTCACCCAAGAAATAGTTCCCAATCATATATGCGTCAAGGAATCAGTTTTTCCTTTTGTGAAATTCCAGGGTGTCGATACTATACTTGGGCCCGAAATGAAGTCCACAGGCGAGGTGATGGGGATCGATACGGACATAAGAAGGGCATTTGCGAAATCTCAAATTGCAGCTGGGAATGAACTCCCTCTTTTAGGAACGGCGTTTATAAGCGTAAAGGACGACGATAAACCTCAAGCTTACTTGATAGCTAAAAAACTGTCCGAACTCGGGTTTAACATAATGGCAACAAGGGGAACATCTGCATATTTTGAAAATTCCGGATTGAATTGCAAGTTTGTGAAGAAGGTAAAAGAAGGCAGACCACACGTTGTAGATCACATTAAAAATGGAGAAATTCAGTTAGTTATCAATACGACCTTTGGCGAAAATGAGGTCGCCCAGTCCTACTCAATCAGAAGGGCTTCAATTATTCATAGACTTCCCTATTTTACAACCATTGCAGCTTCTAGGGCTGCTGTAGGAGCTATTGAAGTTATGATAAAGGAAGGTCTGGATGTAAAAGCTATTCAGGACTACTATTGATGTTGTATAATAAGAGTTCTAAATTATTTTATCGACGGATATAATTGGAGGTATGCATCGTGTCAATTGAGAGAGTTCCTATGACACCTAATGGGCACAAGAAATTGCAGGAGGAACTGCATCGCTTAAAAACTATAGAAAGACCCGAGGTAATAAAATCAATAGAATACGCTAGATCTCTAGGCGATCTATCTGAGAATGCAGAATATGAAACGGCAAAGAACAGACAATCTTTTGTTGAAGGTCGGATTCAGGAGCTTGATAGCAAATTAAGCAGGGCTGAAATAATTGATCCTGCAAAGCTAAAAAATAAAGACAGAGTAACTTTCGGGCTTCATGTTGAGCTTGAAGACCTGGACACTGGTGAGACTGTAACTTATCAACTTGTAGGGCCTGATGAGTCAGAGCCTGAAAACGGCATGATTTCGATCACATCTCCAATAGGGCGGGCGCTTATAGGAAAACAGGTTGATGATGATGTTGTAGTACAGGCGCCTGGAGGAGTCAGAGAATTCGTCGTAATAGATATCTCTTAGAATAAATTATAATGGCTTTATGAAGTGACTTAAGTATGATATTTTATACTACTCATTTTCTACGGAGGCTCAAATATAAATGAAAAGTAAAAAGAGTTTAATCTTCTACTTTCTAGTTCCAATGGTTTTTGTAGCTTTTGTTCTTTCAGGTTGCGGTGAAATTAAGACCACGTCTTATTTTACTCCTACCAGAACTAAACTAAAGGACTTCCAGGCCGTTCAGTTTGAGAACTTTGAAACCGAGATAGAGGATTTCCCCAAAGAGGCTTTGTATAAAATACCGGCTGAATCTGCTGCGCTTCTTGATACTAAGAACAAGTTTAAAGAAGTTAGCAACTCTGATATCATCAATATTCCCGCATCTGATACGGTGATAATCTTAGGAGAAGTTGCGGAGTACAGACCGAGTTCTGATATAAGTTTTGAAGGAGGAGGGATTAAGTTTGGTGAAGTTTCAATCACAATTAAGTTGGCACTACTGGATAAAGCCACTGGAAATGAGATAGTAACAGGTGAGATAAACGGTTTTAGCTCTATGGGTTTTATGGCTAAAGACATTTATGAAAGTATGGCGAAAGAGATTGTGAAGTATATTTTGGAAATTTATTGAGATATAATTCAGCCTAATTTGCAAAATGTAATTTATTTAAGGAGGGATAGATGAAAAGTTTAATACTGGGTTTATTATTGCTGCCTATTACGATTACTGCTGTTCAGCTTGAAAGTACTGTAGCGGTTGCTCAAGGTCAAGCTGCCCAGGATTATCAGAAGGGCAGGGAGGCATTCCTTAGTTTTACCCCACAGGGGTTTAAAAGCGCTATTTCATTTTATAACAAGGCCCTTCAAGCTGATCCTAACTATGCTCCGGCATACGCTGGGCTTGGAGAATTGTACTCTTTCCAGGGTTTTTACAGATATGAGGTGAAAGAGGATTATGAGCAATATTATATAGATTCCTATGAGAATATGAAAAAGGCTCTAAAGATTAATCCTAATCTGGAATCGGTTCAGCTCGCATTGGCTTATACATATCTTCATCTAAGCGACGAAAGAGAAGCGATTTCCACAGTCCAAAAAATTCTTTCCAAGAATCCTAATAATTTCGAAGCGCTTTTCATATTATGGGCCGCTAAAGGGTCTAAGCCTAACAACCCCGGAATTAAGAAAGTTTTAGAATTAAATCCAAATTATGTCCCGGCCTTGGTAGGTCTCGGAACAGCTTATTATCAAAAAAGACGCTCATTCAAACAGGCTGCCAACTATTATAGTAGAGCTGCTGAAATCGCACCTTCTCCGCAACTATATAACTATCTAGGAACCGCTCTAACCTATCAGGGGCATTACACACAAGCTATAGATAAGTTTCAAAAAGCTATTGAGCTTGATCCCAAATTTGCTTCCGCATATAGGAATATGGGAATTACATATTACCATATGGGAAGGTCGCAAGATTCTATTGCTGCTGAGCAAAGAGCGATAGCACTCAATCCCAATAGTCCTGAAGCCTTCTTCTTCATAGCTCAGAGTTATGATAGGGGAAATAACCGCCAACAGGCTATAAGCTACTATAATCAATTTCTAAATCTTGTTCTTGGTCAAGATCAATATAAAAGCTATGTTTCTACAGCGAAGCAAAGAATTGCAGCCTTGGGTGGTAAGTAAATTTTCTTTATTATGAGTGAAGCGTTCTAGTTGGTCGGAGCATTCATGCAAAAAGTAACGGACCATAACGAATTAATTGATTTGTCATTTGCCATGGAATCAAGCGCCAGTCTGTGGAACGTAATCTTTGAAGGGTTTGATCAGGAAGTAGTGCTTATTTCAAAATTCACAGGTAAAGAGCCTGGAGCTGTAAACACTCTTTATAGGTTTGGTTCTTTGATATGTGAAAGATATAAAAACTGCAAAGTAGAACCTAAAAAATCAGGTATTGAAATAAGAAAATCTCTTCCTGAGAATGATGTTACTCTGGTTAATGAATGGACTGATCTCATGGAAAGTGTCCGTGAAGAGATGACCAAGTGCATGCCAAGTACACAGTAAGAATACTTATATCCTGAAGTTAAATAACACTTACGTCTCCCGCAATTATCTTAGTTATTTCGCCGTTATCTGTTTTAACTAACAAATAACCTCTGTCATCAACACCCAAAGCGGATCCCTCAAACCCTTGTTCCCCTTTTATATTGATTCGCACTCTTTTGTTCATATCACCCCAGGCGCGTGTCCATTCCTCTAGAATTGGTTTTTTCCCTTTATTGCAGAATATTTGATACCATTTTTCCAATTCAAGCAACAAATCGGCTGTAAACTTAGCTCTGTCTATATCTTTCCCAAGATTCTCTTTAATCGATGTTGCAATTCTGGAGACTTTTCCCATTTCTGCATTAATATAGTCCCTGGACATATTTATATTTACTCCGATTCCCACTACTATAAAATCAACCATTTCCCTCTTAGTTCGCATTTCAGTTAACACTCCGGCAACCTTTTTTCCGTCCATTTGTATATCATTAGGCCATTTGATTTCTGTGTTTGTTACGCCGGTTTTCTCTATTGTCTCGTTAAGTGCTATTGAGGCAAGAAAAGTAAATAGCGGAGAATCAGCGGCCGAAATCTTCGGTCGGAAAAGGACTGAAATATATAAATTAGTTCCCGAAGGAGATACCCACTTACGCTCAAGTCTCCCTTTTCCCTCTGTTTGCTTATCGGCAATAACTATTGTTCCTTCAGAAGCTCCTTTTTCTCCAAGCTCTAATAGTACAGTATTAGTCGAGCCCAATTCGTCCTGGTAATGGATTAGCCTTCCAATACTTTGAGTTTTGAGTAAACCGTTTAGCCTTCCTATCATAGAAGATGTCATGACAGTATCCGTTTAGCTCTTATATAATTTTCTATTTTAACTGCTTGAAAAAATAATTGAACTAATTCTATATACATATTGAATAGGGCTGGAAAATGAAAGATTAATGCTTATACTTCTAACCCAGCACAATTTCATTAAGTGTTGAGAGAAAGTCATATGATAAATAAAATTATTGTTATTTCATTTCTGATTATTTTTTGTACCTTCCCGCTAATTAATAGCTCAGGTGAAGAAGCGAACTCTAACGACGATTCTGATGAGTTTGTGGAGGTTACAATTGAAGAGATCGTATCAAATCCCAAGACCTATAATGGTCAGAAAGTAATACTCGAAGGATATGTAGGAAAGGTTGAATATACAACATCCAGCAAAGGTGAGCCCTTTACCCTGTTTAAAATGAAAGATGCCAAAAATAATGAAGTTAGGGTTTATTATGAGGACGAGCATCTCCAGTTATCAAAGGGTGATAAAGTAAAAATCAAAGGTCGGTACAAAAAAGAAAAAAAGTACCTACTCTATAAAATTAAAAATGTAATCAAAGCAAGAACAGTTGAGGAAATATAGAATAAACTGTGTTGTTTTTAAGTCTAAATTACTAAACTATCTCGAGTATGTAAATTTTCTTCTTTAAAAACCGTTAAATACTAATATAATATTTTTGTATGGCCCTCCTCAGGAATGGATTCAGGAGAATCCTCTTACTAATAGTAATAATAATATGTGTCACATTAATTGCTCTAAACATTGTTTTAAACATTAAACTGAAAGGTGCTATACCAACTTTTATAGAGCAGTTCTCAAGTGAGAGTGGTTACCAGATAGAGGTACAGAAGATTGGTCTGGATCCCCTGTTTAGATTACAGTTAGACGACATCACTGTAGTTGACCCCACTTCAGATACAAAAGATGTATTGAAAATAGATCAGGTAACTGTAAAGCTGCGTCTCATTTCCTCACTTATTAGCCAAAAAATCAAACTAGGCGAGATAGTTCTAAATGGTCTTTCCGTTCAATCGGATAAGGATAATATGAATCATCTCATCGATTTTATTAAATCCAAAAGAGAAGAAAGAAAAGAAGACGAGCCTTCTTTGGTTGAATTTGGTCTGATTAAAATTCTAAATGCAAAGTTTCAAATTACATCTGAATTTTCTCTTTCGTGTCCTGACTTTAGTTTCGAGTTTGGTGATGAGGTGCCTGATAAGGGTCAGGAGATTAAGGTCCAGGGTAATATTGATTTTCTGCAAAAAGAATTAGCCATTAATGGCACTATTGTGGTGTATTCTCAAAAAACGAGCGGAGATCTTATACTTCAACTTAATAAAATAGATGTTGCACCTATTTCATCAATACTTGGTGGATCAGAAGAGCTAAAAGCACTGTCTCAATTGAGTTTTGAGATTTCGGAATTAGTTGAAGCTAAAGGACAAATAGCTATTAACTCTAACAAAGGAATATATAGTAAAAGTCCGCTGGCAATTTTTAACTACGATCTTAAATATGATAAGGCTAAGGATACGGCAAACTTAAATTTTCTTGATTTCGAAGTAAGTCATATTTTAAAAGGCTCTTTCTCGGGCGATATTGAGAAAGTTACGGATGAGCTCATCTTTAATCTCACTGGTAATACTGAGACGCTTAATATAAATGACTTTATGGTTAAGATGCTTGGCGATAATAAAGATATTCTTTCAGGCAATCTTAATACTAAAAATTTAAAAGTAAGTGGCTCAAAGACCAAAGACGATATTCGATTAAGTGGTGATGTAATATTAAGCGGATTCAAATTTAATTCTGAAAAAGAAGATACTCCCTCGGTCAATAATCTGGACTGCGAATTGGATTTTAAACAAAACCTAAATGTCTCAAGCAGCTTTTCCTTTTCATCTCTTGGAAAGTGTTCGGTCGAACAATTCTTCTGGGATAAGACGGGAGAAGTAAAGGATATAACTGCGCGGGCCGATATAAGCTCTAAAAACAAATGGACTGACAATAAAATTACTTTATCAGCTTTAACCAGCAAATATATGGACGGCAGTGTCACAGGCAGTTTGAATTTTATCTTGGCAAACGGTTTCGCAGGAGGGATTACCAAAGTAAGTGGTAATCTAGAAGGCCAGAATTTAAATCTGAAGAAGATACCTAAAACAATTATCCCGGTAAATATAGAAGGAAACGGAAAGACTGTTACGGCAAACTTTGAAGGCGGATCTAGTAATTACAAAGCCTTTATTTCGCTTAATTTAAATGACTTTGTACTTAAATCCAACAAGGGAAGAGAGGTCAAGATTTCTCAAGTTAAAACAAGCAACTTAATCGATTTTGAATATGTATCTCAGGATATCAAAATGGGGGAGTCTCGAACTTCAACCAAAGATAAAATTATTATAAATGGCAAAGGACTGAAGTATAAGGCATTGTCGTTTGAAGAATATTTTATCGATAGAGGAAATGTAGAAGATTTAGCTTTCTTGTTAGATCTTGGTGAAGATAGATGGAAACTTAATATGTCCTCAGAGGGATCCGATTTTAGTGTTCTTGGTCATGAAATATCACTTGAGCAATTTAAGGAAAGCCTTAGTATAGAAAATAGCGGAAGGGAAGGTTTTAAGGGAAAGGTCTATGGAACTAATGGCAGATACAAAAGTGTGGATTTTCCCAGTCTCTCCTGGGATTACAATTTTATAAACGATAGAATAGTAGTATCAAATGTTAGCACCCAGGTCAGCACATTAGGAGAATTCAAAACCGATAATCTCTACATACATATGGGAGAGCAAGTTGGAGGGTACCCGTATAGGATAGAGTTTGATGATGCCTCATTTATAGGCTTTGAGGATAAATTAAAATCCGAGGGTATTCATGGGAACTTCATTATAAATAGACCCGAAAGCAGTGACCAGGAATGGGAGGGCACAGTAACAATTAAAAAGACTTCGATTTTATCTGCAGTTATAGACAATATTTCTAACAATATTACCCCTTCTCCAGGTGGAATTAATCTACAAAATATAACCGGCGAGTTTCTAGGTGGAGAAATAAGCGGAAAGGTCATTATTGATACCACCAAGTCTCCTTCAGGAATAGACGCGGATTTAAAACTCTTGCACGCTTCTATCGACTCAGATGGTCTAAGTATTAAATTAAATGAATCCGATCTCCACTTTTCAGGAACCCTTCCCGATGATTCTCTGCCTGAGGGAACGGGTAGTTTGGAATTTAAAAATCTAAGTATAGAAAAAGAAGGAGTAACTTCTACTTTACAGGCAAATATTAAAACCAGAGCGGTTGCTGAAACCTTATACATAGAACAGGGGTTTATAACAAGTAACAGCAACCAGGAGATAGGGTTTTCCGGAGAGATGGATAACTCACTTAACGAAAATAGAACATTGAAAATCAATTTTCCAGAAGTGGATGTGTCACAGACTATGGGGGTTTTATCTCCCTTTGTACCAGAGGAATTCAGAAAAGCTAAGATTAATGGCTATGCTGGTCTGGATCTGATTTTCCATAATCTCTTTTATCCTGAGAGTAGATGGAGCGGAAAATTTAGCTTAAGGAACGGGTCTTTTGCTGGAGATTATGATGGGGCACTGCTTTCCATTAAGGATATAAATGGAACTATCACCATAAAGGATGAGGTTAGCTCAGAAAATCCTTTAGCATCACTTATGGGAGAGCACTTAAAACTAAGTAAAAGCGTATTTAAAAAGTTCCTAAGGTCTTTTAAAGAGGTGGATCTGGAAAAAGATTTGGATTTCCTTAATATTAAAAAGGTAGAATACGGAATTTTAAAGTTCGAGGATGTAGAAGTCGCACTCGAAGTGGATAGGCAGAAGTTAAATCTCAGGAGACTCATATCTAAATCCTTTAGAGGTAATTTATACGGCGCGGGCTTATTAAAATTTAATGAGAGTCAGAGCGAATATAATCTTTCTCTATTGTTTAATGAAATCAGTCTTGAGGGCATCTCTGAAAGAATTTCACCAACTCATGAATATATAACCGGCAGGGTAAATGGGCTTATTTGGTTGACTGGCGAAGGTGCAGAATTGGATACTATAGACGGCCCGTTTAAGTTCTGGTCCAAGAAATCGAGTAAAGAATCCCGCAAAATCGGGAAAGCACTTTTGGATAAATTAGGAGCAAAGGAAAGATTTATCCTTGGTTCTAATCGCAGTTATGATAACGGTAATATTTCAGGTTATATTAGTGGTGGTTTAATTACGTTTAAAGAATTTGATATTTCAAACAGCATATTTGGGATAAAAAACTTGTCGATCCAAGCCGACCCGGTAAAAAACTCAATTACTATTGCACACCTTATGTCAGTAGTAAGGGAAATAGCAAGACGATCAGAAACCGGAGGACCTACGATTGAAACAAACTAATAGAGGTGAAACTATGGAAAGGATAGCAAAATATATGTTAAAGCCGTTTGTTCTTTTTATCTGTTTTTATTTAGTATCATGTGCGACTATCACAGTTAACGTCTATTTCCCGGCAGAAGAGGTTAGGGACGCATACTCAAGCCTGGAAGAAGAATTTTTAGAGCAGGACGTTGAAGACGGATCTAACTCTGAGCAAACACCTGAGACCCAAACAGTAAAGCCTACTCCTAAGCCTCAAAGTCGAAATGTATATCCCGATGAACCCACATTATCTGAGACTAAGGTAATCGTAATTAAGAGAGAAATATCATTTGATTTTGGTAACTATGCCTGGGCACAGGGTAATATCTCTCAGCAGATTGCTAAGAAGATAAGAGCAATGCCTCAGGTCATAAATGCTTATAAAAGTAGGGCCAAACGCCAGGATGTAATAGACAACTTACTCTCACAGAAAAAGGTGGTAGAAGGCAATCAGGGGCTTCTGGTTAAAAAAGGTAGTCTCACACCTCAAGAGACACAAGCGTTTAATGCTGAAAACGATGATAGAAAAACAATTATTCGGGGTATGGCAAGGGCTATTGTGGAGATAAACAACTTAGATCCTACAGCAGAGAATATCAATAAAGTCCTTCCGGAAGCAGCACGGCAGTTCGCAAGTGTCAGAAGAAGTGGGGGATAATTTTTTTAACTACTCAAATAAAAAAGGACGTCCTCAGCAGTTAAGTTTGGGACGTCCTTTTACTTTTAACATTTTGTATCTCAACTAATACAGATTAATCGCTTTTCATACTATCAGGAATTTGATTCTCTGGAATAAAAAGCGGTTTATCTACAGGCCAATGTTCCATAAGCACCGGGTGGTAACCCTTTGGATAGTACTTTTTCGGATCAATCTCCGCATCACGAATAAATTGTGACTGAAGGTCTTCGCGCCGAAACGGTGGAACAGGTACTACTAGACCACCGTATTTTTGAACAGAAGCGTCAGAATTAGGAGCCCTTACGTTTGGATAATCAGGAACAACCCCGTCCCTTACCCAGATCTGATCTTTTGTAACGTTTACTACCACCATATCGGGCGCGCCGAAATGGAAAGGCCCCTTCCAGTGTTCGCGAACTTCTGCAACAGTTTCAGCGTTAATGTATGGGTCAAATGGCATGTGTGTAGTCATGGCGATCCTGGGCTGTACTTGATTGAATATCCAGCCCGCAGCGTATGAAGGAGTATGGTGTGTATCCATTGTGTAGCGTCCTACAAATGGGGGCACACCCTGCACACCTGAGCTTATTGCTATTACCTCAGGCTGTGTCTCTGAAATCATCACATCGACACCCTTACAATATTTAATATCGAGAGTGTTGGGTCTTGTGTCTCCTGTGTAACAAAAACTTAGTCCGTTCCAGTCTAATCTATACCCTGATGCCCCATCTTTTGCATGAGAAGCCGGCCAGTGTATCACTTTTACGCCGTCTTTCTCATAAGCCGTTCCTCCAGCGTCTGCGAAATCAAATTCATTAACTTCTATCTCCCACGCTGTAGGAAATACGCTGAATGCTTCGCGGTGCCAGTGCATCATCATCTTCATTCCCTCTACCATATATGCTACACCGTCTTTTTCAGTCCGTCCCGAGGGACCTGTAATTCTAAGCGGTTCATGCCAGCGTCCGGCCCAAGCGCCGAAAGCATACACCCAAGGTATTGACCCAAAGTGGTCGACATGGAGGTGAGTTAGGAATATATCGTTAAGCTTGTTTATCGGTATGCCAGAAGCCAAATAATTAGTAACCGCGCCCTCTCCCATATCGAATATGAAACTGTTGCCGTTTCCAAGTTCTACATATATAGAAGTGTTCATCTGACCAGGCCTCAACATGGGAGCCGTACCCATAAAAGTGATCCTCATTTCGTTAGGCTGTACTTTTTCTGTCCCCGGCATCCAGTTGGCCGCGCTCTTAAGCCACGGTTGAGGTGATATGCCTTCAAACAAGAGTCCTTCTTTCCACCTTCCCGCAGGTACTCCTCCCATCATAACTTTCTCCATATTTTTCGGATCTTGCTCAAAATCCGCCCCTTCGTAGTCAGGAACCTCATCAATCACGATGCCTTTTATAACACCTTTAGGATTTTGATCTTGACCTTGACCCGGATCCTGCGCCTGTGCAACTAAAGTTAACGCTCCGCCAAGCAGTCCTATACATATAACAGTTAATAGAGATCTCAATGTCTTCCCCCTTATTTGGAATTTTTTATAGGTAACACAGGCAGTGCATTTAGCAATACCGCCATGTTCCCATTATAGCACATACACAAAAATTGTATTATCAAATTACAAAGTTATGAGATCTTGATTTCCGTCAAATTGATCGTGGCGCATTCGAGGCTGACCTTTTTCAGATAGCTTCTCCGGATTTGCAGGTGAGCAATGGCAAGTTCAATCGTAAACTCTTTGGCCAGATTCCATCTGAAACCAATAGAGGTATTTAGGATTGCCGGATTTTGATGTTGTATAAGATTTAGTATACAGTAATATGACGGTAGGTATTTGATAGAATAATTAATTCATAAAGGGGGTTGAGTGTTAAAAACATTCAGGATAATTTCTCTCATTTTAGTTTGCCTTATTACTTTTCTGCCCCACTCCTCGTTTGCAAAACAATTGTATATTGCCGTCATAACAGTAGACGGTTCCGACACTGCAACTGAGGGGACTAATAGCCTTATTAATGTGACCGAATTTTTCGACAACACCTCTCTTGAAGACATTTTCCCTGATTACACGCCCAATTCCTCTGTCTCAGCGCTAGTTAATTTCAGGGGTGTTGCTACGGTAATTGAGTTTGAATCAAATTCCTCTGAATTAATATTTAGAATCCCTGGAAAGGATTTTGAAGTGAGGTTTGATGGTGGATCTCGAGATGAGAGTCAGGAGCAGTTTGAAGACTGGCTAAAAGGAGAGTTCGAGTCTGCTGAAGCCCCCGGAAAATCTCTAACAAGATTACTCCAGATTACTGTTGCTGAGTCACCGGTAGATCCGGTTGCTGGAAATCCCAATAGTCTCTTCACTAGGATGATAATTGATGACTTCAACCAGGGTATTACTGGACCCTTTATCAGCTCTAAAAATCCTCTTCCAGGACAAAAGAATAATTTCAGTATCGGCGCTGAAGTAGGAACTTTCAATGCCGGTCCTTATGACGGGGAGGCCTTTAGCGTGCCAATTAGCTATAAATGGAATATGAAAAGGTTTCCGAAGTTATCCCTTATCGTGGATTTTCCGGTACTTCTTACAAGAACCCAAACTGCATGGTCTTATATGGCGTCACTAGGACTGGGTGCACAGTATAGACCTACTAAGTGGTGGAGTCTAACCCCAATGGCCCGTATTGGTGGCGTTGGTTCTTTTGACGTGGGTGCTCTAGCTTTTCCGGTAAGTGGTACACTTACGAACTACTTACATTATCAGTTCCCCACAACCCATCTGGGGTGGGCGAGCCAAGGTGGTGCGATCACTACTATAGACGGTATTAAGATTTCTGGCTGGGACCTTAGCTATGAGCTGACCAATTATGTATGGCGAAATGGAGGAGATGTACTTCAGGAAATGGATTTCAAAATTTTTGGAAACCAAGCCGCTTTTAAGTTCTTTTTGAACCATACAAAATTCTGGGGTAATGAACTATACTTAGAATCATTTTTTGATATGGGTGTTGGAATTTCATCGATCCAGAAAATTGACTACACATTTATAGAGAAAATGAATCTCTCCTTTAACTTCGCGATCGGTGTAGATGATTCATACAAGAACTATGGATTTAAAGTAACTTACAGATTATAACTCATATCGTGATATTGCTATTTTACTGGCTTTCTTGGTAATATTTATAGTTAGAAATGATACCCGTTAATGGAAAACTGATTAATTACCTTTCAGCAAGACTATTGATAGGAATACTTGCGCTTTTTTTATATGTATTTATTCCATTCCCTGTATTTGCCCAACCCGCTGGAGAAACAATTGAAGCTCTTGATTGTTCAATCCCCAACGTGGCTAAATTTGACAGGCCGGGTCCTAAAGGTTCAAAACTTCCCGTTAAAGTCGGTTTTTTCGTTATTGATATTAAGGAAATAGACGATGTAGAGCAAACTTATAGGGCTGACATCATTTTCAATTTAACCTGGAACGACCCACGGTTATCCGAAGATGCGCTTGGAAAGTCAATAGAAAAATGTGTCTTTGACGTAGACGATGTATGGAGTCCGCACATAGTAGACGTAAATAGAAATGAAGGTGAACAGCTCCTTGATAAAGTCGCTAGAGTCGACGCTCAGGGAAATGTAAATATGAAGCAGCGATATGTGGGGGAACTCACATCAGACCTTGATTTTTCCGATTTTCCATTTGATATCCAAGAGCTCCATTTTATCATGTCTACGTATGGCCCAGATGCTGCGGATATAGTTTTTGAAGTAGATAATGACTATACGGGTTCGCGGGATCATTTCTCTATAGAAGGATGGGATGTAAATCTGCTTGACGGCGTTTCGACTTCAGAGCGGATTAAAACCCGGGGCTCTCTGCCAGCTCGTAATTTTGCGCGAATTGATTTCATTCTTTCGGCTGAGCGAGATAAGCCTTATTATATATGGAAAGTAATAACTCCACTTTGCCTAATAGTGCTTATGGCATGGGCTGTTTTCTGGATCGATCCCAAGCACCTTGGTCCTCAAATAGGACTTTCTACAGCAACTGTATTTACCCTTATAGCTTATAGGTTT
>PVMK01129232.1_pt1 | contig 37926 bp, 34 predicted proteins | sample 1853481 | NCBI WGS metagenome assembly PVMK01 (sample SAMN08533507, study PRJNA380276) | Marine sediment metagenome, whole genome shotgun sequencing project.
TTTATTGTTTCAATTTCTTGTGCGGTGATTCTGTATTCTCCGTTTTCCTGCCGGAGTTGGTCGAAACATTTATCACAAATAACTTTTTTATTAGTCAGTCTATCTAGTCTGTCAACCAATAAACTCCTGTCCTGAGCCATGATAAATCCATCTTGGGAGATTTTTTCTTCAGCTTCTTTTAATAAATTTCTAACTGGGGGATTATCAGTGAGGGGATTGAAGTTTACTGGTGTGTCTGAACAAATCTTAAAAATGAATTTACCTTGTTCTTTGGATAGGTTACCGGCAATATCAAATAACTGGGAATACTTATGTAACAAATATGGACAGGGGATTGGCTTTCCAGAGTGTGAATCATATGGTTGTAAACCTTTTCTTAGTAAATTGTATAAATCAAATGGTACCAAATCTTCAAGCAATTTTTTATAGCGAATCCTTTTTGACATATTCGTCTCCTGTCACGATCCTGAATAAATCCAAGGGCAGGCCAGTCAGGATATCCGGCTTTTCGGGAGCTACCCTAGCCCTGGAAACTGAATTATCTTTTATCTTCTAAATTAGCAACTTTCTCTTCTTTATTACCATTCATTGCCTGACTTATAATATCACCAGCAACTTCAGAGGCTCGTTTTAAAACATCATCATGCAGGTGTGCATATCGTTCCGTCATTCGGTGGTCCTTGTGAGTCAGAAGTTTTTGCAGGGTGTAGAGGTCAACTTGCCCGCAACTGGCAAGCATTGACGCAAAGTGGTGTCGTAAACCATGAAGAGGACGGAAGTCTGCCGGAAGATTTGCAGCTCTTTTTATTTTATTAAGATGTGGGGTTATTTTTGTCCCGTTGCCTAAATTGCCGGGGAATACATATGGTCCTTTTTCTCTTTTAATGCCTTCCAATACTCGTCTGGCTCCATCGTTTAAAGGTATTTTTTGAGATTTGCCGCCCTTCGGCTCACGAATATTGATAAATTTATTTTCAAAGTCAACATCACGCCATTGCAATTTTAATATCTCTCCGCGCCTCATGCCTGAAAAAAGAGCCATTTTCATAACATTGCCTGCCTGCGGGTGAGTATCTTCCTCAATAGCCTTTAAAAGCCTCTGTACCTCCTCATGGGCCAAAAACTCTGTTTTAGTGTTGTCTACCCTCGGCATTTTGATTTTAAAGCCTATCCCGATACTAAACCCTCCATCTGTGCCAAAATTAATAATCCTTTTGAGGAGCGTCAGAATATGTCTAACTGTCTGGGGACTTTTCTTTTTGAGAAGATTGACGCGGAGTCGGTCAATTTCAAGTTGCAGGAGTTCTGATGGTTCCTTGTCGCCAAACTTGTCTTTCAGATAAAGATTGTAGCGGCCTTGATCGGTCTTGAAGGATTTATTGTCTTCCTTCTGAGAGGCGTATTCATTCCATAGTCGGTCTATAGTCCATTTGTTCGATGCTGCCTTTTGTATGGCTTTCTTTTTGTCGCGTTCCTCTTTCGGTGAAGGTAACTTGCCCTCAATCCGCATACCTCTTTTTGTAGCGGTCTTGGCAGCGGTCATGTTATCGGCAAATTCCCGCCCCGCTTTCTCTTCAATATTTTTTCCACCCTGCTTAAATTTATAATAAAACACCTTTTCTGTACCCATGCCACCTATCCGTTTAGCAAGCCTGTAGTACACTCCGGGATAATCTGTTTTATGTCTTCCGGTTTGCGATGCCATATAAGTACCTCCAGATATTTTTCCACCCTTATTTCCACCCTAGAAAGTATAATATGGCATAAAATGATGTATGTCAAGGTAAAGCAAGGTAACAAGGAAGTCTTTGCTATGGCTTTATAAAACGGGGTACAACAAGGAATGGGAGGGGGTTTGCAGAATATATAAAATATGGTTAACCATGCCGGGCAAACGATGACACAGAAATAGGATACAGCCGGCGCCTCATTTCTCCAGAGCGATATCCAATGCCTCCTCAATGCCCTGTACCAGGTGAAATTTAATCCCCTGTTTGACATTATCCGGCAGTTCGATCACATCCTTTTCATTGAGATGGGGCAGAATTATATTTGTTATACCGGCCCTTACAGCGGCAATCACCTTTTCCTTGATACCGCCTACCGGCAGGACATCTCCGCGTAAAGTTATTTCTCCGGTCATGGCAAGATCCTTGCGCACCGGCCTGTCGGTAAAAAGAGAGGTAAGGGATACCACCATGGCCACCCCTGCTGAAGGACCGTCCTTGGGTGTGGCTCCCTCAGGCACATGTATGTGGGTGTCTGTTTCAGCAAAAACAGCCTCTTCAATAGCAAATTGAGCCGCATTGGAACGCAGATAGGTCATCGCTGCAGTGGCCGACTCCTTCATCACTTCACCCAGCTTGCCTGTAAGGGTAAGTCCACCCCTGCCGGGCATTTTTGCTGCCTCAATAAACAGGATATCACCTCCCACCGGCGTCCAGGCCAGCCCTGTAGCAAGACCCGGCCCCCAGGTTCTGGCCAACATTTCGGGGAAAAAGCGAATGGAACCGAGATACCTCTGCAGGTCCCTGGTGTCAACAACAGCCTTTTCGGTGGAACCTGAAACAATATCCTTTGCCACACCCCGGCAAATTGCCGCCAGTTTCCTTTCAATATTACGGACACCTGCCTCCCTTGTATAGGAGCGGATGATATTGCGGATAGCATCATCTGTCAGTTCCAGGTCATCTCCAGTCAAGCCATGGGCCTCAAGCTGTTTTTCCACCAAATGCTCCTTGGCAATCATCAGCTTTTCGTCTTCAGTATAACCCGGCAGCTCAACGATCTCCATCCTGTCACGCAGCGCCCCTGGTATGGTGTCAAGCATATTGGCCGTGGTGATAAACATTATCCTGGAAAGGTCAAAGGGGATTTCCAAATAATGATCGGCAAAGGAAAAATTCTGCTCAGGGTCGAGGACTTCAAGCAGGGCTGAAGATGGATCACCCCTGAAATCCATGCCCAGCTTGTCTACCTCATCCAGCATAAAAAGTGGATTGTTGGAACCTGCCTTGCGCAGGCTTTGAATTATCCGACCGGGAAGGGCTCCGATATATGTTCTTCTATGTCCCCTGATCTCAGCCTCATCCCGGACACCTCCCAACGAGATGCGCACAAATTTTCTTCCAAGAGCCCGGGAAATTGACTGTCCCAGAGAAGTTTTACCAACTCCGGGGGGACCCACAAAACACAGGATAGGCCCATGCATATCATGCTTGAGTTTTCGCACAGCCAGAAACTCTATTATCCTCTTTTTAATCTTTTCCAGACCATAATGATCATTATCAAGAACGCGTTGGGCCTCCTCAATATCCAATGCATCTGTGGTGGAAACCTCCCATGGCAGGTCCAGAATCCATTCCAGGTAGGTTCTCGAAACGGTATACTCAGGTGAAGAGGGAGGAATCTTTGCGAGCCTATCCAGTTCCTTTTCCGCAGCCTTACGGGGTTCCTCGCCTAATTTAGCATCTTCGAACCTTATTTTGAGTTCGTTGATATCAGCGTGTTCATCCTCATCGCCAAGTTCCTTGCGAATTGCTTTTAACTGCTGCCGCAGGAAAAACTCACGCTGCTTATCGTCCATATCCTCCTTGACAGCCTTCTGGATATTATTGCTCATCTCAACGGTTTCCAAGCGCTTGGCAAGTTCTTCCGCCACCTTGCGCAGCATTTCCTTGAGTCCTACTATTTCAAGGATTGCCTGCTCTTCGTCCAGGGACAGGTTCAACTGAGAAGAGACTAAATAGGCTATGTGAAAGGGATCCGTAATGGCCGCTACAGTCATATACAGTTCTGGTGGCAACTGGGAAAGCGTGACCAGTTTTTTAAACTGGTTGCGCAGATTAAGAATATGGGCCTCAACCTCCTTGTCCTCCTCCGCCTTCATTTCAAGAACTTCAATCCGGGCTTTAAGGTATGGCTCCTGCGCAGTATATTCCAGGATTCTGATTTTTTTTGCCGCACTCATAACCACCTGGTAGAAGCCTTCCGGGGATTTGATAAGCTTATGTATATAGCAGACGACCCCAATGGAATGCAGATGATCGGAAAGCTTTTTTGAGGGCTCCTTTTCAGAAATCTTCTTGTGAGATACCACAGCAATCAACCTGTCCTTCAGCAAGGCATCGTCAATCAACTGCCTGGAAGGTTCATTGGAAATCTGAAGCGGAAAGCCCATGCCGGGGAAAAAGACAAAATCATTGAGCGGCAGAACCGGCAACTCTTCAGGTATAGGCAAATCTGCCGGATTCACATTGATCTTTTTATCTGTCGATGCTTTATCATCAGCCATAATAGTTATCCAGTTCTCTATGTGTTTAGGGGAGTGGGCAGTTTTTTGTTTCCTTGGGCATTTTGATTTCCAGAATACCGTTATGGCAGTTGAAAGTCGTTGCAGCTACCTGAACTGCTACAGAAAAGGCAATAGTTCTTTTGAAAAAACCCGTTTCAATCTCCAGCTGATGAATGCAGCAGACATTGCCACGCTTGGGCAGACTTCTTCTACCCTGGACAGTAATGCTGTTCTTTTCTGCTGTGACGGTCATATTATCCATATCAATACCGGCCGTATCCATAAGGACTATTATATCATCAGTTGTTTCATAAACATCTACATCCGGCTGCCATCCTCCACCCCCACTCGAGGACATGGGTATGGTCCTTGACAGAGAGGTACTTCTCAACATTCTGCCCATCTGCCTTTCCAGTTCCTTAAATTCATCAAGTATTCTTCTGTCAAAATCATCCATCATTTTCACCTGCTTGAAAAAATACAATCGTCCGGATTACAGGATCCACCTCTGAAAATCCTCTTCACATAATCAGAAAAAACTCATTTATGTTTGTAAATGACAAATTTGATGACTTCGTTCCCTATCTACGATGCCGACAAATATTGTATTCACTATTTACCTAAAACCCTAAAAATAAATCAAGCATAAAGCGTTTTTATGCAGACTGCCTACTCGTTGGCCGAAAGTCAGAAAGTATTTCTTATTCGCTTTTAAAACATTAAGCATTACAGTATAAAGATACACCTGAATTCGTAACGACAAATTGCTCGGAGTCTCGCTTTGCTCGCTTACCTATAACTGGTTGAGCACCTTACTTTAAACCATTTTTATTATTGGAGGGAAATAATTATGTCAGATGCATGCAAAACATGTCCGAGCAAGAGCGATGACCCGCAAGGCTCATGTGGAGCGGCCAAGGTTGCAAAATCAATGCAGGATATAGGGCTTCAGTCAACTTTAAGTAAAATAAAGCGTAAAATACTTGTAATGAGCGGTAAGGGCGGTGTCGGAAAAAGTACCGTTGCAACAAACGTCGCAATGGGCCTGGCCAAAAGAGGCTACCAAGTTGGTTTAATGGATGTTGACCTGCATGGCCCGGATATCTGCAGAATGCTTGACCTGAAAGACAAGCTCTTTACAGAAAAGGGTGAGAAGCCGAAACTGCTGCCGCCAATGAAATATAATGACAATCTGAAAGTCATCTCTTTGGAATACCTGATGGAAAACCGTGACGAAGCGATTATCTGGCGGGGCCCTTTAAAAATTCAGGCAATACGGCAGTTCATTGGGGACATCGACTGGGGCGAACTGGATTACCTGGTGATCGATGCGCCTCCCGGAACTGGTGATGAACCTCTCTCCGTTGCGCAAATCATAACAGATGTCAATGCTCTCATAGTTACCACGCCCCAGGAAATTGCCCTGGCCGATGTCCGCAAATCCATAAGTTTCTGTCGTCATGTTAAGATTCGGATCCTCGGTGTTGTTGAAAACATGAGTGGATTTATCTGCCCGCATTGTGATAAGCCGGTAGATATTTTTGGCACCGGCGGCGGCAAGAAGGTTGCCCTGGAATACAGCCTGCGCTTTCTAGGCAAGGTACCCATGGATCCCAAGGTTGTCATGGGAGGAGATAGCGGCAAGCCTTACCTGTCCTCCGGAGCCGGCACTGTCGCAACCAAGGCCTTTGATAAAGTCCTTGACAACGTGATCAAGGATCTCCCGGTAAAAAAAGAATCTTGAAAATAACAGCTGGACATTTTTTATTTGCCCATCTGTTATTTTAACCTGTAAAAATTACAATCTCTTTCCAGTAAACTTTATCATCACTACGAATAGGACACTAAATGTTTATCAAACAAATGACCGTTGGAATGATGGGGGTATGCTGCTATATAGTTGCCTGCGAAGAAACAAAACAGGGAGTTATTATCGATCCTGGCGGTAATGAAGAGGATATCCTGACAGCTTGCCAACAAGAAAACCTCAAAGTAAAATATATTATTAACACCCATGGTCATCCAGACCATGTCTGTGGCAACGAAAAACTCAAAGAAGCCACCGGTGCCGATATCGTCATGCATGCTGCTGACGCAGATTTTTTTGGCCAGGACAAAGTTGAACAGTTTTTTTCCCAACTCGGCCTGCCTGCATCTCCACCTGTGGATAAACGTGTCGAAGATGGCGACATCCTCGCCTTTGGCAATGAAACCCTTGCAGTCATCCATACACCGGGACACACGCCGGGTGGAATGTGTCTTTATTCTCACCCCAACCTTTTTACCGGCGACACCCTTTTTGCCGGTGGCGTCGGCCGCACCGACTTTCCGGGTGGCAGCACACAACAACTCCTGGACTCCATTAAAAAACGTATCCTGTCCCTGCCTCCCGACACCATTGTCTGGCCGGGACACGGCTATGGCGGAGAACACTCCACCATTGCCCGGGAAAAAACAGGGAATCCATTTCTCACCGGGGGTTGATAAAAAGTGCGTGAGATCATCCTGGGGACAGCCGGCCATGTAGATCACGGCAAGACCAGTCTTATCAGGGCATTGACAGGAATCGACACTGACCGTCTCAAGGAAGAAAAAGAGAGAGGAATTACCATTGAGCTCGGTTTTGCCTATCTGGACCTGCCATGCGGTCACCGGTTGGGTATTGTAGATGTGCCCGGCCATGAGAAATTTATAAAAAACATGGTTGCCGGTGCTTCAGGTATGGATATGGTTGCCTTCATCATTGCAGCCGATGAGGGCATTATGCCGCAGACCCGCGAACATTTTGAAATCTGCCGGCTGCTTGGCATAGAACGCGGTCTTATTGTTGTAACCAAAAAAGACATGGTTGAACCGGACTGGCTTGAATTGGTAACCGATGATGTCAGAACTTTTTTTGCAGATTCATTCCTTGAAGACGCTCCCCTCATCCCGGTATCCTCCACCACCGGGGAAAACATCGAAGAAGTCATAAATGTCCTTGACCAGTTCGTGGCAGCATCTGATTTTACAGAACCGCATGGTCCATTCCGGATGCCCGTAGACAGAGTTTTTTCCATGAAGGGTTTTGGCACGGTCATAACCGGAACAGCTATTTCCGGCCGCATAAAAACCGGTGAAGACCTCATGTTCTATCCCAGCCGTACATCCGGAAAGATACGGGGCATACAGGTACATAATAAAAACACGCAAGAAGCGGAAGCCGGTCACAGGACTGCCATTAATCTCCAGGGTTTGGAAAAAGAGTCCATCAGCCGCGGAGAAATGGCTGCTGCTGTTGATTGCCTGCAGTCCTCCTATCTGCTTGATGGCCGCTTTCTCTACCTGGATTCCAACAAAAAACCTTACAAAAACCGCTCCAGAGTAAGGATTCACACAGGCACTGCAGAAATAATGGGGCGCCTGGTCCTGCTTGCAGATGAGGAACTGACACCAGGTTCTGAAACCAACGTGCAGATACTGCTTGAAGAACAGGCTGGATGCTGGCCAGGTGACAAGTACGTAGTACGCAGCTACTCGCCCATTTATACCATCGGGGGCGGCGTCATTTACAACGGCTCGCCCAGAAAAAGAAAACGGTTCCGCGAGGAAAACAAACAAATTTTTCAGACCTACAGAAAAAATATCCCGGAAGATCTTGCCCTGCTCCATATCAAAGAAAACGGCTACAACGGTCTCACCCTTGACAGACTTGCAGTCAAGATGGGGATTTTTGGCAAACGGATCAAAAAAATTGTGCAGCAACCGCTTTCATCCAGAAAGATCATTCTTATCGAGCAGGACAAACAACGTATGGTGTCCTCTGCGGTTTATGAAAAGCTGGGTGAGAAACTCTGCTCTGTTCTTACAGCCTATCACAGGTCAAACCCCTTGAAAGCAGGTCTGTCCAAGGAAGAACTCCGTACTCGTCTTTACAGGGGACTTGACCAGCGTCTCTTTCAGTTCCTGTTAAATGACCTGCAAAAAAAAGGAATAATTGAACAGGACCAGGCATTAATCAGGATGGCAGACCATCAGGTATCCCTGAAAGATGAAGAAAAAACATTACGCCGGGACCTCGAATCATTTTACCAACAGGCAGCCCTTACCCCTCCGACCCTCAAGGAGGTCACTGTAAAATTCAACAAGTATCCACACCATCTTTTAAAGGAAGTGCTGGCAATTATGATGGGAGAGGCTCAACTTGTTAAAGTATCGGAGGACCTATATTTTTATAAGCCTGCCATGGAAAATCTCAAAGAAAAGCTGGTTTCACTCCTTGTAAAAGAAGGTGAGGTAGATATGCCGGCATTCAAGGACCTGACCGGACTTTCAAGAAAATTCAGCATTCCTCTTCTTGAATATTTCGACAAGATAAAGGTTACAATCAGGGTAGGCGATAAGCGCATTCTCAGGGAGAAACAAAATCAGTAAGCTTGCGGGTAATACCAGTGGCCTGAAAACCGCCCAACTTAAACGTCTTGAGCGTTTAGCCAAAAAACGCATAGCACCGGATCTCATAGTCAGCCATGAAATGGCCAGGAGCATGGTCGAGCTTTCCAATGAAACCGGCAGGCAGGTTGGCGTCCTCATCGACCGCACAGGCCAGATTGATCTGGTTATTGTCGGTGATGCCAAACAGATCGTTATCCCAGCCCTCACAGCTATAAGGTCATCAGGTGGGCGTCTCAAAGGACTTCGCTGTATTCACACCCATTTAGCTGGTGAAAACCTGACTGATGATGACTTGGTCGACCTGTTATTTTTACGCCTTGACCTGATGGGGATTATCAAGATACGGCCGGACGGACTGCCTGAAAAACTCTACTGCGCTCACCTTGTCCCTTCGCCCCGCGAAGGCAGGAATTGGGCCTTCCTGGAACCCGTAATCCCCGGGCGGCAACCATTTGGTTTTGACGAACTCATCACTGCCCTTGAGGAAGAATTTACCCGGCTGCAGCCTCTCCGGGCTGTTGACAAAGGCAAAGACAGGGCCATCCTGATAAGCGTTATTACCCCATCAAGGTTTCAAGGAGGTGAAACAAAGCAAGAGTCAATGGACGAACTTGTTGAACTGGCCCGTTCTGACGATGTGGTCATTCTTGATACGGTTATTCAGCAACGCAAGAAAATAAATCCAAAATTTATTCTCGGCAAAGGCAAGTTGGGGGAGATAATGCTTTCAGCCCTGAGGCTCAATGCCAATCTTCTCCTCTTCAACCAGGAACTCAATCCATCCCAGATTCGTTCCATTACAGACCATACAGAACTTCGGGTTATAGACCGTACCCAGCTCATACTTGATATTTTTGCCAGAAGGGCTCTAAGCCGTGAGGGTAAATTGCAGATAGAAATGGCCCAACTGAAGTATATGCTGCCGCGCCTGACTATGAGGGATGACGCACTGTCCAGGCTTACCGGTGGCATCGGTGGCCGCGGCCCAGGTGAAACCAGGCTGGAGATTGACCGCAGGCGCATTAATGATCGGCTTGCCCTTCTGGCCAAAAAATTAAAAAAGGTAAGTAAAGAACGGTACCATAGGCGCTCACGACGCCGTAAGAGAGATATACCTGTCATTTCCCTGGTCGGTTATACCAATGCCGGCAAATCCACCCTTCTCAACACACTTACCCAAAGTAAGATAACTGTAGAAGACAAACTTTTTGCGACCCTGGATCCAACAAGCCGCAGACTTCGATTCCCAAAGGACATAGAGGTAATAATAACCGACACTGTTGGTTTTATCCGCAACCTGCCCGATGAATTGCTCCAGGCATTCAAGGCCACCTTTGAAGAGCTCTATGAAGCGGATATGCTGGTCCACGTGATTGATGCAAGCAACCCCCGGTTTCCAGACCAGATTGCCGTGGTGGAGAAACAATTGCGGGAATTGGGCCTGGATAAAATACCCTGCCTCAGGGTCTTGAATAAGATTGACCTGATTGCTGAAGAGTCTGCTGCAATACTGTGCAGAGAATACCGGGCAGTTTCCTTAAGCGCCCTTGATGCTAAAACATTCGGTCCTTTTCTGGATACGGCCCAGAAAACTATCGGCAGGCCAGGCCCCCTGAGAACTTCAGTAAAACAGACTTCTGTAAACTAAGCGAACAGGAGTTATCAGGTCAGGATTAGGAGCCAGACTATCGCAACATTCAGCAGAGAAAGGAAAACTGCTGCAGATCCCATATCTTTAGCCTGACCGGCCAGAACATGCTGGTCTTTGCTGATCCTGTCAACCGCAGCCTCAACGGCAGAGTTCAACAACTCAACAATGAGAACAAGCATAAGGCTCCCCAGCAGCAGGGCTTTTTCCAAGCCGGTTTCACCGAAATAAAAGCCCAGAGGGGCCAGAATGACACACAGAAAAAGTTCCTGGCGAAAGGCGGCTTCTTGCAAAAATGCAGCCTTGAGCCCGGACATCGACCAACCGAATGCCCTGGAAAGTCGACCTATGCCACTGCCACTTTTTTTTACCATGAACCTTGTCTAGGATAATTTATTTGAATCTGAAAAAAATACTGCCCGGCTGCATTAGTTAGTGCCTGTCCAGAAATGATGATTTTCGAAGTCTACGCTTATCTGCCGAAAATCAAGGACTGCGAAAAAAATAAGCACAGGCATATGTTTGATATCGGAGTCTCCATTTCATTCCGCTTACCTCCGAGAATTATTTTTTGAGCATGACGAAGAGTTTCAGTAAAAAGGCCATTTATGGACAGGCACTAGTTACTCTTCCTGCCAGTTTATGCAGTCTTCCGGACAGAACATAATTGCATCATTTATGTCTTTTTCCGGGTACTCCTGCAAATCGATGATTTCAATGTATCCGGCATCATTGAGCCGGAAAACTTCCGGACATATTTCAACACAACCCATGCATAGTGAACAGGCACCAATATCAATATCAGGCTTTTTCATTTTCAAAAACTTGATAATATTTTAAGATTAATCATAGATTATAGAGGTATAGCTTGCGAGCATTTCTTCCGTTTCTCTGTCCAACTGGTCAGCAACTTCGTGAATCCGATACTCTTTCCCGCACTTTTTGCACTGCATACGAACTTTCCTGCACGCACGTAATATTTCAAGCTTGGCGTTACATTTCTTGCATTTCATCACATTCCGTATCTTAACAGAACAAAAAACATTACAGCTATAAAAAAACAAACAGATTCTGCTGCCCTAGCCAAACCAAGAGTTGATTACATTTGCAGAAACAAGAAAATTATTTTCCAGCTTTCAGGTAAACTGACTCCTGCCTGCCGATGTAGTCCCTGGTCAATGGTGCTGCATCGCGTTGTTTGGCGACCTGCATCTGAAAGACCATTTGGCTGCCGGTCCTGAACATCATCCCGACACTGACGAGATAGAACTCCCACATCCTGCAGAATCGCTCATCATACATGCGGGCAATTTTGTCGCGATTCCTTTCGAAACGCTTGTGCCATTCGCGCAATGTATCGGCATAATGGACTCGAAGAATCTCAACATCAGTAGCCCAGAGGCTGTTCAATTCCAGGGCTGTGAACACTTCGGACATGGCAGGGGAATAGGCGCCGGGAAAAATATATTTCCGCAGCCACGGGCTGGCGGTTCCCGGCGGACTCATATGACCGATGGAATGGATCAGTGCAACGCCGGAATCAGTAAGCAGGTTGTAGATTTTTTCGAAAAATTCACCATAATGGTGGACACCGACATGTTCGAACATGCCGATGGAGATAATCCGGTCAAATGGTCCTTCAACATGCCTGTAGTCCTGGAGCTTGAACTGAACGCGGCCATCCAGACCAAGGGTCTTTGCCCTTTGAACCGAAAACTCATATTGTTCCTTTGATAAAGTGACCCCGACGACCTCGACATCGGCTAAGGATGCTAGATAGAGGGCAAGTCCACCCCAACCTGAACCGATATCGAGAATTCGCTGGCCAGGTTCCAGCAGCAATTTGCTGGCAAGATGACGTTTCTTGTTAAGTTGCGCCTGCTCCAGTGTCTCGTTCTCATGTATATAATAGGCACAGGAGTACTGCATGTCTTTATCAAGAAAGAGTTTGTAAAAATCATTTGAAAGATCGTAGTGATGGGCAACGTTTTCCTGCGCCTTACCTATAGGATTATACTGCTGGAATGAGCGAAGTTTCCTTGAGATTTTCCGGAGAAAGGCCTGCAGAGGATAGGAACCCAGTGCCAGCCGGTTGATCGAAAAAAAACTTAAAAAATCCGCAAGGCTGCAATTCTCAAAGGTAAGGGTGCCATCCATGTAGCCTTCACCGGCACCCATTTCCGGATTGAAAAACAACTTTGTATACAACGCCTTGTCATGCAGCCGGAAAGTCACCTCCGGCCCGGATCGGCCGGAAAATTCATGCCGCTTGCCGTCGACATCAATGACATTTAAGGTGCCTGTCTGGACAAAACCTTTCAGCATGTGGGAGAGCAGATACATGACAATTTCTCTTTTTTATCTGGGTGAGATTTATGAAGCCGAGACAATCGGATAGGTAACATTTTGCCAACTCTTCAGTTATAATAAAATTAATAATACAGATTGAGGGCTTCTCTGAGGGTACATCATTTTGAGCCTGTTCTAACTAGTTGAAATTACATGGAGGTATGTATTCCGGCTCAGCTGTCACGCCAACAGCTCTTCTCTGGTAAATAATGAAAAAAGCTTATATCCCATTGCTGCTAAAGCTTCTTCCCCGCCTTCCTGTCGGTCAACTACAGTAGCCACCAAGCCCACCTCAAATCCCTGGGCCTCCACCCTGTCAATTACCTGCAAAAGAGTGCCGCCGGTGGTGACCACATCTTCCAGCAAGGCCACCCTGGTGCCATCCGGCAGGTTGCTTTTTCCTTCAATATAATTTTCCGTCCCGTGGCCTTTGGGCTCTTTACGGACAATAAAAGCCGGGATAGGTTCATTATCCAGGTAACTGATCAGAGAAACCGCCGTCACCAAGGGGTCTGCCCCCAGGGTCATGCCCCCCACGCCGCCAATGTCTTCACCGCTTGTCCGGATCAGGTCAAAAAGTAATCTGCCGCAAAGATATGCCCCTTCTGCATCAAGGGTTGTCTGTTTGCCATCAATATAAAAATCCGATTCCAGGCCGGATGATAGTTTGACTTTACCTTCACGGTATGATTTTTGCAGCAAAAGCTCTTTAAGCCGTTGCCGCATTTGCGTTAAATCTTTTGTCATAATAGTATCCTTTTTAGGGGGATTGTCAGCCTCGTCTGCTGCATAGAAAAAGACTGCATTCCTTCCTTGGGGTCAACAGTTCTTGTTACAAGAATGATTTTTTCTGCATAAAGTGGTAAACAATTACAACCTTTTTGGAAGGCTGAAAAGAAAAAACTCGTATTCACGCTTTTTGTTTTGTAGATTTACTCAAGCATTTTATAGAGTTGCCCTTTAAATTAATATGAAATTTTCAAATCATACATTAACAGACCTGCAGATCTTCCAGGTATGAATGAACATTTTTAAAATTCCTTCAATCACCTTCAAACAGGAAAAAATATGTGCGGCATAGTTGGTTATATCGGCAGCAGAAAAGTAGTCCCCATACTCTTTGAAGGGCTTACGCGTTTGGAATACAGGGGATACGATTCAGCCGGCGTAGTATATTTACATAAAAATAAGTTGATCAAGCACCGGGCTCAGGGAAAACTTGGCAATCTGGGAAAAATTATTGACGATGTGCTGGGTGTTGAAAGTCATGTTGGTTTAGGGCATACCCGTTGGGCTACCCATGGGGCTCCAACCACTGAAAATGCCCATCCCCATGGTGACTGCAATGGCGACCTTGTCCTAGTGCATAACGGCATCATTGAGAACTATCAAGCCTTACGAAATGATTTAAAAAAACGTGGCCACATTTTTCGTTCAGAGACAGATACAGAAGTTCTGGCCCACCTGATAGAGGAGAATCTTGACAAGGACCTTGTTAAGGCAGTCCGAAAGGCACTTAAAAAGGTTAAGGGCTCCTACGCGGTCGGAATTCTCTGGAAAGGCCAGCCTGATATTATAGTGGCTGCCAGAAATCACAGCCCCCTCGTTATCGGGACCTCCAATGGAGACGGTACATTTCTGGCCTCGGACGTCCCTGCCCTTCTGCCATATACCAGGAAAGTAATTTATCTTGAAGACAAAGAAATCGCCATTCTTTCAGCAGAAAAATGGGAGGTGAGAAATCTTGATACCGGCCGCAAGATCAAAAAACAGGTGCAAAAAATTACCTGGAATGCCGGCATGGCTGAAAAAACCGGCTTCAAGCATTTTATGCTTAAGGAAATATACGAGCAACCCCAGGCCTTAATAAATACCCTCCGCGGTAGAATTGATCCACAAAACGGCAGAATAGAACTTCCTGAAATTGAATTGTCTGAAAAGTACATTAAGAGTCTCGAACGAATCGTTTTGATAGCTTGCGGTACTTCCTGGCATGCAGCTCTGGTAGCAAAATATTGGCTTGAGGAATGGGTTGGAATTCCGGTAGAGGTTGATATCAGCTCAGAGTTCCGCTACCGCACGCTTCTACTGAACAATAAAGTACTTACTCTTTCCATTTCCCAGTCAGGAGAAACAGCAGACACCCTGGCAGGGATAAAACTTGCCTCTCAACTCGGCTCCAAAGTGCTCACCATTTGCAATGTTGTGGGAAGCACCATGACCCGGGAAGCTGATGCTACGCTTTATACCCATGCAGGCCCTGAGATCGGGGTGGCTTCTACCAAGGCATTTACCAGCCAATTAGCGGCCCTGTTCCTTTTTGCTTCATACCTGGCTCAGGTTCGCAAAACCCTGCCGTCAAATACAATCAAACAGCTGGGCCAGGCTATTGTCGATCTTCCAACATTATTGGAAGAAAGCCTGCCAGGGCTACAGAAAAAAATAAAAACTGTTGCTGAACTCTTTTATGACAGCCGCAACTTCCTTTTTGTCGGCAGAGGCCTGAATTACCCCATTGCCCTGGAAGGTGCCTTGAAGCTGAAAGAAATATCATATATCCATGCTGAGGGCTATGCGGCAGGTGAGCTCAAACACGGCCCCATCGCACTCATAGACAAGGACATGCCCATTCTCGGGCTGGTTCCCAAAGATAAAGTCTACGACAAAAGCATCTCCAATATTGAAGAAATCAAAGCCAGGCAGGGACGACTTATCCTGATCGGTTCAAAGGGTGACAGACAGCTGAAAAAAATTACTGATCATGTTTTGTACATGCCTAAAGCTCCAACCATGGTGCCGGAACTCAACCCTATTCTTTTTACAATACCTGCCCAGCTACTGGCCTATGAAATAGCCTCATTGCGCGGCTGTGATGTAGACCAGCCAAGGAATTTAGCAAAAAGTGTAACTGTTGAATAATAAAGAGAAGGGTTCAAGGATTCAAGGGGTCAAGTGACATGGTATTTTTACTAGCTGCCTACTGATAGCTGACCGCTGACCGCTTCTTAACTTCAAACTTGATAAATTCGTAAAAAGCCCCTCAATCGGCAACAGGGCCTAATAAAATCAATATGTTAAAAGAGTAATACCTGTCCGCATCGAGCTTTTCGAAGTCTCACTTCGTTCCCTATCTACGATGCCAACAAACTTCAGAGGCGATTATGAAACAAGAACTGAAAAACCTTGAGGAGAAGATAGCAAAGAAAGAATATCTCCTGGGGATTATCGGCTTAGGCTATGTCGGCCTGCCGCTGAGTCTCACCTTTTTACGGAAAGGGCATTTCGGTTCTTGGCTTTTGATCTTGACCCTGATAAAATCAACGGAGATCCATGCGGAGATCAGTTATATCAAGCATATCCCTTCGGATGAACTGGCCGGCTTTGTGCAGCAGGACAAATTTTCTGCCACGGCTGACTTTTTCCGACTCAAGGAGCCCGATGTTCTCCTGCTGTGCGTACCGACCCCCTTGACTCAGAACAGGGAACCGGATATGCAGTTTATTGAAAGCACTGCCCGGTCTATTGCCAAAGAGCTGCGTCCAGGACAACTGGTCATCCTCGAATCAACCACCTATCCCGGCACCACCGTAGACCTCCTGCAACCCATCCTTGAACGTTCAGGGCTCAAAGGAGGGAGAAGATTTTGCCCTGGCCTATTCACCTGAACGTGAAGATCCCCGGCAACCCTCAGTACAGCACTGCCGACATCCCAAAAGTTGTGGGTGGCATCAATAAGGAGTCCACCCGTCTTGCCTGTGATTTTTATAATACCGCTCTGCAGACCGTGGTGGAGATATCTTCAACCCAGGCTGCTGAAATGTCAAAACTTCTGGAAAACATCTTCCGCTCTGTCAATATCGCCATGGTGAATGAACTTAAAATTCTCTGCCATCGCATGGGAAATCGACATATGGGAAGTGATCCGGGCCTCCAGTACCAAGCCATTCGGTTTCATGCCATTCTACCCCGGGACCCGGGCTTGGTGGACACTGTATTCCCATTGATCCATTCTACCTTACTTCCAAAGCGCGGGAATATGATTTCCCCACCAAGTTCATTGAACTGGCAGGCGAGATCAACACGGCAATGCCGTACTATGTGATCCAGAGGGTCATGGAGGCCTTAAATAGCAGGAGAAAACCTATCAATGGCTCCAAGGTTCTTTTGCTCGGTTTGGCCTATAAAAAAGATGTTGATGACCCGAGGGAATCGCCCTCATTCAAGTTGATAGAGCTCCTGCAGGAAAAAGGCGCTGAAGTAATTTATAATGATCCGCACATCCCAACGATACCATTGGTCCGGAAATACTCATTCAGCATGGACAGCACTGAACTGACTCCGGAGACTTTAGCCGCTGTTGACTGTATCCTGCTGGCAACCAATCATTCGGCCTATGATTACCAATTTATCATGGAACACGCAGATCTCATCATTGACACCCGTAACGCGTTCACCGGCCTCAAAGGTGCTGCTGAAAAGGTAGTACAGGCTTAGAGACTCGTGAATAATCCGGGTTAAAGCCTCACATAACTCTTTTTACAGATGATCTCCCTGGGAATAGAACAACTTCTTTCTTCTCCGCCCCAATGGCTTTTGGGGTGCAGGCTTGGCCTGCTGTGCAATCAAGCATCAACGGACAGCAAACTGCGCCACAGCCGTGACCTCATCAACAAAACTTTTCCGGGCCGGCTGACCTGCCTTTTTTCACCTCAGCATGGCTTCTTCTCTGAAAAACAGGATAATATGATTGAATCCGGCCACAGGCTCGATTCTGTCACCGGACTGCCGCTATACAGCCTTTACTCAAAGCAAAGACGGCCCAATAAAGAAATGTTTGATCTTTTTGATGTGCTTATTATTGATTTGTTTGATGTCGGCACCCGGGTTTACACCTTTCTCTATACCATGGCCTATTGCCTTGAAGCTGCTGCTGAACATGGCAAAAAGGTACTGGTGCTCGACCGCCCCAACCCTGTCGGTGGGAAGCTGCTGGAGGGCAACATAATTCAGCAGGACTGTTATTCTTTTGTCGGGCTTTATCCAATTCCCATGCGCCATGGTCTGACTTTTGGAGAACTTGCCCGGCTGCTCAACAATCATTTCCGTATCGGTGCAGACCTTGAGGTCATTTCCATGCAGGGCTGGCAGCGTGAGATGCTTTATACCGATACAGGACTTCCATGGGTGTTCCCCTCGCCCAATATGGTGTCTCCAACTACTTCTCTTGTTTACCCGGGCCAGGTGATCTGGGAGGGAACAAATGTTTCCGAAGGCCGCGGCACCTGCCTGCCCTTTGAGCTTTTTGGCGCCCCATTTTTTAATTGCAATGAAATCCTGGACAAAATAAAGGAGAGTATTGATCTAAACGGCTGTTTCCTGCGACCGCTCATGTTCGAGCCCACCTCCAACAAGTGGGCTAATCAAACCTGTCGCGGATTCCAGATCCATGTTACTGATCCTGCTGAATTTCGCCCGTATCGCACCTCCCTGGCACTGCTGCAGGCTGTTATGCTTCTCTACCCGGAAGCTTTTCAATACAAGGAGCCTCCCTATGAGTATGAATATGAGCGTCTGCCCATGGATCTGATTTTGGGTGACAGGAAAATACGCGAGGCGCTTGAGCAGGGTGAAAACGTCATGGACCTTGAAAATTCATGGCAGGATGATCTGGATAATTTTAACAAATTGCGGCAGGAAATATTTCTTTACAACTGATTCCTTGAATTGCTGCACATAACAAGGTATTTTCTTTTCTTTCTAACAACAAACAACCTAAATATTATTTTTTTACACAGTTACCTATGTCTGCAAAAAATACAACTCTTGCTGAACTTTCCCGGATGGTTGGCGGCGAACTCCATGGAGATCCTGATATTACCATACATGGTCTGGCCGACCTGGCCTCGGCCGCTGCTGGTGATATCGCCTTCCTCGTTAAAGCTGCTGCTACTGGTATCGAAACGCTAAAAAACAGTCAAGGTTCAGCATTTATCGTACCCCACACACTTTCTTATGATGACAAACCCTTGATCAAGGTTGCAAATCCTTATCTTGCTGCTGCCATCATCCAGAACTTTTTCCAGGCCAAACCGTTTCAAGCAACCGGCATAAGCCCCAAATCTGATATTGGCAGCAATTGCGACATCCCGGAAGAGATATCAATCGGGCCCTTTGTTTCCATTGGCGACCGGGTAAAAGTGGGCAAACGGGTGACTATCCATCCCGGTGTTGTCATTGGGAATGATGTAGTGATCGGAGACGACTGTCTCCTCTATCCCAATATCACTGTGTACCATTCCTGTACCATCGGCTCACGGGTCATAATTCACAGCGGCACGGTTATAGGCAGTGACGGTTTCGGCTTTGCCACTGACGAGCTTGGTAATCATGTCAAATGGCCGCATCTCGGTACGGTGCAGATTGAGGATGATGTGGAGGTCGGTGCCGGTGTGACCGTTGATAGGGGGACATTCGGCAAAACCTATATCATGCAGGGCACAAAGATGGACGATCAGGTGCATATTGGTCACAATGTGAAGATTGGTGAAAATTCCCTTCTGGTGGCCCAGGTTGGCATTGCCGGCAGCGCCTCATTGGGGAAAAATGTCGTTATCGGCTGGGCACAGGTTGCCATAAAAGGTCATATACATCTTGATGACGGTGTCATGGTTGCTGCCAAATCAGGGGTGCATTCCAACGTGCCCAAGGGTGCCATTATGTCCGGTTATCCTGCTATACCACATAAGGACTGGTTAAAGGCCAGCATCATCTTTGCTAAGCTGCCAAAACTCCATGCTGAGCTGCGCGACATGAAGAAAAAAATGGTCGAAATGCATGAAAAACTTTTCCCGGATGAAGGGCAAGAATAGGTTTCATGAAAAATCATCTGCGCTGATCTTGGTTGATTAACTATTTTTTTAAAGATATTTACGGACAATCCCTATCAAAAGACCTAATGAGGAAGGAGAGGAAGAATGGCAAGTGATATTTCAACTTTGGACATAAAAGAAATAATCCGGCTGCTGCCACACCGTTATCCCTTTATACTTGTTGACCGTATACTTGAGGGGAGAGAAAGGGAAAAGCATGGTCGGATTGAAAAATGTCAGCATGAATGAACCTTTTTTCCAGGGACACTTCCCTGCTGAACCTATCATGCCGGGCGTCCTTATCCTGGAAGGCATGGCCCAGGTTGGCGGCATCCTGGCATTTTATTCCCTGCCGGAAATGATAGGTAAAAAACTTATCTACTTTGCCGGCATCGACAAGGTCAGATTCCGCCGCCCGGTAGTTCCTGGTGACCAGCTCATCTATGAGATGGAGGTACTTAAGCATAAAGGAAAAATCTGGAAAATGGCCGGCAAGGCAAAAGTAGACAACAATGTTGCTGTAGAGGCCCAATTTATGGCGGCATTTGCATAATTCCCCTCAAAACCAGAAAATCAGTGACTGAAAATGAGCATACATCCAACAGCAATAGTTGACCCTGGAGCAGAACTCGACAGCTCTGTCAATGTCGGACCTTATGTAATTATTGAAAAAGGAGTCAAAATCGCCCGGGAAACCACTATCAAACCGCACACCGTTATAACCGGACCGACAACCATTGGCTCAGGGAATGTTATTGGCCCGTTTGCCACTATAGGAGCTCCGCCCCAGGACTTGAAATATAAGGGCGAGGAAACCGAACTGGTTATAGGTGACAATAACCGGATCAGAGAATATGTTTCCATCCACCGCGGCACGATTACGGATAAAGGGATTACTCTTCTTGGCGATAACAACTTACTCATGGGGTATGTCCACATTGCCCATGACTGTGTTATAGGCAATTCTGCTATTCTGGCAAATGCAGCCACCATGGCAGGACACGTTCAGATCGAGGATCACGCCATCATTGGTGGTCTTGTTGCCATACATCAGTTTTCAAGAGTTGGCGCATATTCTTACATAGGTGGTGTTTCCGGCATAAGCAAGGATGTGCCACCTTTTATCATTGTCAGTGGCATTCGCAAACAAATGAGAGTTTCCGGCATCAACAAGATCGGTCTGCGGCGCCACGGCTTTGATAAAGAAACCCTGAAAAAACTTGATACAGCATATAAAATTATCTTCATGTCCCCGAACTTACTACTGAAAGACGCCTTGGAGCAGGCAACAAACGAGATAGCAGACTGCGAACCGGTTGCGCAACTCATTGACTTCTTCCGCAACAGCAAGCAGGGAGTGATAAGAACTGTTGAAACCGTTGATTAAACTCCGCTCCGAATCATAAAATTTATAATTAAATCCTGTGGCGAAATTACCCCTTTAACCATACCGTTAGAAGATCTTTTACATTCAATGATACAGACTGAAACAGATAAGATTGGTGTTATTGCAGGTGGAGGCCAATTCCCCCTGTTGTTTGCCAAGGCAGCTCACAGCCAGGGACTAAAAGTTTATGCTGCAGCACATCAGGGGGAAACCGATAAAGCCCTTGCAGATCATGTTGAGCGACTCCAGTGGGTTAAACTTGGTCAGCTCGGTAAAATTATTGACTTTTTCAAACAGGAAGGGGTCAAAAAAACCGTCTTTATCGGCTCTATTACTAAAACCAATATTTTCAGGGATGTCAGGCCAGACTTCAAGGGACTCGGACTCTGGAATAAAATAAATATCAAGCAGGACGATGCTATCCTGCGGGCAGTAGCTGATCGTTTAGAAAAAGATGGCATTGAGGTCGTGGCTTCAACCGGTTATGTTCCTGAACTCCTGTTCCCCAAGGGCATTCTTACCAGGAAAAAACCGACAAAAGATCAGAAAACAGATATTGCTTTCGGTTGGGAAATAGCACGCTCTTTGGGAAATCTGGATATCGGGCAGTGTGTTGTGGTACGCAATAAAACTGTTCTGGCAGTGGAGGCAATTGAGGGAACAGATGCTGCTATCCGTAGAGGAGGAAGCCTCGGCAAAGAAAAAGCTGTGGTGGTTAAACTGAGAAAACCCAACCAGGACCTTCGTTTTGACCTGCCGGCAATAGGCATGAAGACTATTGACACCATGAAGGAGGTCCACGCGTCTGTCCTTGCGGTTGAAGCAGAATATGCCTTATTTTTTGACAGGGAATCTGTAATCCAGGCAGCCAACAATGCCGGCATTGTTATCGTTGGTATTGAAGAATGTGCTACAGGGGATATGTCTTATTGAATTTCCTTCTCTCTGTAGATTATTTCTGCGGTTACCCGTTTCTAGAAAATATACTGCGTCCTGCCTGAAACCCTTAAAATATTTATATACTTTGTGCTTATACTATGAAAGCCATGATCCTGGCAGCAGGTTTGGGCACCAGACTTCTACCCTTTACTTTAAGGCGCCCCAAACCGCTTTTTCCAATTCTTAACAAGCCTCTTCTGCATCTGACAATCAGCCGAATCAGAAATTCAGGTTTTTCTGAAATTGTAGTAAACAGCCATCATTTACGGCAGCAGATCAGAGAAGCTCTTCAATATGAAACAGACTGTATCCTGCAGGAAGAAAAAAAAATCCTTGGGACCGGCGGGGGGTTGCGTATGGCCCTTCCGCATTTCAATCATGAGCCTGTGCTTATTGCAAATGGTGATATTTACCATACAGTCGATTATCAAGAGGTCTATCGCAATCATTGTGAATCAAAGGCTGATGTCACTCTCGTGCTGCATGATTATCCACGTTTCAACGATGTAGCAGTGGATGAAAGACTTATGATAACAGAATTCAACAGTTTTAATGAGATGCAAGGAGCCCTGAAAAAAAGAATACTTGCATTTACAGGAATTCATGTCATCAACCCTGAAGTACTTCGAATCATTCCTGCCGATACTCCCTATTGCATCATTGAATGCTATAAAAAATTATTAAAACAGGGAGGATCAATCCGGGCACACCTGGCCACGGATCATTTCTGGACTGACATGGGAACCCCTGAAGATTACCTGCAGATTCATGCTGATTTGCTGGGACAGAAAATCCCAATCTATGAAGAACTTGGCGAGATGCTTGCTGAAGCTCCTTTTGTGGGAATACAAAATGCATCTATTGCCAAAGATGTTAAACTTCTGGGCTGGGCCTGCATTGGTAAAGGGGCGACTATCGAGGCTGGAACAACCCTGCAAAGAGCCGTTGTCTGGGAAAATGCAATAGTTCCCGCTGGAAGTGTAATTCAGGATGCAATTGTAACACCCACTTGAGGGCTCAAGGGGTCGAGGGTAAAAGATAGGTTACGCAGGGCATAAGAAAAAGGTTACAAGGTTTGTCAGCAAAGAAACTTAATGAACAGTTCAAACGAAAATAACTACACACAGCAAATCCTCCATTTTCTCCAAAAGGAGGGCTTTGCTGAAAATACTGACAAAATCAGGCTCACCCCACTTTCCGGTGACGGCTCAAGCCGCATGTTTTTTAATATCAAAACAGAAACCACATCGTACTGTGGTGTTTTGCCGGCTAATGAAAATACTCAAAAAGGTTTAGCTGAGGCCCATGCAGCTTTCAATATCGGCAGCCATTTAAAAAAAAGAGGCATACCTGTCCCTGTGATTCATGCATTTGACCAGGTTTCCGGCTTTATATTATTCGAGGATCTTGGCGAGACACTTTTGCACGATCTCTTAGAGGAAAAAAAGAAGGGTTCAGGTGAACTATTTGGGCAGGAGATTACAGAACTCTACAAGGAAATCATCGAGACCCTGCTCTTCATGCAAATTTCCGGCAGTGTCCGCTTTGACAGAAAATGGTGCTGGGATACCCAGCGTTACGACAAAAAACTCATGCTGGAAAAAGAATCCGGCTACTTCTTGCAAGCATTTTGCCGGGACCTGCTGGGTATTAAGAGTTTCCCCAATAAATTAAATGATGAGTTCAAGCTGCTGGCCGGTCGTGCGGCCCGGCAGCCGGCTGTCTACTTCCTGCACAGGGACTTTCAATCAAGAAATCTCATGGTTTCTGATGGCAAAATCAGAATTATAGACTTTCAAGGCGGCCGACTCGGTCCCCTCGGATATGATCTGGCATCACTGCTTATCGATCCTTATGCTCAACTTCCCGAACAATTGCAGCATGAACTGCTTGAACATTATTTAGAGCATCTCTGCACATACGGTCTTGACGACCGGGCATTTCTAAAAGGTTATCCCAGCCTTGCCGTGCAGCGAAATCTACAGATATTAGGGGCTTATGCCTTTCTGGGCTTTCAGAAAAACAAAAAATTCTTCCGGCAATTTATTCTTCCGGCAACATTTTCTTTAAAGCAGCGACTTGCGCAGCCTGGAGTAAACGACTACCCTCATTTACGACAATTGACAGATAAGATTATCGGTTTACTCGAGCAAAAAAAATATTTCATTTCTACAACTGCTGAATAAAATACAAAAATAAACTCTTTTCCCGGCAATTCACTTAAATAACAAAAAATATAGAAACTTCTGCTATGTCCAGTTCTATGCAAACCACGATTGTCGCTCTGATAGGTCGACCCAACGTGGGCAAATCAACCCTGTTCAACCGGATTACAAAATCCCGCAAGGCCATTGTCGATCCCACCCCCGGTGTTACACGTGACAGGCAATACGAGCGGGTGGAGTGGGAGGATAAATCCTTTATCCTGATTGATACCGGGGGTATTGAGGCAGAGGGCAAGCCGGCAGACAATAAGGATGCCATGGCTGCTAACATCAGGGAACAGACATTGCAGGCTGTGGAAGAAGCCGATGTGCTTCTCTTCCTCATGGATGGAAGAGAAGGTGTCATGCCTACCGATTTTGATGTCACTGACCTCCTCCGCAGAACAAACAAACCGGTTTATTTTGTGGTCAATAAAATTGACGGCCCGGAACTGGAAACAAGCCTTTTACCTCCTTTCTATGAATTGGGAATTGAAGAGGTCTGGCCAGTATCCGCAGAGCATGGATACGGCGTGCGCTCTTTGCTGGATGACCTTGCCGCTTCTCTGCCAGAGGTGGAGGAAAGCTCTTTATATCCTGATAATACAGTCCGTATTGCCTTTTTCGGCAGACCGAACGTGGGAAAATCTTCACTCATCAACCGACTGTTTGGGGAAGAACGCATGGTTGTTTCAGATATCCCTGGAACTACCAGGGATTCCATTGATACCCTGCTTACTAAAAACAATAAAAACTACCTGCTTATTGATACAGCAGGAATAAGAAAGAAAGGAAAAGTAAAAGAAAAGCTGGAAAAAATCAGCATAATAAAAGCTCTTGCGGCCCTGGAACGCTCTGATCTGGCCCTGATACTTATTGACGCCGAGGAAGGTATTACAGAACAGGACACCAAGGTTATCGGCTATACCCAGGAGCGGGGACGAGCTTGTCTTCTGGTTATAAATAAGTGGGATCTTGTCAAGGGAGAGACCAAGGAGCAGAAAAAAATTCTGGCTGAATTGGAGATGGCTACACCGTTTGTCTCTTTTGCACCCATTTTGACAGTATCAGCCCTGACCGGGAAAGGGGTGAACAAACTACTCCCTGCAATTGATTCGGTTTACAGACAATACTGCATGAAATTTTCTACCAATCCACTAAACCATATACTCCAGGATGCTACTACTTCCCACCCACCCTCACTGCACAGGGGCAAACGCATCAAACTTCTTTATACTACTCAAATAGCAAGTCGACCGCCAACCTTTGCTATTGTCTGCAACTATCCCAAGGCAATCCATTTCTCCTATCACAGATATTTGATTAACACCTTCAGGAAGAAGCTGAAACTTGATAAAACTCCCATCAGGATTTTCTTCCGGGAACGAAAACGAAAAAAGATTAAATTTTAACTGCTAACCGTCCAGATAAATCAATTGCTAATTGTTTCCTGACTCAACTTTCTTCATAAAATCCAACCAGATCGGGGCTGCAACGTGTCCCCCTGTAGCTCCCTTTCCCAGTGAAATCTTCTTGTCATGTCCAACCCAAACCCCTGTGACAAAATCTCTGGTATATCCTATAAACCATGCATCCATATAACTATCTGTGGTGCCTGTCTTGCCCCCGGCTATTGCCTTTAATCCCTGGGCTTCTTTGCCCGTTCCCTGAGCTATTACACCCTGCAGCATCTGATCCATCTGTTTTGCAGTCCGTTCAGACATGACTTGCACCTTCTGCGGCAGATTTTCTTCCAGGATATTTCCATACCGATCTATTATTCGCTCTATTAATATCGGTGGGGTGTAGCTGCCATTATTGGCAAATGGGGTATATGCTGCGGTCATCTCCAGAAGAGACACCTCAGACGACCCCAGAGCCAAAGTAAGATCTTGTTTTATCTTTGAACTAATACCGAGATCTCTGGCCATTCTGACTACCCTGTCTATACCAACTTCCTGTAACAATTTTATGGCCACAATATTTCGTGAATGAATAAGACCCGTTCGTAATGAAGTCGGACCATAATAAAGATTGTTAAAATTCCTGGGCTGCCAGGTTTTTCCCCGACGTGTTCCTGCCAGACTTAAAGGTTCATCAACAAAAATTGATTCAGGGGTAAAACCTTTTTCCATGGCTGCAGCATAGACGATGGGTTTGAAAGCTGATCCAGGCTGTCTTCGGGCCTGAATTGCCCTGTCAAACTGGCTGATTTTAAAATCCGCACCTCCAACTAAAGCACGGACCTTGCCGGACCCCGCCTCCATAACCACCATGGCTGCCTGAGGTTTTTGTCCTTTTTTGTTCTTGCCTGATAGCGTTGCAAGGCCCCTCTGTATAGAAACCTTGGCTCTTTGCTGCATTGTTCGGTCCATACTGGTATAAATTGTAAGCCCTCCACCGGTTAACAATTCCTTCCCGTATTTACTGCTTACATAGTTTGTTACATGCTGGACATAATACCCCTCTCCAAACGGGCCATCATGTTTCCTGTCAAGTGACAGGGGCTCTTCATATGCCCTGCGGGCAGCTTCAGGCGTTATATATCCTTCTTCTGCCATCCTGTTCAGAACATATACCTGTCGCTTCCTGGCCAACTCCATATTTTTGAATGGTGTATAGCGACTTGGTGCCTGGGGCAAGCCTGCCAGGAGAGCCATCTGGCCAAGTGTGAGATTTTTCACCCTCCTGTCAAAGTAGGTCCTTGCGGCAGCTTCCACCCCAAAGGCGCCCTCCCCCAGATAAATCTGGTTCAGGTAGATATAGAGGATATCATCCTTACTCATCACCGAGTCAATCCGGTAGGCAAGAATTGCCTCCTTGACCTTACGGGAATAGACTTTTTTTCGTGAAAGAAGCAGAGACCGCGTTACCTGCTGTGTAATGGTACTCCCCCCATGGGACTTTGCCCCTGCCCTGATATTATGAAAAAAAGCCCGAAAAATTGACCGGATATCCACCCCGGAGTGTTGATAAAAACGGGCGTCTTCTGCTGCAACAAAGGCTTTCGGCAAGAGTTCCGGCATCATCGCCAGGGTAACCAAGCGGCGGTTCTCTTCATATGTTCGCTTCATAACTTTATGCTCCCTGTCAAGCACCAGGGATGCCATCTTAGGCTGATAGTCTTTTATGGATTGCAGATTAGGGATATCAAGCAGGATAAAGAGATACAAGGTCAGAATTATAAAAATTGTAAGCAGCAGACTGATCGCTAAAAGAAAAAGAGTGCACTGGACATGGCTCCATGGCTTAGGTCTTGTGGCCCGGGTTGTATTTTTTTTCCTGGCCGCAGGAGATTTTCTTTTTTTAGCGGGAGTTTTCGAGCTTTTTTTATGTATTGGTGTTTCCTTACCCATTTCCTGACACACCTGCATGGAGAAATTTTGTAGTATAATTTACTAAACTGAGTTTACTTACATCATGCAGCCCAAGAACACAAATAGCAAAAACTTCCATCACAACGGAGATTACTTTGTCCAGGATTAAAATTCTTTCAGAACATCTAGCCAATCAGATTGCTGCAGGTGAAGTCATTGAACGACCAGCTTCAGTGGTCAAGGAACTTCTTGAAAACTCGATTGATGCGGGGGCTCGCCGGGTGCAGATAGAAATTGAAGGCAGCGGCACCAGGCTGATTAAAGTAATTGACGACGGCATGGGCATGGATGGGGATGATGCACTGCTCTGTCTGGAGCGGCATGCCACAAGCAAGTTGGGAGGAAGCACAAACGACAGTAACAGGTTGAATGTTATTCGGAGCTTGGGATTCAGGGGTGAAGCAATACCGAGTATTGCCTCGGTATCAAAAATGACTCTCACTTCACGAACTGAAAACGACCCATTAGGCACCCGCGTGGAAGTTCGCTATGGAAAAATTTTAAAGATTCATGAAACCGGCTGCAACAAAGGCACTGTTATTGAAATCAAAAACCTCTTTGGTAACCTGCCGGTGCGAAAAAAATTCCTCAAAAGCTCCAGAACCGAACTCTTTCATATAGAAGAAATAATCAAAAATTGCTGTCTGGCTAATAGCCGGCTTGGCATTACATATACTGTTAACAGCAATACAATCTGGGATCTTCCAGCCGAAACCGACACACTGGAAGACAGGATAAAAATGTTTTACGCCAAAAACATTTCTGATCCTTTGATCCCAATCCAAAATTCCGCCACGTTATCCCCTCGCAATGATGATATTACCATAGAGGGGTTTTTGCTCTCCCCTGAACAATCATTTGCCACTTCGACTAAACTCAGACTGTTTGTCAATGGCAGGGCCATTAAGGACAGAATGATGGCACATGCTGTGTCAGAAGGGCTATCAGGCTATCTCATGAAAGGCCGTACAGCAGCCGGCACCCTTTTTGTCACCCTCCCCCATGAAGCAGTAGACGTAAATGTTCATCCCTCTAAACAGGAAATCAGATTTCAACAACCAGATAGTGTCCATCAACGAATTGTCAGTGCAGTTCGGCTTGCAATGGAGCGCTTCCAGATGCAAGCAAAGCATGCAATCTTTGGCAGCGATAAAAATTTGAACAACGGAAAAACAGAACAGGTTATTACTCACAAAAACAAAGAAATCGGCTCTGCAAATGTTTATTCGCTTTGGAACAATTCCCATGATAGTGCGAAATCAAAAAACACCGGATCTGCCGCTTACCTTCCTGCCGGTAAAGACAGAACCTTCTCTCCACCTCAGTATAGTGAACCCGTTTCAACTGCTGAGCCCACTGCTCCTTTTCTGCAGACTGAAAGTGAAGACCTGGTGCCCGAATCGCTTAAACCAATTGGACAGTTCATGGACCTCTACCTTCTCTGTGAAGCTCGCAGAGGGGAAGAACGTTTTCTCGTGGTAATTGACCAGCATGCGGTTCACGAACGCATACTTTTTGAAAACCTCAAGAAACAGTTTGATTCCAAGCAGATGGCAAGTCAGAATCTTCTGTTTCCCAAAATGCTGGAACTGACCCCTGAGTCGGCTGAAATCCTTGAAAAAAACAGGGGGAAAATCAGAGAATTCGGCATTGTTGTGGAGGAATTTGGAGGGGACAACTTTATCATCAAGGCTGTACCTTCTGTTATAAGCCATCTTGATCCCGAAGAAATTCTGACTGGTATCCTAACACAGTTCTCCGGGTCCGATTACAGCCAGGGAGAAGGCCGGAAACGAAAGGATGCGACCAGACTTGATGACATTCTCTCATCAATGGCCTGCAAGGCAGCCATAAAAGCAGGGCAAAATTTAACACCCCTGGAAATGCAGCAACTTCTCAAACTCATGAAGGAAAGCAAGGCATTCACCCATTGTCCACATGGTAGACCTGTGGTGCAAATGTTTTCAGCAGCAGAAATAAAAAAATGGTTCCACCGCACCTGAGTTCCTAGCCAATTCTTTCTACAATCATCCTATCCAAATCCTTCTCCATTTTAAGGTTTGTTCATTCAGCAGTGCGCATTTCATGTCATTTAATTTGCTAACCATCTGAATTTGTGGTATTATTTTTTAATAATCACTTCAAAAGCTCTTCAGCCTTCAGGAGTTAACCATGCAGAATGCAACTGGTGATATTCAAAAAAAGTCTCCGTTTGCGGTAAAAGACTGTGCCCTCATCACCATTGCCACCGGCATCAAGGTGCAAAACCTGAAGGAATTTGCCGTTGCTTTGAAAAATGCGCCATTAGGAAGTATCTACCATCACTTCTGGGGCCGCCTCCTCCGGGCATTATTCGATGAACCGGAATACAATAATGACTTCGCCTCCTGGGCTTCCCGGGGCCTTCATGACAAACAGTTGGCCGAGCAACTCAGTATGGTAATTCCAACTGACTATAAAGACCTGGAAGGCTTACGGCAGGAAACAGTGGAAGTGGTCGAACAGCGGTTGGATGAATCGGAGTTTGTTCCCTGGGCCAAAGCTGATCAGCAATTTCATTTCCTCAAATCTCAAATAGTTGTTTTTGATACGGGTATTCGCTATGATCATCCTGCTGAACTGGTCCCGCAAATAATCAAATTATCCACGGGAAGCATCTATTACCATTTTATTGATGCCCGTAACAGAACAGAGGAGCGTCATGACGATTTCTCAGCATGGCTGAACGGTTTCGGAAATGAATTTGAAGAACTAACACGAAACCTCTGCTGCATGGACCCTTATTTTTCATCCTTAAAAGAGATACGCCTCAACGTCAGTAATATTTTTCAGAAGTTCTTGAAAAAGGGAGAACAATGAAAAAGCAGAGCGAGCAGTCCTTGCAAAACATGATGGCTGAATATGAGGCTGTCACCAGTTCCAATGTTATGCAGCAGCTTGAGCAGTTGGCCGCTCCCCTGAAGGGGGCCAAGGTTTTGCATATCAATTCTACCAAAGAGGGCGGGGGTGTTGCCGAGATACTCCACAAGCTCATCCCGCTCAAACAGGCATTAGGCATTGAGGCAGATTGGGAGATAATTAGCGGAAATCAGGAGTTCTACCAATGCACCAAGGGGTTTCATAACGCTTTGCAGGGAATGAGACAGTCCATTTCAGAAAAACTTCTGCAAAATTATGAGAAAATAAACAGGGAAAATGAGGAGAAACTCCGCAGTAAGCTGAAAGAAGCTGATTTTGTCTTTATTCATGATCCTCAACCCGCGCCATTGTTAAAATTAACACCTGAGCGCAGGGGTAAATGGATATGGCGCTGTCATATTGATGCAAGCAAACCATACCGGGAGGTTTGGAAGTACCTGCGGGAGTGGGTCACTCCCTATGATGCCAGCATCTTTTCCCTGCCGGAATTCGCTCAACCTCTGTCCCACCCGCAATATATAATTCCTCCCAGCATTGATCCGCTGAGCGACAAGAATTGCCCTCTGCCGGATCATGAAATAGACAATGTTTTTTCTGAGTTCAACCTTGATCCCCAATTGCCGTTGATAACTCAGGTTTCGCGCTATGACCGCTTCAAAGATCCGGTTGGTGTTATTGAGGCATACAAGTTGGCCAGTAAACTGACCCCCCTGCAGCTTGTCCTGGCAGGAGGCGGTGCCAGTGATGATCCGGAAGGGGAAATGGTACTCAACGAGGTAAAACAGGCTGCCAATGGGGCACCGAACATTCACGTTCTCCTCCTGCCGGCCGATGCCAACCGTATTATCAATGCCCTGCAGAGGGCATCTGATATCGTCCTGCAGAAATCAATCCGGGAGGGGTTTGGCCTCACCGTCTCGGAAGCCATGTGGAAAGGCAAACCGGTTATCGGCGGTGATACCGGCGGCATTCGCCTTCAGGTTATAAACCATTATACCGGTTTCCTGGTCCACACCCCTGAAGGTGCGGCATTAAGAACCCGATACCTGCTGCATCGCCGAGACAAACTTGAGGAAATGGGTATGCGTGCCAAACGCTTTGTTCGAGAAAACTTTCTTATCACCAGGCATTTACGCGAATATCTAACTCTTATGCTTGGGCTTACGAACGGAGATGATGAGCGCATTACTGTAGGAAGTGCGTAATGGAGGACCCAAGGCTATGCTCCCTGGAAACTTTCTGGAAACTGCTGCAAACTGCCCCACAAAGAGTTTTGCTCCTCGATTATGATGGCACCCTGGCCCCTTTTCACCAAAAAAGAGACAAGGCTTTTCCTTATCCAGGCGTCAGAAAAATCCTGGAGAAGATTCAACAATCAGGAAAAGCCCGTTTAATCATTGTCAGTGGCCGCAACATCAAAGATGTGATATCCTTGCTTGGTCTTGAACAACTCCCTGAAATTTGGGGCGGTCACGGTTTTGAACGTTTACTGCCAGACACTTCGGTACAGAAGAAAAAAATTTCCGCCACATGTTCACTCAATCTGCAAAAAGCTTTTCTCTGGGCAAAGGAACATGGGCATGAAAACAATTGCGAACAAAAAACTTCTTCCCTTGCTTTTCATTGGAGGGGTGTGAAAAAAGAAATCCGGCAGCAGCTTGAAGAAAGAGTATGTAAAGCCTGGGAACCGCTCACCGGAGGACAGAATCTTAAAATTCATCCCTTTGATGGCGGCCTTGAACTCCGTTGTGCCGGAATGCATAAAGGCAATGCAATAAAACAAATCCTGGATGAGTGTGCCAAGGATGCAGTAATAGCCTACCTGGGTGATGATCTCACCGATGAAGATGCTTTTAAAGCATTAAAGGGCAGAGGATTATCAGTGCTGGTAAGAAAAACCTACCGGGACACCCTGGCTGATTGCTGGCTGACACCACCGGATGAATTGCTGGATTTTTTGCACTACTGGTACAGATATTCCACAAAAATATGATGCCAAGAAAAAAACAGAAATCCAATAAGCGGCTGATTGTTGTCTCCAACAGGTTGCCGATTGTTATTGACAAAGAAAATGACCAATGGAGGATACAGCCTGGTTCAGGTGGTCTGGTAACCGCTCTTAATCCCATTTTAAAGAAAAACAAAAGTCTCTGGATTGGCTGGGCGGGAGCCGGTGAGGAGGCCCCAACACAGGAACTGCTTGATCAATTCGGCTCGGAACAGGGGTATAAACTGGTCGGAATACCTTTAAGCCAGCAGGAGATTGAACGCTATTACTGGGGCTTTTCCAATGGCGCCCTCTGGCCACTTCTCCATGATCTTCTCGGCTATTGCAAGTTTGATCTGGAAGACTGGCAGACATATGTTGCGGTAAATAAAAAGTTTGCCGAGGCTATCACAAAGCTGACCCAGAAAAACGACATCATCTGGATCCATGATTACCAGCTTTCCATGGTTGGTCATTTTCTACAGAAGTCAGGAGTCCGGCTGCCTCTGGCATATTTTCACCATATCCCTTTTCCTTCACTTGATCTTCTCCGAAGGCTCCCCTGGAAGATGGAATATACAAAGGCCTTGCTGGCCTTTGATCTGTTAGGGTTCCAGACCCTTCGTGACCGACGGAATTTTGTCAATACTGTCACCAGTCTCATACCCGATGCCTCGATCCTCAGGAGACAACGCAATTATACTTTGATAAAATTCAAAAAACGAATTATCCAGGTAAGGAATCTTCCCATAAGCATTGATTTTAACGACTTTAATAATGCTGCCCATTCCCAGGAAGTTCAGGATGCCGCCTGGTACCTGCATGAAAATCTGCACGAACGGCAGTTGATGCTAGGCATTGACAGGCTTGACTATACCAAGGGGATCCCGGAACGTTTTCTTGCCTTTGAGCTGGCCCTGGAAAAATACCCGGAGCTCAAACAAAAAATCTCCCTGCTGCAGGTAGTTGTTCCCAGCCGAATCCTGGATCCCGATTATCAAAACTTAAGAGAACAGCTTGACCAGTTGGTAGGCCGTATCAATGCACGCTTCGGTAATGCCGGCTGGATACCGATCCATTATGTTTTCCGCAGTCTGGATTATACTCAACTCGTGGCCCATTACAGAACATCTGAAATTGCCTTCATAACTCCCTTAAGGGACGGAATGAATCTGGTGGCCAAGGAATATTGCGCCTGTTCAGTTGAAAATAACGGCGTGCTTATCTTAAGCGAATTCGCCGGTGCAGCAGATCAACTGGGTGAAAAGGCCCTGCTGGTTAATCCCTACGATATTGAAAAAACTGCGGATACTATTTACCGGGCATTCACCATGCCCTTGGAGGAACGCCAGCAACGCATGCAATGGCTCCGAAACCAGGTACAGAAAAACGATGTTCACCGCTGGCTTCGCCACTTTATGAGAGCCATGAATGGGATGAATCAAAAAACCGAGTTTTCACCAAAGTAAACCAGGTTCTTTTCCCAAATAAATTTTTCAATACACTCTCCTCTAAAGTTTACCTTTCAATTACAAGGTGCTAATTATATTTGGGATATATCCGACTGCTCACGGATTTAGGATATTATATGACAACAACTGACAGACAACTCATAATCATCGGTGGTGGATTGGCTGGAACTGAGGCCGCCTGGCAGGCAGCCAGGCTTGGATGCCAGGTTACACTACATGAAATGAAGCCCCTGGTTTTCAGTCCTGCTCATCATTCCCAACTGCTTGCTGAGCTAGTCTGCAGCAACTCCCTGCGCTCTGATGCCATAACCTCGGCAGTCGGACTTTTGAAGCAGGAAATGCGAAACCTGGGATCGTTGATTATGGAGTCTGCCGAAGAGACTAAGGTGCCTGCCGGCAAGGCACTGGCTGTTGACCGCGAAAAATTTGCAGAATTTATTACGAAGAAAATTGAGGAAAACGAGAATATCAACATTATCCGTGATGAGGTCAGGGAACTTCCTGCCCCAATGCCAGGATCTTGTATAACAGTTCTCGCCACAGGTCCTCTCACATCTGAACCCATGGCAGACTCCCTCGGAAAACTTACCGGCAAGGATCATCTGGCCTTTTACGATGCAATAGCTCCGATAGTAGAAGCCGAGTCATTGGATAGAGATATTATTTTCCAGGCATCCCGCTATGAGGAGGGACCCGGCGATTACCTCAACTGCCCCATGGATAAGGAGCAGTATGAAAATTTCATTACCGAACTTGCTAAAGCGCAAAAGGTGCCGCTGAAAAGTTTTGAGAAGCAAAAATATTTTGAAGGATGCCTGCCTATTGAGGTCATGCTGGAGCGCGGTCCTGAAACCCTGCGGTTCGGCCCCATGAAACCGGTTGGATTAATTGATCCCCGTACCGGGCAGAAAGCACACGCCGTTGTCCAACTCCGCAAGGAAAATAAAGAGGGTACCCTTTACAACATGGTGGGGTTTCAGACCAAGCTCACGTATGGTGAACAGAAAAGAATTTTCAGAATGATTCCGGGTATGGAACAGGCAGAGTTCTCCAGACTTGGCTCTATTCACCGGAATACATTCGTCTGCGGACCTGAGCTTCTCCTGCCAGGCCTGCAGTTGAAGAAACGACCTGATCTTCTACTGGCCGGTCAGATAACGGGGGTTGAAGGCTATGTTGAATCAACAGCTATAGGACTATTGGCCGGCATAAACGGAGCCCGCCTGCTTCAGGGGGGAAATCCGGTTGTCCCTCCTCCTGAGACAGCCCTCGGTTCCCTGATCACCCATCTGACCACAGGCAATCCAAAGCGTTTTCAGCCCTCCAACATCAATTTCGGGCTTTTTCCTAGTTTGAAACAGAGAGTACCTAAAAGATTTCGCGGCGAAAAATATGCTGAGCGGGCACTTCAGGCATTGAAGGAATGGCAGGCTGAAATGAATTAGAGTTAACAGCATTTTACCACGAACACATAATTATAGGAGAACCAATGAATCCGGAAGAAATGCGAGAGAAGGCAATGGATCTTTTCAAAAAACGTTTCCATTGAAGCCAGGCTATCCTTGCCGTTGGCCAGGAAAAGATTGGTGAAATTGACGAGACTGCTGTCAAGGCATTAGGGGCATTCGGTGGCGGTATTGCAAGCTCCGGAAGTATCTGTGGAGTTTTAATTGGAGGAATCGCTGTAATTTCAAGCATCTATAGCAGAGGCAACCTTGATGAAAAGGAAAACCCCCGTCTCTGGTCTGTCAGCAGTAAATTTCTGCAAAGGTTTGAGGAACTCTCCGAACCTTTTGGGGGCATGAATTGTCGTGACATTGCTAAAGTCGACTGGAAAAACAGAGAAGAAGTGAAAATTTTTTATTCCAACCCGGAAAGCAGCCGTAAAATTTGTATAAAACTGGTGGGTGACGCGGCATTTGCGTTAGGGGAACTTATAGATGAACAGGAAAGCTATTAGCGGCTTTGCTGGGTGCTTACCGAAGATTTACCTGAGATCGATATAATATTTCTTCGATTATCCAAGGCACTTGTTAAGACGGTTTTTTTCCTTTTGGCATATATTAAAGTGGTTCCTAGACTTGAAGAAAAGAAAGAAGACGAGATTAAGGTGAGTAATTTGCAATGATAAGCGTACTCTATGAGTATGTACAGCCAATATTTAAAGTATCATAGGGATATAATAGGATAAAACTGGCAATACTATAGATATGAATACTGGAGGGGAAGATAGAACAAAAGACGAAAAATGGATGCCGATAGACCCCAAAAATACAGGCCTAAATAAAAATTAACATTTATTTAAAATATCTTTTTTCTTTTGTTTTAAATTCAAAATAATCCTCAGCCTGTATCCGTTTCCATCCTGCTTCTAAATCACATTTAACAATCCCATAATTATATTTTTGGCTATATTTCTTTGGTCTTTTTATAAAAAAGTTCTCTCCAGAATCTTCAATAAATCTCCTTTCAGATATTATTGACACTTTATTTATTTGACCACTATCGGAAACAGGATAAACAACACATATACAATTAATATTCTTTTTCTCCCACACTACTCGATGGCCTTTATTTAGATCATAATATGCAAAACCTATTCTTAAATAATCTTTGTGGAAGTTTGAATCAATATTGACATTATCAATATCATAAATTTTATAGGTTTTTGAATAGCATTGCGGAGTAGCTGTGAAAAACAAAAAGATAACAAATAATGATGATATGAAAATCTTCACAAAAGCCTCCTTATATAAATAGTTCAACCAATCTTATACAATTAGGCATACAAATCAATACTCTTGAATATTATCTTCAGTATTTGGGAATTGCCCTGAATTGACTACTTGTTGCAGTTGTATTCAATTTCTGAAAGTTACTATTGATGCTGTCAATCTTAAAAGAAATGTTCTCCTGCTCTGATTTTAATGAATAGCAGCAACCTGAAATTTTGAAACACAAATAAGGCAGAGCCATTTCTGGTCCTGCCTTTATCGCACTTTTATTTAGGAAGGCCTTCTATTAATTCTGTGTTTATCTACTTCATTAGATAATCAAAATTCATACCAGGCGCTCTAGCTTATTCAAAGATAGATGGACTTGTTCCTTTATCAATAATTAAAGCGTATCCCAATACCAACTCCCCAATCATAGGGTTTGTCACCACCAATACCCAAAAGACCGTCCACGTACGTACCTAATGATGGTGTGAACATTTTCCCAAGCTGAATTTCGCCTGTTGCAGGAATAGCATTGTCGTCTTCCCAGTCTACTGGCATTTTGACGTCTAGTTTGCCCCAAAAATTATTCGGCAGTGACTGAATGGCAATAAGTCGAAAAGCGGTTAGATTAACATCCGGGCCATCGTATTCCACAAAGTGCTGCACCAGTGGAACCAGGACTGTGCTGCCTCGCACAAATGCCATACCTACCAATGGAGCAATCTGGTCCGAACCCGATCCAATACCCTTGTCTTTATTATCGAAATCCTGAATCCACTCAATACCAACCGCCAACTTGTATTTCCATGCACCCCATTCCCCTTGTTTAGGGAAATAAATGGGTTTTAGGTGCAGGGACTCCCAGTCGTTCTCACTTGACCCGGTCACATCTGTATCCCAATAGTGAAGCTCATATTTGAGTTTTAGTTTGGGAGTCAGCATATACGCCCCGTCCGCCAGCCAGAAGTCATACCGCTCGGCATCATCTCCCAGGTCGAAATATTGCACCCGTACATCGGTATTGTTAACTGCTGCCAGGGGGTTCGAGGCGTTTTCTGCAGCATATGCATGGCTAATCACAGAAACTAACATCAAAACCATTGCATATAGTGATAAGACTTTCATTTTTTATTTTTCAATCACGGTTTTTTTCAACCAATCTGCTGTTTTTGACTCACTGGGTTCACCTGGATTCATATCCACCCCTTCCAGTTTAGGCGCTTCAGGAACTTCGGCAAGCAAACTTGTCTTAGCTTGTCGAACAACGATCTGCTCAGGCGTAACATTGATGGTAGAGAGATCATGTGCTAGCATCACTGGACCATCA
>PVMK01118030.1_pt1 | contig 37924 bp, 44 predicted proteins | sample 1853481 | NCBI WGS metagenome assembly PVMK01 (sample SAMN08533507, study PRJNA380276) | Marine sediment metagenome, whole genome shotgun sequencing project.
CACTGACCCTATTGATTCCCTGAAAGCGGGCATTCAGATGTAGTAATTGAACTCTCGAGCAGTTCAAGCCCCTATTGTTTGTTATTAGGGAGAACTAATGTCATCAAGTGAACGGTAATAATCAAGGCATTTCGTGCATACACCGTCGGCCTCAAACTAAAGGGGCCGGAGTGATTAAATTTTGACCAGTTGAGACAATTTGCTCATTTCGGAATCTTCAACTGATTCCTGCCCTCCTTGCACATCACACCGACCCTATTGCTTCCCAACTTGTCTATAATAGAGAACTAATCACTAGTGACTCACAAAGAATTAACCATAAATGACTTTATTAGCTGACCTTGTTCTTATCGCTCATCTGTTATTTATTGTTTTTGTCATATTTGGTGGTTTGATAGTATTGAAGTGGCATAGAGCTATATGGTTGCATATTCCATGTGCGATATGGGGTGCTTTAATTGAATTTTTTGGCTGTATTTGCCCGCTGACCTACCTGGAGAATTATTTTCGTCAAGCTGGCAATGCTGATTCCTATGAAGGCGGTTTTATCCAGCATTATTTAGTGCCGGTTATTTACCCGGCAGGATTGACAACAGGTATTCAAATCCTGCTCGGTGTTATTGTTGTTGCAATCAACCTTGTTATTTATTATTTCGTCTGGCGTTATTGGCACGATAAGCATACGAATTAGTTGTGGGGCCGTAGCTCAGCTGGGAGAGCGTCGCGTTCGCAATGCGAAGGTCGGGAGTTCGATCCTCCTCGGCTCCACCAATGTAATCAATGAGTTATGTAATATATAGCCCCTTGTGAGAACCCATAATCCTCTTGGTGGTGCACTGGTGGTGCAAGTGATCCGATCTCAGGTATACAATTACGCTACAAAATCGGCATTTACAGCTTTGAATAGATCATTTGTACCCGTGTAAGAAGGGATGGGGGGGGGTAATAAGTATCCATTAGTTATCAGTTATTCCACGTCCACATTTTTCTGAAGAAAAACTATTTTCTAATACCAGTGAATGTCTGCTTCATACTGAAAGCGGACGTTCAAATATAACGTCAAAAATTAACGGCGCCGCTTTTTGGCGTCCGGCGCGCATAGCGCACGTAGTTGATAGTCTTGTTATGCGCTTTTTGGTTTGAATTGAGCATATATATTTTCTGGTGCTTTATCAAAATATTTAAAAAGTGCGGGACATAACCAACCCTCTTTATCTAATTTCTTTAAATAGTACCAATTACCTCCTTGATCTTCTCTCCTCCACTCGAATACCACTTGGTGTCCTGGGAATGATGTTGCCGAGAACATAAGAATGAAACCATTATCCGCGTCTGGAAAATCTTTTACCATTTCTTCAATGATTTCGTCTGCCCCAGATACAAAAGGCTCTTGAATCAGATCCACTTTTTCATCATCAAATACCCACATGGTTAGGTATTTGTATGGTTGAATGATATTAATAGTATTCATAATTGTTTTCTAACGAATATGTAATTTAAAAATCAAGAACTGATCCAGATTTCCTGAGTTTTATTTTAGGCATCTTTACAATTATATCACCCGCACAGCCAGCTAATTACAATTTAAGGGGGCAGGCCCCTCTTATGAGCAATATCAATTTGTCTTGATGCTTTGAAATGAGGTGTCAAAAACGATTCTAATTTTCGCCAAAATCCTAAATTATCCAGCAATGGGTTCATCAAATCAGTTATTACACAATAGTGTGTGTTTTTTTCTCCCCTGTGGTGGTTCGCATGATGTTTTGGTGTTTGAATAATTCTTAGTTGCTGGAGGAATTTTATAAAAACAGGGATTTTTGTTGGATTCATATGAGACCATTTATGTATCTGGTTTGCATTAATCATAATTAAAACGAATAAATACAAATGCCACGACAGTAAACCAAAAAACTTGCACATCAATAACACAGCAATTCCGGCGAGCAATAAATCCCATGAGCTCTGAAACCAACTTTTCTTAACAAATTCGCTACTATTTGTGTGATGTAGGACGTTTGGTTTTATTAACCAGTTTCCAATTATTGGTGTCTCTTCTGTCCAGAAAGTATCTTCCATCCAATGAATTAAGCCGGAACCAAGATCAACAAGTAATACTGTTATAAATAGTTCTAGGAGAAGCATGACTAGCAACATACCCATTAGCCCCCCCCCAACGCCCCAAATGCCATGAGCGTCAAGATCGTCACTTCAGGAGCAACAACAGTAACAGCAACAAGGGCAGCAACAACGGCAGTAGTGATAATTGTGTCACGGATTTTACCCAGACTTTGTTCTGGCGGAGAGATTCGGCACATGAACAAATTCCGGCACTCTTGGTTAGCCATCTCCTCCTTATCTACATCTTCAACATCTATTGATGATGTATCATCCCGGGAATCAATTGATTCACCGTTTAGCGTACTGTTTGATGTCTGATACTGCGACGCTGGCGGTTGAACAGAATTGCCTGCACAACCGACAATTGTCGTTGCAATCAGGATGATAAGGAACGAATTCTTAATAGATTCATACTTCATTGTTTGCCTCCTCGCCCTGTTTGTTGACAGGCTGCTTGCACTTATTTTTTATTTGAGCCGTTTCAATCGCTTCTACCACTCCCTTCCACTTCGCTACGTCGGCCTCGTAATCGCCTGTTAATTGACTAACCGGAACCAATATTAGAAATACGCCCCAGGCATCGCTCGTGGCCTTTGAATTTTGCATTTCTGAATACGTAGCGAGTTCAGCCCTAGCGTCAGACATTTGTATGACCAACTGAGAGCAATCATTTTCGATATACCTCTCATGTGATATATACGATGCTTTTATATTCTCAGGTCTGCTCGCGCATCCGCTTATGATCAAAAATAGAAGTGATGTCAGAATTATTAATTTACACATTTGGAATCCTCCCTAGCTATGGCACCGTTGAGTCATGTCTGGTCTTTGTCCCCGGTTGTTCTGTATACAAGAACTATGGTTTACAGTATCGTATCTGGCAACTTATAATGTTATAGTCTCAATATGCACGACATTAAGTATTAAATATCAATACGATGGCACAAACCAAACAGCTGATTGATGCTCTGAAAAGAGAACTCAGGAGACAGAGAAAAACGTACCATGACACCGCTGGTGTGCTCGGACTCTCCGAGGCTAGCGTGAAACGACTGTTTTCCGAGCGGACATTCAGCCTGGATAGGCTGGATCGGGTTTGCGAGTGGCTGGGTATGGAGATCAGTGACCTGGTCAGGATGATGGAACAAGCCACTCAACTGACTACTCAGCTTTCTTTGCAACAAGAGCAAGCACTAGTTTCGGATACCAGGCTATTATTGTTAGCTCATTTTCTGATGAGCCGATGGACTTTTTCGGAAATCATCGAAACCTATGATGTCTCCGAACTAGAAGGCATCCAGTTACTGGCCCGATTGGACCGCATGAAGGTTATTCAGCTTTTACCAGGCAATCGGGTAAAGCTACTCATCTCTAAAGATTTCGAATGGATCAAAAACGGTCCCATTCAACGATTCTATGAAGACAAGGTTCAATCGGAGTTCTTTGACTCGTCCTTTGCAGGACCAGGGGAGTATCGTGTATTTGAATCGGGCATGCTGACCCGCAACTCCAATGCCGAAATGATGCGAAGGCTAAAACGCCTAGCCCATGAATTTAACGAAATAAGTATTGATGATGATTCATTCTCCCTGGACGAACGATTTGGGACAAGTGTGTTGATAGCCATGCGCCCATGGGGCGTGAAAGTATTCGAATCACTCAGGCGAAGCAAAGCCAAGGAATTTTAGCACAGTGATGTCAGCATTGGTTTGGACGTTTTGTTAGTCTCATTATTATCAGAGGTTAACTAAATCCGAATGTCTGCTTTCGCTGGAAAGCAGACGGTCATAACATTTAATTAGAAAAACTTAAAAAGATCGCTGAATTATCTGGATGCGAGTGTCTGCTTCATACTGAAAGCAGACGGTTTGATTGATGTAATGATAATTAAAATATTGTGAACTATGGCTCATCTAGACTCAATGACATATACAATCTAATAGGCACAGACTGTCATACATTGTACCGGATCGGAATTATTGCATTTTCCTGAACTATCGAAGCCAACCTTCGCTGAGCATTTTGATCCAGTGAATTTCACAGTTACTTGCGTCCCATCACTAACTTCGTAGTTGCAACTGAAAGTATTATTATTCTTTACATCTGCTCCTAAAAACTTTTTAGCAGGGTATGGTTCATCATTGCTCCTTGAACTATAGGTGGTAAAACCATTCCTCACGGCACTGCTCCCAGTAGGCTCAGCTATTGAAGTAATCTTTGGGCAGCTTTTTACGTGTGGAAAATCAGCAAAAGCGAATTCTATATTCGCGGCAAATATTACGATAAGAAAAATTAATTTTCTTTTCATTATTTATCTCCTTGAGCAACAGAATGTCACCAACTTTTAATACGTTAACAGCTTTGACTCACCCCTAATACCCCTAAGTTATGGATATGGGATTTAATTATCTTGCAGCGCAGGAACCATGGATGATGAACGACCGCTTTCGCTAGAAAGCAGCCGTTGGTGAGTGTCTGCTTCATACTGAAAGCGGACGTTCAGATGTAAAGCCTTTAGCAGGGGCGCGACGTCAGGAGCGTCCCTTGGCTAAACTTGTTAGCCAACTTAATAAACTGACCGATAAACTTTTCCGTTTTTTGATTTCTTTAAGGAGAAAGTCTATGAACTCCTGAGCAAAAGTGCCAATACCTGGAATGGCCCCACCTAAACTGCTAAGTATCACACTACCTTTATCAAGCGCCTCCTTCAAATCTTCAATGTCTTCGCTATCTTGATACTTGAGAAACGACACTTCAAATGATTCCAATTTCAATTCCAATTGAATTCCGTATAATCCCGCAGATTGAATTTCTTCGAATATCTCTGGAAATTCTTCTGGATTTGAAATATACGGACTTTCGAGCAAAGCATAAAGTCGAGGACCAGAATCCTCTAGCGTGGAAATCATATTGTGATAAAAGACATCTCTAAACATTCTTTTATCTAGTCTAGAAACCTTATCAAAAAGATAAATGATAGCTCGAATAAACTCTTTAATATCTCTTATTCTTTCTGGCACAACTCATTCTCCTCTTAGGGGGCTAACTAGGGTTTAAGGGACACTTTGTCCGATAAAGTATTTTAGGTGCTTTGTGGACATTGCATTAAAACTCTTCTTGTTTCAATTAGTTTATGCTGAGTAACTCGAATGTCCGCTTTCGCTGGGAAGCAGACGTTCAATATCAAACGAAGGTAACCCTTTTGATTCCTGAACAATTCACCCCATCTGGAGGATGGGCAAAGCACACTATTAGTCCTATAGCTAACCAGGAACCAACAAAGCAAGGAGGCGCACCATGATTAACATTATTTTGACCGATGCAATAAAGCGTATTGAACTAGAAGTAAAAACAAACGCTGAAGACTATGCTGACATAGATGCTGAGCTACAGGAATTATTACTCAGGATGAAAACATTTCGAGACTTCATTAATAGTCCTACCCTGGAACAGCTTGAGAAACTAGGTGGCAAGGCATCCTAATCTTTCAATGGACACGTTAAACCCTATATGAATCAATGATTTAACCCTAATTTTAAGTGGACACCTAATAATCCTTATAAATCAATATGTTAGGGGTCTTAAAAAGCAAAATAGAATGGCATTAGCAGAATTGTCAGCATTTCAAAATATGGGGAAAAGGTATCATTTGCCCCCACACACACGCTCTTAAAATATAAAAAAAGCTAATTTTGCGGAGTGCTATAAAAAAAGAATGTTTACCAGGCAGCGAGTGTCTGCTTCATACTGAAAGCGGACGTTTAAAACGGAGTCAGTTATCTATCCTCCTGTGATTGCCGTTCATCTTTTTTCCTTCTTTCCCAGTCCATTGTTGCATAGGGACCTACAAAAGAAATGAGTATCCCGCCCCAACTTAGTCCAAGGTGCATTGTTAGATTAGGGATAATGGGTGTGGGTAACTCCGGAGACAGCATACGGTAAGCTGTCCCGCCAATCACTATTAGACCAAAATACGACCAAGACACGAGAGCCAGAATGAACCAAAATTTACTAACCACATTTTCTATATGAAATTTAGGCATTGTCCAGAATATATTTTAGCAATTCAAAACTGTTGTTTACCACAAGTCCCTGAATATGTGTTGGTTCCAAGTACACCGTTTTTAAAGGCAGTATCTTCTTTCGTGTAAAAGATACCTGCGCTTGCACGACGGTACTCACCTGTAATACGGTTAATTACCCAGACATCTCCGTTTACTTGATGTTGATTACGAGGCTTTTCATACGCTGAGATATAAGTATCATCAACATGGTATATATCGTACTTACTAGAATACTCTCTGTAACCCCAAACCATTTTTCTATTTTCTATATCAAGCCTTAAATCCTCAGTAGGGTGACCCTCAGAAGTTGTACATTTTAAGACCACTTCTTCCGCAGCAACAGGCAGCGATAGAATCATCAGGATAGTTAGTGCGATTAGTCTTTTCATCACGACATATCCCCACTTAAATCAATAAGCTCTGCAAGCTCAAGACCCATGATAAGCATGCCAGCCATAGTTAATAGTATATACGCGCATACGCAAATCACTGTCAACCAGACCATAAACATTGCTATAGATTTCATTATTTTATTCATTAATTCTTCCCATTCGCTAAGTATAGGGGATTATGGTGTAAGCACTAAATGGAAGATTGGCAGAACACGCCAATGAATTGACTATATGCGCCAATACCCAGGGAATGGTGGACTTTGACCTAACGTCAGCTTTCGTGTGGCATATTCCGGCACAGCTAATAGTATGGGGTTAGATAATGGGATCGTGGCCTGTGAGTGCTGGCTTGGCAAATTACCCACCAATTAAAGATTCAATTTCAGCTAATGCAACGCGCGCATCATCGTCATCGGGTGAAATATTGATCGCCTTTAGTGCGTATTCCCTAGCCTCGGTAAGATGGTTTAAATCCTTATAACAACGGGCCATGATAAGCAGCTCATCGGCGCGCAGAGATGCAGCAAAATTTAGTTTGTCCAGATAAGGAAGTGCTTCTTTTGGTTTGCCTGCCATAATATTCGCAACAGCGGCTATTTTTATAGCTTCGCTAGTATTGATTAGATTGGCGAGTTTTCCAGCAAGCTCGGCTGCACCAGTTAGATCACCGGCAAGGAATTTACCTTTAATCTGCTTCGCAAGGAATTTACTTTTAATCTGCTTCGCGATGTGTGTCAGATTCATGGTTGCTTTGTAAATTGCTCAGTTTCCATTTTTTGAAGCCCAGATATACAGCCATATAATTGCTGCCTAATTTCGGCCTCAGTCATAGGGATCGAACTACAATTGAATACCGCCGGGGCAATTTTTTTGGGTAATGACTTGAGCCTAGCACAACAGGCAGAAATAAGGTTGGTCATGGCGTTTTCCATAAGGGCAAAATCTACCTTATTCACAACCATTACAGAATATTCTAACTCGGCTTTATTAGCTCTGGCGCGATCAAGCCTGGCTTTTTCTTTCTGTGCATTTATCGCATCACTGCTCTTTAAATATTCCTCTCGCCATTTGATAACAGCACCTGCATCAAATTGAAGCTCACTCCCCTTTTTCGGCAGCAGCGGGCAACCCTTGGTGAGCCAAGCGGTTATTGTGTTTGTGGACTTCCCGAATATCTGGGCTAAGTCCTTGCGATTTAAGATTATCTTTTCCATTGGTGTCAACAACAACTCATGAGTGAATCAGATGCTAGTAAGGGAGAGGGCTTGTAATTACCTCCACTGGGGATCGCTACAGAAGTACCTACGACCCAACAGACGTGATGGTTATTGTTAGGCACTGTGCAATACCCTATGGTATATATATAAAGGTATACGGGAGGCGTAGTAACGATTGTGTCAAAAGTGCCCTGACTACATCGGTACGCGTAGTAATTACATAACATAACTTGGCTTTTCCCATGCCTTTACTACGGGAGGCGTAGTAAGTTGCACCACATTGCGTAGTAAGGATTTATTTTCCTGCCACTCTTTCCATGTGATTTCCTTTGGTTCCTTCCAGATTCCAGATGCTGTTACTGTCTCTCTTAAATCGAGCTTACCTTTGCACTCGTCAATTGATTGGAATGTCACTGCATAGAGTGATGCCATATTTCTTCCGCCCTGTCGGCTACAGATAATCCAGCCGTAATACAATAATTCTTTTCGGGCATTGTTTAGTGTCGATTCAGATCGCCACCCTCGTTTCTTCATTAGTGACCATGTGCAGCAGAAATCACCATTGTTACTTCCGTTATAATTTGAATAAAGATCAATTAGCAATTTCACGGCATGAGAACCAAGTAAGATAAAGTTTTCATGTCTCAAACATGCGTGAGGAAGTGCTACGAAAGATCCTCCCTCTTTTCTGCCTTTGACTCTTTCTCTTGTCATCTAATTTCCCGACACCCCAAATTCAACACTTTTATACCCAAATTGAACGCCTCTGCCACCACTGCATTAACCCCTCGAAAAAGGCGTTCAAAACAACGGGTAAAAGGGGCTTTTTTAACGGTTCGTCGGATTAACAAATAACGCATTTTAGCTTTCCTTTTCTTCTGTCTTCTTTGCGGATAATTGCACGCCTTCTAGTCTCAGCTGAGCCAGTTCGCAAGGGATACAATTTGTATCGTTTATTAGCCATTGAGAGCGCTGATTTTGATATACCAAGATTTGAAGCAATCACGCCAAGTAATAAACCTTGCTTATCCCACCTTGCTATATCTGCTCGCCTTGCTTCGTAATCGACCTTGCCCTTATATCTATCTTTTCCAGTAATGGCCTTGAGATTTTTTCGGTTGCCTCTTCTTTTAGGATTGGTAATCACAGATTTGTCAAAAAGCTGTTGCAGGGTTTTTACGTGCCTCTCCTTCACATTCGGTATGTCAGGGACGCAACGAATTCTCTTAGCAAAATCATTAGCTTCATCTGTAGCGATTCCTCGTTTAATTTGATCAATCATGTATTGAAAAGCGTTGATTGAAATAGAGTTGAATGATGTGGGTTTGACACCGACATCATTTCCACCCCCTATAATTTTTCCAGTTTGATTAATCTTACAAAGTACAGATCCTAAACGGTCTGGATTAAATACGGTGTATGTAGTCATCATTCACCCCTTGGCGGAATTGTTCCAGCCAGGTATCCAAATCTTCTTTTAGATAGCGAACAGATCGACCAATTTTTAGATAGGGTGGTGTAGGGGTTCTATTCTCTCTATCGCCATTCATGCGACCTTGGCGAAGGAAGGAACGGGACATGCAAATATAAATTGCTGCATCTTTTTCAGATACTGCATTGACGTTGGTGGGAGTAGGCATCTTTGCCTCCATGTTGTCTGGTTAACATGGATACCTATTATATAGCAGAAATTAATTCATTCTGACCATTAACACTGGAACATTTTAAGTCATTGATAACTAACGTAAATCATTGTTTTTTTTGATTTTAAACTTAAATTTAAATACTTAAAAATAGTTTCTAAGCACTTGTTTATTAAAGAGAAATTACATCATGAATGCCCGAAAAAAGGCTTTTCCCTCAGTTTTGTGACCACAAGAATTCAAGCTATGCCGGTGAAGGTATCCGGCCTTTCAGGAGCTACCCTAGGCTTGGGTAAGATTAGCTATTTAATAATGCTACTGCATCCGCTTTATGATCTGGTGCTAAGTGTGCATATCTTAGCGTTGTCTTTAAATCACCATGACCTAGCAACTCTCTGACTGTATTCAATGGTGCACCTTTCATTACCAGCTTAGAAGCAAAACTATGCCTTAGATCATGAAATCGAAAGTTCTTAATCTTGGCATCAAGTATTAATGGTCTCCATGCAGTTTTAATCTCGGTCAATTGCTTCCCTGCCTTTCCTGGAAATACAAAATCAGAGCTAGTATCTTGAGCCTTCCATTTCTTTATAGCATTCAACGATTCTTGATTGAGTGGTAAGTGTCTTGTCATGCCACTCTTAGCACCTTCGCCAAGTACAGATAAAACCTTACTGCGTAAATTAATATCTTCCCATTTCAGATTAAATATTTCACCGCGCCTAAGGCCTGTATTAAGTGCGAGTAAAACAATGGGTGTCAAATGATCCCCGTATGTGCTGTCTCGTAAATTGGAAAGTTCTTCATATCCTCGCTCTCTGCGCCATTTATTTGCACTAGCCCGATCTCTTTTTATCTTCCTATCTCGTAGATCAAGAGTCTTTCTCAACCTCTTTTCATCTGTGTCAGAAAGAAATCTTACTTTACCAATCTTATCCACTTTTAATGGTTTAACATCAATTAATGGATGTTTATCTATAACCTTCCAATTAACAGCTTTAGATAAGGCAGCTTTTAAATCTGATATGTCACGATTTACTGTGACCTTACTTATCCCCTGCTTCAACCGCTGGGATCGCCATTTTTCAATAACCCATGCATTAACATCAGATAATGGACGTTCATAAAGATAATCAAAATGTAACTTAATCCTATCCAGCGTCTTTTGTGAGCCTTTTAAATGTTGCTGTACCCAAGGAGAATATTTATGCTCAATAAATCCACCTAGGGTATTAAAACGATCATTTTCACCCTTAGCACGTAATTCTTTTCTCTCTATCTGAATATCTTTACCACTTGCAACTTCGGCAGCTTTCTTCTCTGCAATATCTCGCGCCTGGGCTGGTGTTAAGTTTCCCACTACACCTATCTTGTAATGAGTCTGCCTTCCCAGTTCATTACGGTACTGCAAAAGATATGTCATAAACCCTGTAGGACGAACCCGAATTATAAAACCTTTAATATCGGTATCTCTAATATCATAAGCGGCTGCACGGGGCTTTATGGAGGCTACAGAGCGTTTTGTGAGCTTGGTTTTCATAGCAATATCTCTGGTGGTGCAACGGTGGTGCACTGTGAATGTACCTAGAAATATAGCTGGTGAACAGCAAAAAACAAGTAGAAATGATATTAACCATTTATTATCAATAGGTTATATATACATACTGGTTCATGCTGGTTCACGGTGGCATACACAGAATAAGTTAATCCACGCCTTCGCAATGCGAAGGTCGGGAGTTCGATCCTCCTCGGCTCCACCATCTGGCTCACCCCATGCCGACCCGACCGTTTCTATTGACTGGAAGGTTGCATCACCTGTCGCCGCGCTTCAAGTTCCTTCAGTGAACGCTTATATGCGACATAGTATTGAAATATATTTCCCACATATTCAACAGGCTCTCGTCCAATCCTGGATGCAACAACGTATTCCACATTTTTGAACCACTTATCTGGATCCAGGCCACGATCCTCTGCTTCTTTTCTTAAACGGCGTATTCGACTGGGACCGGCATTATATCCAGCCATGGTAAACAAGGTGCGCTCAAAATCATCCAGTTTTTCATCATTGAAATAGGTGTCTCGCAAGACACTTAAATATTTAGTACCAGCATGAATATTATTTTCCGGCGTACTGATATCATGAATGCCAACTGATTTATCAGCAGCAGTACTCGGTAATATCTGCATGATGCCTACAGCACCTGCCCTGCTTTTTGCATTGTGATCAAACCGGGATTCCTGATTGGCAAAACTGGCCAGTAATACCCAGTCAAAATTATATTTTTCACCATATTTCTTGAACAAGAATACAAGTTCCTCAAGTTTACGGAATGGTTCACGTTCAAGTGCCGAATTGACCCATTTCGTCTCCTTAAAATAGCGGTTATAAATAACATTGCTAGTCAAAGTACCAAGACGATGTTTATGTGAAAATTCGTCGAGTAGTTTTTTTAATTGTGGACTGTCTTTTCTCAGGGCCATTGCAATTTGACTGTTCTCTTTCAATGGCATGTCATCATGGACAACAATATCCTTATATATCTCCCTCCATAATTTCAGAACATGACTGTCGTGAATGGTCATCGGTAGCAATCCCGCATGGACCATTTCCAGGATGTCTTCACGTTCAAGGCGTGGATCAACAGGAATAATTTTTATTTCAGGCTTTTTTTCATCTCTGAACTTCCTGTTTAACTTCATCAGCGTTTCGTAAAAGCTGGACTGCAGACTGACGGCGACTTCCTGTCCAGACAGATCATCAAGCGAATTAATCTGTGGCGAAGCAGGGCCCGTTACCAGTAATTCCCTTATGTTGTCTGCTACTGGTGTTGCGAAATCGATGAGTTCCTTACGGCCATCAGTGATTGTCAGATTACCCATAACAATATCGCCATAACCCTTGATCACGTAAGGTATCAATTGATCTCTTCTTACCGGGATAATAATTACCTTCAGTTCTTTTGCTTTTTTGCCAAATATTTTTTTAATAAATTTTTCAAGGATCCTGGATATTTCGTAAGTAACCCCGCGCTGTTGACCATGATCGATGTAATAAGAGCCCAAACTGAAGGGTGTCAAGATACGAATTCTATCCCGGTCGAGCATGCCATCCAGATCACCTGTCCAGGGTTGTGACAACGGTGGCCAGATATCATTCAGTATATCGACTGACAACTCTGGTGAAACTGATATAGAGTCAGGCTGTATGGTTTTTGAGGTGATAAGTAGATCAGGTGCTCCTATTTTTTTTACGGCCACCTCTTGATTCGAGCGAAAAGAAAATACCATGACTATAATCAAAAATAATACCATGGCAGCAACTTCCTTCTGCCTGGGATTTAAATCTGACAAATACTTTTTTATTTGTATTTTCATCTGTTGAAATTTAGCAACTAATTCAGATAACGAAAATGCTCCGATGAATTATAAGTGAAAATATCTTAAGGCAATAAGCCGGGCGATGCACCTGTCAAAGTCTCGTAATTACAGACATGGACTCTCATCAGTATCAGATTCTACAACCATGTTAAACAAGCGCCCCATCGATGCCAGTGGGATGTAAAACTGTGGTAACAAGGCTGCACCCGTCAGACCACCAAGCGCCCCTCCTTTACTTAGAATTTCTATTTCAGGATCCCTGATCGGGCCGGAGATTTTTATAGGTGTCACTATTAGCCCGCCCACCAGTTTCTTCTTGTCCGGGACCATAATCAGGTCAATGGTTTCATGTTTCAGGTCAATCGTACCTGTTCCTGCAATCTTCATTGTCGGGGTGATCCATTGCAGTGCCTGTGTCTCAGCAATTCCATTATTGATTTCTAAACTGACAACGGCACAGGTGATCCTGGTGAAATCTTCCTTGCTGGCAAAGCTTCCGACAAACATCCCGAACAGATCAAACATAAAGAAATCGGCATTTTCAGTCTGTATCTGCCCGTTCTCCAGAACAAGTTTATAGGTCCCGTTCAGATTTTCGGCAATATCATCGAGCCCTTGCCCCCTGGTTTGTAGATCAACCAGCATGTTAACCGTCCCGTTAAAATCCACCGGAGATTCGAATTGTGTAAACAGCTTTTCGACCGGAACATCATTGGCATCCAGTTTATACTTTATCTCTACTCCTTCCCTGGTATTGACTTCTGTCTCCAGCAACAGGCTGCCACCCTCAAACTTCACCTTCAGGGGCTTGATCTCGAGTAATCTGTCATCAAGGGAAACATTCGCATCAACAGTATCAACTTCAAAACCCGTACCAGTGACTTTTTCAATATCAATTTTAAGTGACAGGTCTACACTGCCCAGTGAACTGATCGGAATATAATTACTGATGAGAAACAGGTTTTCTATCATGGGGGAGTCTTTCTTGTCTTCCTTATCACCAATCGTTTTTAAGTCAAAATCCCCTAAATGAATAATAGAACTGGAAAGGATGCCACTCAATGAGGGGCGCTCCTTGTTGAACTTTAGATTCAAGTCCATATTGATGTCTGAATTACCTATCTGGATGTTGCCCTTGTAGTTACCTGAGTCCTTATCACCTTGCAGCTCCCCTTTACCACTAATGGCACCAGAGCCGATAAAATTCTTGCCAAACAGATCACCAATGACCCTTAGATCCTTCGCGGTAAATTCAGAATTAAATTTATAATTTTTGCTGGTTTTCGGACTTTCGATAGTGCCGGCCAATCTGTAACTGAGTTTATTGTCACTCATCGAAGCCAGAGCCAGTTCTTCCAGTTTGATCACTTCGTTTGCCGAGACCAGCCGAACCTTACCCTTCACTGTTCCCAATGAGTCCAGTGAGAAGAATTGTGGCTTATCAAACAATTTCTGTGGATCGAATAACAGATCTGACTCCAGAAAAAGTTCATTCCTGGCTGGGTCATGCTTCAAACTACCATCAAGCTTTAGTACAGGCTCTTGCTCTGACCCTACTATGGCCACAAAATTATTTATCTCAAAATGTTGTCCATCGTGTTTCAATTCCCCGGTGACTTTTATATGCCCATCATAGGGCACATGTATATCTATCAGGGACATCGTCTGGCTGGTGGAAGGGGCATCTAGCTGCATCTTGAAATTCATGTTGGTCAATGTCTGCTCATTGTTAATCATGGCTATTTCAGTGCTGCCATCAACATTAATTACCATGCCGCCGTCGATATTCGCTGAGGCTTTGAAAGGATCCAGCCGATAACCATCCTTCATGTCCTTGAGATTGCCATTGAGTGTTACCTGATTGTAGTCAGGCAAGACTTCCGGCTTTGGAAATTTCTGCAGCATGCCAGGATCATTGATATGTGCAGTGATATCCAGATCGACCCCCTGAAATGACCGGAATTTATTTACCTTGCCAGCAAGCTCTATTTGTAACTGGTCACCATTGTCCAGCTTCAGCTTGATATTCTCCAAATGGATTGACTCGCCATCACCGGAAATTCGATAGCTTGCCTGCATATTTCCAAGTCCGGAAATTTTTTGATCAAAGACCCTGGAAAAGAAATCAGAAGCGGGGCCATTCATTTCTACGTCCAATATTGAATTTGCGTAGCTTATTTCATCTTCACTGATATTGAATTCTGTTTCACCGCTGGCTGATATCTTTAATCCCGACACAGTTGTGACGCTACCTGTCAGCCCTGAAATTTGCATAGTATTTCCTGACCTGGATAATTTACCTGATAATGTCAGTTCACCCAGAGAGCTTGTTTTTATATCTTCAGATATTTTTTGCAGGATATGTTCATGCTTGATCATGGTTGAGAATTCCAGTTCTGTACCCTGCCAGGTATAGATATCAGCAATATCACCTGAAACATCCAGAACCAGCTGATCATTGTTGCCCAGCTTCAAGGGATATTTCTTTCAGACTGAGCTTGTCGCCGATGCCAACTAATCTGGCACTGGCCGAGAGGCTTCCGGCTATAGGGCGATTCTGGAAAAAATATCTCGTTAATGACGACGAGCTCATCTGTGTTTGCACTCAGTTGTAGATCAGCATAGCTGTTATCAGTTGATGAACTGACGGTTCCAATGACTGATAATGTCATCTTTTTGCCGATAATATTTAAATTCAACGGAACGGCATTGTCAGACTGTAAAAAATCAGTCAGGCTTTGAATTTGTCCGTCTACTGAATATTCATTTCCGGCTATCTTGGCCCTGGCGCTCAGTTGATAGATACCTTGCTGTTTATCCTCGGTGATCTGCAGGTCATTCAGATTAAAATAGATTTCCGGCTGGTTTGGACGACTATAAATCAACTCCAGATCCTGTATCGCCGCCTTTTCTATCAGAGGCACCAGAAACTCAGTCCGGTTTGCAGAAGACGAGGATCCTCGATTATCTGCGGTTTGATCAGTGCGCTCATCGATGTGGATATCCACATCATTTATCTTCAGGGTTTTGAACCAGAGGATGCCATCCAGCAATGGTAATAGTTTTATCTGTACTTCAATGTCATCGATCCGGACATTATAGTCGCCGCTAGCTGATTGCAGACTTACCTCAGAGGCAGTAATGGAGGGTTCTGACGACAAATCAAGAGTAAACTCACCGTCAATGGCGAGGGTCAGCTCAGTGTTACTATTTACCAGGCTTATGAGGATTTTGCGATAATCTTCATCACCCAGTACCGCTAATAAAATACCCGCAATGAGGGTAAACACTGCAAACAGTACGATTAACAGTATAAATATTTTTTTTATCCAGCGCATAATTTCATAAATTATTTGAAGGGTCGTGGCTATTACAGCTTGTCTAACACAGTATGAATTCTATATGATTTAATCAAATTATCTCCATGGATATCTATTAATGTCTAAAAATAGACTTATTTTACTTCTGGTTGCATTAATCATAAGCGGTTGTCAGTCAACCTTTGGGCCTGCTGCCCTTGAACGAACACATCCTGCCTACAACAAATCTATATCTGAAACACTAAGCGAACAGATGTTAATCAACCTTGTTCGACTGCGGTACCGTGAGCAGCCATCCTTTCTTGAGATTGGTAGTGTCACTGTTTCCCCCAGAATATCAACCTCGGCTAATTTTGATACGTCTATTGATTTAGGTTCGGGTGGTAATATTATTCAACCAGGTGTGGGTGTTGAATATTCTCAAAGCCCAACAATTTCATATACACCACTGCGTGGTGAGGATTTTCTGAAAAGCGTACTTTCGTCCATATCACTTGAGGCCATACTGGTTATGACCCAGTCCGGCTGGAGTATTGAACGTGTTTTTGGCATGACGATAGAACGTATGAATGGCCTTTATAATGCTCCCAGCGCTTCTGGTCCTACGCCAGCTCTTGAACCAAAACGTTATGAAAATTTTGCACGTGCTCTGGAAATATTTAGACACTTACAAAGGGAAGGAATAATGGAAATTGGGCCAAATATTAATATGGATAAAAAACAGGCTGAATTGGTCATGCAATTTTTGCCAAGCAAGATTGATCAAGTCAAAAATGAAGGACAGGAGCTATCGTCACTGCTGGGAACGACGGCTGTCGATCATAAGGTCATCATCTCGTCTGATTTCCTGAATAAAAAACCCAATGTGCTTGGTTTGCGCGTGCGTTCTATTATGAGTGTGCTGTTTTATTTGTCGCAAAATATAAAGGTCCCTGATGAGCACAAAGAAGCAGGCCTGGTTGCAGCAACAAAAACTATCAAGTGGCGATGAATTTAACTGGAGCGATACCCCGGCGGGCAAACATTTCGTTGTTCAATCAAGTAAAGAACGACCGAAAAATGCATATATTTCTGTCCCCTCATCGAGGCTACTGGTTTTATATTGCCAATAACGACCTGGAAACAAAGTCGTCTTTCTTACTGTTACAACAACTTTTCAGTTTACAAGCCGGACAATCAGAGGCTAAAGGACCAACCCTGACATTACCCGTTGGTGGCCGCTAATAGTCACTGGCGATACCAAGTGGATACAATAACAGCAGAGCCTGTGGTAGCATCCACGCCACTCTTGGCGGATGTATGGAATATTGATGACTCGTTTCTCCTGTTTTTTCATGGACATAGCCAATCTTTTCTAACTGAATTAATTTGAGATTTAAATATGACTAGTAGACTAAAAATGTTTTTCCAGGCTTCAATGGTATTGCTGATGTTTCTTTCTGTGGGGGTTCAGGCAGATACCCTGGATGATATTATCGAAAGAGGAACACTGAGAGTTGGCGTTTCATTGTTCGAGCCCTGGACCATGGAAGATGCATCAGGAAAACTTTCCGGTTATGAGATTGATGTAACCAAAAAGGTCGCGCTGGACCTGGGTGTTAAGCCGGAATTCATCGTCTACAAGTGGGAAGATATTATTCCAGCGCTCAAGAAAGGTGATATTGACATTATTGCTGGTGGTATGGCCATTACCCCGGCCCGCGCACTCAAGATCAATTTCAGTAACCCCTATGCAGATTCAGGTATTAGCCTGGCTACAAATACCAAAATGACCCGTAATATTAAAAGTCTTGAAGAGCTCAACCAGAAAGACATTATTATCTCGGGTGTATCAGGGTCTATCTCGTATGAACTGGCGACCCGGTTGTTTAAAAAGGCCAATGTCAAAGCCTTTAAAACTTCGGAAGAGGCCAGGAATGCAGTGCTTAGCGGAGAAGCTCACGCCTACGTGGCAACCTCTCCACAGCCTAAATTTCTTGCTCTCACATACCCACAGAAGATTGATATACCTATGACCAAGCCCCTGATTTCCTACAAGGCTGGTTTCGGGATCAACAAAGGTGAACAGGAATGGCTGAATTTCCTGAATGCCTGGATTACCGCAAGGGCAGCGGACAAATGGCTCTCGGCTACCCATAAACACTGGTTTGGAAGTCTTGGGTGGCGCAAGGAAACACCCAAGTAATGTCTGCAGCTGTCATGATGCCTGTTATGTTCCCTGGAGACAGGCTATTAGTCTGGCTTGGTTTCTTACTTGCCTCAACCATTATAGTGGCTGAGACCAGTACTCAACTTGACCTCCCGCTAATGTACGATGAAGTTATCACGGAAAAGATCTATGATGATGCCGGAGGTTGGCGTGAGACCAAGCCGATTGAAAAAGATTGGAGGGCCCCACCGCCGAAGAAGGAGAAACAAGGCAGGATCAAATTAGGCTTTGATGCTGAAACCTCCTATAGACAGATGGGTGATTTGCCCAGGAACGATTATCGTGCCCCCCAACAAAGTGGTTTGAATGAGCGTAAGCCAACCAACACTATATTCAGGATGGAATTTTAGTAATTAGAATTTGATTCTATGAAAGCGTGTAAGAAAACAGTTTTAAGGTTGTGCATGTTCACTTGCGTGATTCCAGTTCTGGTTTCTGCATCTGATATGCAAACTGAAATAAACCATTTGCTTGCATTTATGGAAAACTCAGAATGCCAGTTTGAAAGAAACGGGAAAATACATTCTGGAAAAGATACAGTTAATCATGTGAAGAAAAAGTATAGTTACTTCAACAACAAGATTGATAACACAGAGAAATTTATAGAATATAGTGCAACAAAAAGCACAATGTCCGGGAAATACTATATGGTTTTGTGTAAAGACAAGCCAAAGGTAAAAACTCAGGATTGGCTGCTTCAAGAATTAAAAAACTATCGGAGTAAAGACTCTTAATACTAAATTTAAGTTGGACCTCGGTAAAGTACGTCACCTGGTGTTCAATTAATATTAATCAGGCAATTTCAAATGATGCCTGCCTGTTCAATCAATAATTTAACCAACTGGATAATACGGATGAGCAAAATATTACTGGTAGAAGACAATGAAATGAATCGTGATATGTTGTCGCGACGTCTACAAAGGAAGGGATTCGAGGTAGTCATCGCTGTTGATGGGCAGGCCGGTGTAGACATGGCTACGTCAGCCAATCCGGATCTCATTCTGATGGATCTTAGCTTGCCAGTAATCGATGGATGGGAAGCAACACGTTGTATCAAGGCCGATCCCGCCACACAAAATATTCCAGTGATTGCATTGACTGCACACGCTATGTCCGGTGACGAGGAAAAGGCGCGTGAGGCCGGTTGTGATGACTATGATACCAAACCGGTCAATCTCAACCGGCTACTCGAAAAGATCGGGAATTTTCTGGACAGCGCTTAGACCGATAATGACTAAAAACGAGATAATCTCGCTTAAAGAGAAGATTGCTTTACTTGAAGAAGAGAGCAATGCATTGATTACAGAGAAGCAGCGTTTGATCTACTTGCTCGCCGCATCGCCCGCCATCATATACAGCTTTGAGGCCAAAGATTATCTCCCTACCTTTATTAGCGAGAACGTCAAAAAGATTCTTGGGTACGAACCATCAGAATATCTTGAAGACCCCAGGTTTATGCCATCTCACATTCACCCAGATGACATTCGCCGTATTGATAAGGAGTGGTCGCATCTTTTCAGTGAAGGGCAGCACGTTATCGAGTACCGTTTCCGTTGCAAGGACGGTACTTATTGCTGGGTGAACGATGAGCTTCGTATGATTTGTGATAAAGATGGAGAACCCGTCGAGATTGTCGGTGCCATGAACAATATAAATGCACGCAAGAAGGTTGAAGAAGAACTTGCTGTAGCGAAAAATATGGCTGAGCAGGCCAATCATGCCAAGAGTGCATTTCTTGCCAACATGAGTCACGAATTACGTACACCGATGAACGCTATCCTCGGTTATAGCGAGATGCTGATGGAAGAAGCCGAAGATCTAAAACAGAATGGTTTCATTCCTGATCTGAAGAAGATCCACCAATCCGGGACCCACCTGCTGGCGTTGATTAACGGTGTGCTTGATTTGTCAAAGATTGAATCCGGCAAGATGGAGGCCTTTGCTGAAGAGATTGACCTGGACATGCTTATCGATGAAGCCAGTGCCACCTCTCATCCTTTGCTGGAGAAGAATAAAAATTCACTGGCCATTGAGCGTGGCAATGACCTTGGTATGGCCTATCAAGATATGACCAAGCTGCGCCAGATACTGTTCAATCTGCTTTCCAATGCGGCCAAGTTTACCCATGAGGGTACGGTTACTTTGCGTGTTAATAATACCGAAGAGGCTGGGGTGCAATGGTTATCGATTGCAGTGAGCGACACCGGGATCGGCATTGCAGAGGACAAGATCGAGCACGTATTTGAAGAATTTGCCCAGGCAGACGATTCAACGACAAGAGATTATGGTGGTACCGGGCTTGGTCTGGCGATATCGAGAAGATTTTGCAAATTGCTTGGTGGAGATCTTACTATTCACAGTAAACTAGGTGAAGGCTCCACATTTACTGTACGTATTCCTGCCATTCTGCCCGGAACAGAACCGCAAATATCGTCGGTAGAGATATCGCAGGAAATATCCGACATTGATCTGGAATCCATCAGAGACATTGAGCCCGGTTCTACCATACTGGTGATTGATGATGATGCGGAAGCCTGTGAAATTATTGAACATTTTCTGATTAAAGATGGTTTTAATGTAGTCGTAGCGACCAGTGGCAAACAGGGTCTGCAGATGGCGCATGAAATACATCCTGCTGCCATTACCCTGGACGTGATGATGCCGAGCATGGATGGCTGGACGGTACTCAGACTGCTGAAGGCTGATCCGGAACTACACAATATACCTGTGATTATGCTAAGCATGATCGATGATCGGACACGCGGATATTCTCTTGGTGCCGTTGATTATTTGACCAAACCAGTTGACCGTAAGTTGTTGCAGAAGACGTTGAGTCACTATTACTGTACTGAAAAAACCTGCCCGGTACTGCTGGTTGAGGATGATGTCGAAGCCCGTAGGATAATGGTGCACACTCTAGAGAGGGCTGGCTGGAAGGTATCTGAGGCAAGTAATGGCAGGGAAGCACTGGACATGTTGCCTGATGTTCAACCGCACTTGATCCTGCTAGATCTGATGATGCCGGTGATGGATGGTTTTGGTTTTCTGGCTGAGATGCGTGCCATGCCTGAATGGCAACACATACCAGTCATTGTTGTTACTGCAAAGGACTTGAGTAGAGCAGACCGTGCCAGGCTCTCCGGATGTGTTAAGGAGGTTCTGGAAAAGAATGCCTATACCCGTGATCAGTTACTGAAACACGTGCACGAGGCTGTAGCATCGATCAAAATCAGCTAATCGCCATGCTATGAACCTGCGGCTGAAATTTGTCCTGCTTATCATTGCGCCCCTGTTCGGGGTTTTTGCGGTCATTCTTGCGCTTGGACTGCAGGCATTCGAGGATAACAACCGAGAGACAATAGTCCGTGAACTCATCCAATCTGCAGAACTTCATGCAGCACGAATTGAGGTACTGTTACGTGAAGTAGCTCAAATTGCCAGCACTACGGCGAGTCAATTAACTATTGATGGTGACATCAGTGAGAGAGTCGCGTTCGAAATCTTGCGAAGCAATGTTACTTCAAACCCACTGGTATTCGGCGCAGCCCTGGCTTTCAAGCCAGGTGAGTTTTCGGGAAGGCAGCTGTTCGGGCCTTACGTCTACCGGCAGGGTAAGGACCTGACAGAAATTGTGTCCACCGAGCTCGATTACAACTACACCCAACCCGAATGGGACTGGTGGCATTTGCCCCGCAAGGCATTGACCGGTGTCTGGACCGAACCCTATTTCGATGAGGGTGGTGGCAATATCTACATGACCACCTTCTCGGCACCTTTTTTCAGAGAGGACCGTTTTATTGGTGTGGCAACTATTGATGTCCCACTGGAGCCTCTGAAGCAGTTAATTTCTTCCCTGCAGGGTGAACAGGGCCAGCGTTTCCTGTTGTTGTCTGCACAGCAACGCATTTTGTATTCTGACAATACCGAGCATATCGGACATTCGCTAGAGGATGTGATTCAGGCACTGGATCGTCCAGACATTGTGGCAGCCTTTGAGCAGGCATCGGTTTCTGGAGATACTCATATGCTCAAGTTGGCAGGCTGGCAATCCACGAATACCCAGTGGATCAGTACGGCTATGATTGAGTCGGTAGGCTGGATGCTGCTATCAATACAGGATGAACAACTTGCGCTGACTTTCCTGAACCAGCAAAAGAGACGGGCGACAGTTGTGTTGGGTAGTGTCTTTGTCCTAAGCATACTGGCGATTTGGCTGTTACTGGTTTGGGTTACCCGGCCTCTGAGTAATCTATCCCAGGCAGTTGAAGAAGTCGGAAAAGGTAATATGGATATCCATATCAAACGCCAGAGTAAAGACGAAATCGGTGATCTGGCAACGAGTTTTGCGAATATGGTAAAACAATTATCGTCACGTGAGACCGCTCTCAGGGAACTCAACGAGAACCTCGAAACACGTGTCGAGGAAAGAACCATCGAACTTAAGTCGCTTCAGCTTGGTCTGGAACGGGCCAGGGATGCAGCCGATGACGCCAATCAGGCCAAGAGTGCATTTCTCGCCAACATGAGCCACGAATTACGCACGCCGATGAATGCTATCCTTGGTTATAGTGAAATGCTGATGGAAGAAGCCGAAGATCTGGAACAGGAAGTTTTCATTCCTGATCTGAAGAAGATCCATCAGTCCGGAACCCACCTGCTTTCATTGATAAACGATGTGCTCGACCTGTCGAAGATTGAATCTGGCAAGATGGAGGCATTTGCTGAAGTGATTGATCTGGACATATTGATTGATGAAGTCAGTGCTACCGCCCACCCATTGCTGGAAAAGAACAAAAATTCACTGGCCATTGAACGTGGCGAAGAACTAGGCACGGCCGACCAAGATGTGACCAAGCTACGCCAGACCCTGTTCAACCTGCTTTCCAATGCCGCCAAGTTTACCCATGAGGGTACCGTTACCCTACGCGTTGATCGTACCGAAAAGGACGAGATGAGCTGGTTAACGTTTGCGGTGAGTGATACCGGGATCGGGATCGCTGAGGACAAGATCGAGAACATATTTGAGGAATTTGCCCAGGCAGACAGTTCAACGACCAGGGATTATGGTGGTACCGGACTTGGCCTGGCGATATCGAGAAGATTTTGTGAATTACTCGGTGGAGACCTCAGCGTTCATAGTGAACCGGGTGAAGGCTCTACATTCACCATTCATATTCCTGCCATTCTCCCCGAAACGAAAACAGCATAATCTTAAGTATTTTAGATATTCTCCACGGGGCATGGATAGTCTCTGCCCCGTGGATTATCCAGTCAATAATTAGTTGGCGGGAGATGACATGGCCTTGCCGAACCAACGGTCTTGAATCTGCTGCATAGCTTTCATACCTGCCAGACGACCCAGAAAGTTTTCTGTCCAGTTGATATATAGTGAATCACCTGCGGGCAATGCAATGCCAATGGGTTCATAGCTAAGCAGCGAAAACAATGATACAAAACCGGCATCTGGATAACGCTGCAACATGGAAAGACAGATTGGATAGTCGGTCATCAGACCACCGATCTTGTCCTCGTTAATCAAATTGACAGCATCATCATAATCATCCACCAAAGTCATCGTCGCATCAGGCAACAGGGCCTTGACGAAGTCGGCGCTGGTCGAGCCCTTAAGCGCTGCCAGGCGAACATCCGGTGAATTCAGGTTTTCTGCAGCCTTGGCTTTAGCAAGACCTTCTTTCTTGGTAAGGACGCACTTGCCGGATGTCATGTAAGGACCAACAAAGGCAACTCTCATATTGCGCTTGGGATTCATTGTCATGTTGGAAATGACTACATCAACCTCACCTTTTTCCAGGGCGGAGAGTAATTTATTGAATGGCATGGTCTTTATTTTCAGTTTGACGCCCATAGCGTCAGCCATAAAGCGTGCCAGATGGATATCGAAACCAACAACCTTGCCATTCTCATCTTTACCAGTCATTGGTGGCATGTTCGCGGATGTCCCCAGAACCAGTTGACCACTTTTTTGAATACTAGCAAGCGTGGATGCCCCTGCCAGTACTACCGGGGAGCTTACCAGGCCAACTGTGAGAATTAACAGCGTGCAAATGTGAGTGAATATTTTTTGATTAGGCATTGCTTTAACTTCCTTTTGTTTTTGATAGGGTTTATAAAATTCTTATTACAGTGTATTAGCTGGAAAAGACGCGAATTTTAACATGTAATTCTATAATTTTCGACGCCAGGGATTCGGATAAGCCCTGCTTTGCTTATTGATACACTTGTTGTGCAAGCACAATCACTTTATCTTGCTCGCCGAGCTGCCATGTAACCTGCCTGGAAGGATTCAATAAGAGTTCACCACCATTGCGCACCAGACGTAGCCCAAGGGCTATCTCCGTTTTTTGTTGGCAGGCATAGATTATGTCGCTAAAAGAGCAGTCGTTATTAAGCTGAACATAGTCGCCTGCGGAGCGCATGCTGATCTCAACACCACCCGCACTGAGTAATTCACGATAGATGGGTGCGAGAACCTCCTGGCCTGCAATTTGTGCCAACTGTGCGCTGACAACTTCGGGACTGACAATGATGTCATCCACATTAAGACCGGTAAATAAGGCACGATTATTATCATCCAGCAATTCAACAACGGTATGTGCTATCGATTCATGCTGCTTGCGCAAATCCGATAAACGAAGCAATATGCGTAGGGTGCGTGTATCTGCACCTCCCTGTTCATCCGTTCCATCTGCAAGGACGACAATACTCTGAAAACCAGGTAAATCGATGCCTTCCCAGGCTGACTGCATTACGGCATTCCCCTCAAGAAATTCCAGTGTCAGGTTCTTCAGGGCATTTAATTGGTGGCTTTCCATGCGTTGCTGTGTTGTTTCATAATTAACGTTTGACAGTATCGTCACTTCGGTACCACGCAGGGCATGCGCATCCAGTTCCTGCAAAATATTGTAAAGGATATCGGTCCAGCCTATTAATAATACTCGGGTAGGAACATGGGGCACCGTGCCGCCTTCTTTGTATATATGTGACACTGGTATCGTGTCATAGTTTGTATGGGTAACTGGCAGACCTCGTGTAAGAAGCACCAGTTGTTCATCTTCGGCAATCTCATAGTCGGGTTCAGGATTGAGTCCTACAGCATGTCGCACGACATCATCGTGCTTTTCATTCCATGAGATACCTACGGGTATGGCATCGGAAAGACTGTATGCGATCTCTGCAAGGGATCTATTAGTACAATCAGGAAAGCTTTGTACATAGAGACTATTACCCGCCGGGGAGAATATCTCACTATAGACATTCGCAAGCCCGGGGTTGCGGACTGTCTGTACAATGACCTTGCTGATCACCCGGCTGGAGTAAATAATATGCAGCCGGTTTCTGGCTGCAATCATCGCCAATTCATAATTTTGCTCCATGGCGATTTCCGATGTCAGGATCGGTGGTTCAACTGACCAGTCTTGCCGTGTGGCCAGTAGTACCATGGTCTTGATAGTTTCGCTGTCATCGGCGTCTGTTGCGAGGACGATGACACTGGCAGCATGGTTGACGGCAACCCGGTCGAGTTCACCATGATTACTGGGGATCCCGCTGCGTAGAATAACCCTGATTGGTTGCCGATGGATCCCCGCGACCCTAAGCTGCTCCTGCATGACATCGATTTCTCGTGGTGCAAGTATCACAACCTTGACTCCGGGCTGCAGTAGTGCCAATTGTTGCAGGACTGAGAAGACCTTGTTACTCCATCCCAGTACCAGTACATGGTCACGTTCCCGTACCGGCGTATCACCCTTATGCAGACCTTCGATACGGATACGCCAGGTGTTGTTAACCAGCGAGATCAATACACTCAGGACAACCAGTCCCATGAGTGACAGAAACAGGGAATACACCAGTACCGGGACCGTGGCACCGTAGGCCTTCTCGAAGCCCCGTAGGGGCATGACCTGGTTTACTGACCACCATAGGGAATCCCAGAATCCAGCATCAATATCCTGGTGAATAAAGCCGATGCTGGCATTCTCCTCCGAGAACAGACCAAAGAAAACAGCTGTCATACCAATCAGGGTGACCGAGACCAATAGGGTAATAAGCAGCAACATTTGCCCGAAGAACTCGCTGGCAAAGGCCTGATCAACAAGATAACGAATTTTTTCCCGGAGCTTCTTGAACATTTTATTTTTAGGGCATCCTTTTTATTTTTATGCATTTTACCATAACAAGTTACTTTTTCATGATCATTGGAACTTGCTGCCTTCTGCATCACACTGACGCTTTTGATTCAACTATACTCATACGAACTGATGTAGAAGAAAGGGAACATTTACTCAAGTGATAGAAGGTATTTTCTTTGATATAAGCGGTGTATTACTCGATGGCGCAGAGTTAATACCGAATGCAGATAAAGCCATCAACTATATCGAAGAAAAAAACCTGCCTTACCGTCTTATAACCAATACCTCGCAACAACCTCGTTCCAATCTTGTCAAACAATTACAAGATGCCGGGATTAATGCCCTGGAAGAGCATATCTACACTGCTCCTCTGGCTGCAAAAGATTACGTACTTGATCATAGTTTGCGACCCTTTTGTCTGATTCATCGCGGATTAAAATGTGAATTCAGTGAGGTCACACAAAGTGATCCAAATGCAGTGATCATTGGTGATGCAGCCGATGATTTTAACTATGCTAATTTGAACCATGCCTTTCGCCTCTGTCTCGAGGGTGCCCCACTAATCGCGATTGGCCACAATAAATACTTCAAGAAATCCGGTGATTTCTTCCTGGATACAGGGCCCTTTGTAGCAGCCATTGAATATGCCTGTGATATTGAGGCGGTTATCACTGGCAAACCGTCTGTTGATTTCTTCAATCAGGTGCTGGCAAATATTCAACTTAAAGCCGAACAAGTTGCATTAATTGGTGACGATATCTACGGAGATATTCAGGGTGCAATTAATACCGGTCTGGAATCCAGGCTGGTCCGTACGGGAAAATATCGCGACGGTGATGAAAATAAAACGACACCCGTCGCCAACGTTGTAGATAATGTACTGGCAGCAGTCGAGGACTTATTATAAAAAAAGAACGGGCTTGCCTGATTACGTCAGCACTCAGGTAGAAAAACCGCTCCTACTCCTCCTCCGACCCCGCAATCTCCGCTTCAATATTTTCAAGTGCTAATCGCCAACCTGCGATCTCATTTTCATAACTCGCTAGCGTTTTCTTAAGACCAGTATTTGAGTTCTGTAATTTTTTCAATTTACTTTTCACTTCAGCCAACTGTGTTACCAACTCCTCGTTCTCAGCATAACTTGCTGTTGAGAAAAATAGTAATGAAGCGAATAATACCAGTGTTAATTTTTTCATTTCTGTAAGATCCTTTAGCCGTTCCAGTCATAACTACCTGAAATAGTTCTACCGTGTCATTATCGAGAATAGTTTATTGTAGGAATTTATCCAAGTTTTACTACGATTAAATCAGCCATTAAGTGTGATATCCCCTGGCACGTTCAAACAGGTCTGTTATCCAGTATGCCTGCGCACCGACGGCTGCAAATGGCAATAATATCCATGTGACATTAAACAGGGCCAGGACCAGAACGATGATACAAAAGTCTGCACGACTGAGTTTATGAAAAATATAGATGATCCAGTCCAGTCCATCTTCCGGTTGTTTGGGTTCCGATGCCTGTTGTTCCCGGCTATTTGCATCGGGGTCATTGGCCTTTTTCGCCTCGTGTATCAAATCAACAACATAATCAATAAAAGCACCTGCCGCCGCAGCCAATCCCAACCAGAACCAGAACTGCTGTCCGTTTACTTGCGCTGTCCCGTAGCCTAAAGCGGCAAAGAAACTGGCATCAATAATCCAGTCGGCCATATCATCCAGTTTCGCGCCGAACTCGGAAGACAGCTTTTTAATTCTGGCGACCTCACCATCACAATTGTCAAAGGTATAACTGGTGACCAATAATAATCCGCCTGTAATTCCGAGCATCCAGTTACCCTGTGTAAAACAGGCGGCACAGAGCAAACCCAATATCAGTGAGATAGTGGTGATCTGATTGGGGGTCATTGATGTTTTCAAAAGTATCGGTGTCAGTCGATAAGACAGATGCCTGACTAATGGAAATATCTGATCCGGCACTGGCAGTGTATATGTATTATTCATGTTTTATTTTTAAATCTATTTTTTACTTTATCCATTCTACCGCGATCATAGCGAGGATGGCACATCGTACCGTGATTATCTCGGGTATGGCATGTCATACCGCGTTTAAGTTATATTACGTCCATCATAAATATTATTTCTAAACTAATTCCCTAAAGAACTTTAATGCGCGCACTTCCCATTATTGGCCTGGTATTGGGCCTGTTGATTTTTGTCCTGTTAATCCTGTGGCAAGGTATTGGTGATCTTTTTGATCTGTTAGTGACCTCAGGCTGGGAATTACTTGCCTTACCGATCGTCTGGGCACCCTGCTTGCTTGCAGCAGCTTATTCATGGCGCATGTTATTTCCGAAACAGCATACACCAGGGTTTTGGCCGATATTAAAAGCACTGTGGATTGGTCGTGCCATTAACACATTATTACCTGTTGCCTCCATTGGTGGTGAAATTGCCAAGGCCAGATTGATCACACTATGGGGAACCAGTGGTGTGGATACCAGCGCCTCTGTATTAGTCGATAAGACTGTGCAGGCAATGGCCGTAGCTGTTTGGGCATTTACCGGAACACTGTTACTTATCCATCTGGCTTTGGATGACGAACTGGCGATAGCGGCCATGTTAGGCATCATTGTCCTGGCTGGGGGATTGTTGGGCTTCATCCTGGTACAACATGCTGGTATGGCCGGTTTCATGGCCAGCGCCGTTGGAAAATTTGTTGGCTCGGGTGGTTGGGAAGAAATCACCAATAATGCCAGGGAAGTGGACACCATTGTCCGGGAGATCTATAGTGATTACCGCTGCGTTATCATCTCAACACTATGGCGCACGTTTGGACTCGTGTTACAGACCTCAGAAGTCTGGTTGGCCTGCTATTTACTTGGTTTCCCTATCAGTATTATTGAAGCCTTGATGTTGAAAAGCCTGACCAGCACCATCAGCGATATCGCCTTCTTTATCCCCAATGCCTATGGGGTTCAGGAAGGTGGTTATGTTATGCTGGGTGCCTTGCTTGGAATGACACCCGATATAGCATTAGCTGTCTCACTGGCGACAAGGATTCGGGAGTTGGTAGTCGACATTCCTGGCCTGCTGGTCTGGCAACACTTCGAAAGTAAGTTGCTTCTGAATAAAAAGAAATAATATTAATTAATATCTATTTGTTAGCGGTTTCTTGATGGGGAGTTACGAAATCATATTTTATCTGTTGGTGCTGATTAGCTTCTGCGCCATTGGCTATTTATTGTTCGCCAATTTCACCATCATTGAACTTCGCAAAAGCAGAAAAAGACCCCACATTCCTTCCGGCTTCACACCACCGGCCACGGTGTTTAAACCCATCTGTGTTTGGAACATGGCATGGATGAGAATTTAAGATCATTTCTGCGAACAAGATTACCCCGAATATCAAATTATATTTGGATTGCACGGCAAGGATGACACGGCAATTCCTGTGATTGAGAAAATTATCCAGGATTATCCGCAACTGGATCTGGAAATGGTCATCGACACGCGGCTACATGGCTCAAACCACAAGGTTTCCAATCTGATTAATATGTTCCCCAGCAGCCAAACACGACATACTGCTGGTTGCTGACAGTGACATGCGCGTGGCAAAGAACTACCTGCACGATATTGTCGCACCGTTTGCCAATACAGCGAATGGTGCCGTCACCTGCCTATATTCAGGTCGCTCGGAAGGTGGTCTGGCCTCAAGGCTAAATGCCATGTTTATTAATGAATGGTTTCTGCCTTCGGTGCTTATTTCTAATGCGCTGAAAGATATTAGTTATTGCCTGGGGGCAACGATGGCCGTACGCCGTGAAATATTGACCGATTTTGGGGGCTTTGAAGCACTGAGCAATTATCTGGCCGATGATTATATGTTGGGTCAAATGGTCACTGAGCGCGGCTATAAAATACATTTATCACACACGATTGTAGAAAACCTGTCTTACGAATCAAGCTATAAGTCATTGTTTTTACACGAACTTCGCTGGGCCAGGACACTCAGGGCTGTGGAACCACTGGGCTATCTGGGTACCTTCCTGACAGATACATTAGTTATAAGCAGCCTGACCGCACTATTCGCACTAATTTTCACACAGCACACACTTTTACCTGCCTCAATACTCGGAATTACGATTACTGCTCGAATTTTGCTGCACCTGCAGGTAAAATCCGCGCTTGGCCTGAATGGTCGGGGATCATTACTGCTTATACCTATGAGAGATCTACTCTCCTTCATCATCCGAATCGTCAGTTTTACGGGACATTCGGTTGAATGGAGGAACCACATTTTTTCTGTGGATGATGAGGGATTGATTCATGAAGATGCAGAAACTGATCCAAATGAACTGATAAAAGAAGATAATTAAGAACACGATATACTACAGATAGAATATTCCGTAGTTAATAACAAATTAGGAGTCCCATCGGGATGTTAAAAACATTATTTTTAAATCCGCCTTCCTTTAATGGATTTGATGGCGGTGCTGGTTCTCGTTACCAATGTACACGAGAAGTAAAATCTTTCTGGTATCCAACATGGCTGGCGCAACTATCAGCTTTGGTTGAAGGCAGTCGTTTAATCGATGCGCCAGCAGGAGACATCACACTGGAAGAAGTTTTGCCCCTGGCCACTGATTATGAATTTTTGGTGCTTTACACAAGCACACCTTCATTTCCAAATGACGTAAAAATTGCAGAAGCATTCAAAAAAGAAAATCCAGAATTGATCATTGGTTTTTGCGGCCCGCATGTTGCAGTTAATCCGGACCATACCGTACTTGCCTCAGATGCTATTGATTTTGTTGCTGGCAATGAATTTGATTTCACCATCAAGGAAATCGCTGAGGGAAAACCTCTTGAGGAAGTCGATGGCATTATCTACAAAAAAAATGGCAAACCTGTACACAATAAAGATCGTGCCTTGATAGAAGATATGGATTCCTTACCATGGGTGACTAAAGTCTATAAAGAAAATCTGGATACAAAAGATTATTACAATGGCTATATGTTACATCCTTATATGTCTTTCTATACTGGCAGGGGTTGTAAATCTCATTGTACATTCTGTCTCTGGCCACAAACTATTTCTGGTCATAATTATCGTACCCGTTCAGTTGACAACATCATTGCAGAGCTGATTTATGCAAGAGATAACTTCCCCGAGATTAAGGAATTTTTCTTCGATGATGATACCTTGACGGACAACATCGAACATGTAGAAGCCCTGGCAAAAAAAATTGGTAAACTGGGTATCACCTGGTCCTGTAATGCAAAAGCCAATGTTCCTTACGAAACACTGAAAATCATGAAAGACAACGGTCTGCGACTGTTACTAGTCGGTTATGAATCCGGTAATCAGCAGATCCTGATAAACATCAAGAAAGGTATTCGAACAGATATTGCACGTCAGTTTACCAAGGACTGCCACAGTCTGGGCATCCTCATTCACGGGACTTTTATTGTTGGCCTTCCTGGTGAAACAAAAGACACCATTGAAGAATCAATTAAATATGCCCAGGAACTGAATCCGCAAACTATCCAGGTATCACTGCCTGCTGCCTATCCTGGAACATTTCTCTACAAGCAGGCAATTGAAAATGGCTGGTTGATTGATGATACGACACTGGTGGGTGATGATGGTGTTCAACACTCAGTACTGAATTATCCGCATCTGCCCAGTGATGATATTTTTGAAGCTGTTGATAATTTCTACAAACGTTTCTATTTCCGCCCATGGAAGATGGCAACACTATTTTTCGAAATGTGCCAGGATTGGGAGATCATGAAACGTCGTCTGCGTGAAGGTGTGGAATTCTTTAAATTCCTTTTCGGACGGGAGAGCACAGCCTGAAGAAACTAATAGTGACAGGCGATGATTTCGGCCTGTCTGTTCCAGTAAATGAGGCTGTTTCACAGGCACATCAAAAAGGCATCCTAACCAGCACCAGTTTGATGGTTACCGCGCCTGAAGTAGATGATGCAGTCGCACGAGCCAAAGAATTGCCTGAGCTTAATGTCGGTTTACATCTGGTCTTGTCTAATGGCCATGCCTGTCTACCGGCGAGTGATATTCCTGACCTTGTAAATGCTGATGGTGAATTTTCCAACAAGCTTGTCAGCAGCGGCATCAAGATGTTTTTCAACGCCAGTATCAAACAGCAAATGAAAGATGAAGTCCGCGCACAGTTCGAGGCATTTAAAGCAACTGGACTACGTCTTGATCATGTTAATGCGCATAATCATATGCATCTTCATCCTACCATCTTTGATGCCATCATCGAGATTGGTAAAGATTATGGCATGGATGCAGTCCGGGTCCCTGATGAAAAACCGTTAAAGTCACTAATAGATAGCACCAGAGAAAAAATCACACGATTTGCAAGCTGGTTATTGCTCAAACCATTCACCTCCAGAATGAAGAAGCGACTTATCCAGAATAATATTAAATTCAATACGCATGTTTTCGGTTTTCATCACTCAGGACACATGAATCTGGATACACTGGTTCGAATACTTCCTAATCTTGAAGACGGACTGTCAGAGATTTATCTGCATCCCGCCACAGGACAATGGGATGGAATCGATCCTGGCGCAAAAGATTATGAGTTTGAAGCAGAATACAAGGCGCTCATTCATCCACGTATCAAGCGTATTATCGAAAAATTCTCCATAGAGTTAACCAGCTTTAAAGAAGCTTAGATGCCCTACAGCCCGGATATTTCACGAAGGCAGTAAAATAAAGTTATTAAAATTCTGGTTAATTAAATAAGTAATATTGTGCTAAACATCCTTTACAACGATTACAGTTTGTACCTGAACAAAGTCAGGAAAAATCTGGCTGCCAATATTCAACAATTACCCTCAAACCATAGCTACTGCTATGCTTTTTCGTGGAATCGTCAAATCTTGATTACCATATTTCCCCTGCTCTTTGTTCCCTCATGAAGTATCCGAGCTAACATGGTCGGCGATTCCTGGACGCATAAAATAGCACGGGTTTGTATACTCCCGCTTGTTAATACACCCATCACACCAAACCATCTGACGACGCTAAGATTAATCACCGGCGTGGTTGCCTGTAGTCTGTTTGCCATAGGAACGTCAGAGTGGAATCTCTATGGTGGTTTGATGTGGTTATTGTCTGGCTTTCTGGATCGTGCAGATGGTGAGCTGGCTCGAGTCGGGGGCAAGATCACCCCGTGGGGACATCAGTATGATTATTTTTCAGATGTGTTTGTTACCGCATTATTTTTTATCGGTATCGGCATTGGCCTCAGAAATACAACTTTCTGGGATGTGGATCTTGGACTTTGGACAATTGTTATGGGGATCTGTGCAACAGCCGGTGTGATTGCCGCCGAGATCCTTGCCGAGAAGATTGACCAGGCGCAGAAAGATACTGGAGAAAAAGCCTATGCCGGTTTTTCCGGTTTTGATTTTGATGACCTCCTGTTTCTCTTCGCACCCGTTGTCTGGTTGAATCTACACCCACCTTTTCTGATTGGTGCTTCAGTAGGTGCACCAGCATTTGCCCTGCTTACATGGTATCGTTTCAAAAAACTTTAAGCTGAATTTTTTAATGACTACGAGGCTAAAATCATGAGTATCGATAAAGACGCTCAGGAATTACAAAGCCTGATTGATACCCTGCTTGATGATGCTGCAGACAATGATGTAAAACTGAAAAAATTCCAGGCATTTGAACTTGAGCTAATGGTTTCAAGTTCACTGAATAACCTGATTGAATTATTGCTGAAAGATAGTCTGGTTGACCTTGATCTGGAATTTGCCACCCTGACACTGGTAGATCCTGAATATGAAATTCAACGACATCTTGAACGCACGGGGAGTAAATTCCTTGAATGTCCGGATTTAAAATTTATTGATAGCAACGAAGAACTGGAAAAGCTTTATAAGCAAAAATTATTTCCAGTATTTGAATCGTATAATGATGCTCACCTTTTTCTTTTTTCCTCAGAAGCAAATAAACCTGATGCTGCCTGGTTACTTCCACTAAGCAGAAACCATCACCTGACTGGAAGCTATAATATCTGCAAACAATCAGGGAATCATCCACAGGAAAATTCTGCCACAGATTTTTTAGAACATCTGGCAGCTGTGGTTTCAGTAAGCCTGGAAAACAGCATTAGCAAAGAAAGTCTTAAAACCCTTGGCCTGATAGATCCCCTGACCGGTGTTAATAACAGAAGGTTTTTTGAGCAACGCCTGATTGAAGAAATCAGCAGTGTCATTCGTGCGAATGCAGAGATTAGTTGCCTGTTCATTGATATTGACCACTTCAAAAAAGTAAATGATAACTACGGCCACCAGGCTGGCGATGAGATCCTCAGGGGAGTGGCACAAATTATACGTGAACTGGTCCGAAGTACAGATGTTGTAGCCCGGTATGGTGGAGAAGAATTTATTGTGCTGCTATCACATAAGGGCAAGCAAAAGGCAGGAGAAATAGCGGAAAGGATCAGGAAAACTATTGAACAACGAATATTCTCTGATCCCCAGCATGGGGACATTATGATCACAACATCAATCGGCATCAACTCACTTAATACCACCGAACATGATGGTGAGGTCAAAGATGTTGCTTCCTTGTTTGTAGTACGTGCAGACCGTGCGCTTTACCAGGCAAAAAATAGTGGTAGAAACAAAATTGAATTCTATGCTGGCAACGAGTAAAGCTACTTGATTACTGCACTTTTTCTGTAAGGTACGGTCAATAAGGTAATTGTTGTTTTAATCATTTCGATACAGAAATTAATAATATGTACTCAGGCCTGAAAATAACACTGCTGTCTTTTCTGTCTTTTCTGTTTGTCCTTTTGAGTCAATCAAGCCAGGCAGATGCCCCTGATGTCGCCCTTGAAGACCTGGAGGGAAATTATCACAATCTTTCAGAATACATTGGCCACGGAAAATGGACACTGGTGAATGTCTGGAGTCCAACATGCATCCAGTGTGTTGTCGAAATGCCAGACCTGAATAAATTCCATCTTAAACACCGCGATACAAATGCTACAGTTCTGGGAATAACCATTGATTACCCCAGCTTTGAATACGGTAAGAAAGACCTGGCAACTGCCTTTATCAAGAAACACGAAATCAGCTTCCCCATACTTATGGGTGACCAGGAGCTTGCATCACAGGTAAGTGGCAAACACCTGAAAGCAATCCCTACTACCTATTTCTTTCATCCCGATGGTAAGCTTGTTGCCCGTTGGCCGGGGATGGTAAAAAAAGAAGATCTTGAAGAGTTCATCCAGCAATATGAACCAGAAACTGATGACTGGTTTGAATAACAATTACTTAATCAGCAACTGAAATCACGAGAGGACATCTAGCTTGTCAGTTTGTGATAACATCGGCGGGATGGATATAACAAAAACACAACAAAAATTCCTTCGCAGCAAGGCTCATCATTTGAAGCCAGTTCTCTGGATTGGCCAAAATGGATTAACTGAAAGTGTGACTGCCGAGATTGAATCAGCACTTGATCATCATGAACTTATCAAGATAAAAATACGTGTTGGAGATAAAGCCTTAAGAAATAAAACGGTTGCCGATATTTGCCAGACAACCCATGCCACTCAGGTTCAAAGCATCGGTAATATTGTTTCCATTTATCGTAGAAACGATAAACAGACCGTTATCGACCTGCCGAAATAAAACAGACCTAGACCTTTTTCAGTACCTTATCCATCATATTGGTAGACAGAACACGTTTAAGAGTTCCAAATAACCAGGTTGGGAACGTAACATAATAGCGGGGTTCGGGTTCTTGCTTTCCAATGCATGGAACAACTTATCAAGCACAGCTTCAGGCCCCAGGGTAAAAGGTACCACAGGACCCTCTGTCTTTAATCGTTCTACCAGCTTTTTGTAGGCATTTTCAAAGGGGCTATTTTCAACAGATATATTTTCTTCAAATGCGACCAGTGCATTTTTTCTGAATTGACTTTCAATGGGCCCCGGTTCGATAAGTGAAATATGAATGTTTGTTCCCATCAACTCAAGGCGCAAGGTATCGGTTAAGCCCTCCAGGGCATATTTAGTCGTGTTATAGGCTCCCCGAAACTGCAAGGCGACAAACCCGAGTACTGAACTATTCTGAATGATTCTTCCATATCCCTGCTTGCGCATCACCGGCAGCACCAGATTAGTCAGCTCGTGTGTGCCAAACAGATTTACCTCAAATTGTTGCCGTAAAACATCTCTGCTTAAATCTTCGACTGCACCAGGCTGGCCATAAGCACCATTATTGAACAATGCGTAAATCTCACCACCAGTTTTTTCCAGAATTGTTGCAAAGGCTGAGTGAATGGAGGCCGAATTAGCCAAATCCAGTTGCACTGATTCAAAACCTTCGTCGATGAGGGTATCAACATCTGTTTTTTTACGGGCTGTTGCAAACACACGATAGCCTCTTTCTTTTAGTGCTGCGGCGACACAACGACCCATTCCTGATGAACATCCTGTAATAATCACATTGCGCTTTTTCATTATTTTCTCAGCAGACATATTTTCTAACTTACTTGATGAATTCCTGATGGGTCTTGCAAAAGTTATTTTATGAATCTCGTCGTTTGATGCACATATTTTTATCAAATTTATTTATCAAATTAAAAACAATGATGTCCTTTATAATTAAAGGGATACATTTTAAACTTAAGAAACCTCATTATATATTTTCGCTTGTCCAGGCATTCCAAATGAAAAAACCCTGACCCTAAGGCTATCATGGGTTTTAAAATCACACTATAATCAAGAAGTTACAAAATTACTCCCATATATTACATTGGGGTATTACTTGGGACATTGCGTTGAATGTCCATTTTACAGGGAAATCGCCTCTCCAGCGGCAAAAAATAATAAAGCACGGTGAAAAGAACTTTAAATAAATACTCCATGGCATCTGCCCTGGTTACGTCTGTATTGTTGGCTCCGGTCATGTCCGTTCGGGCGGATGATCCAGAATCAGAACAGCAAGAATCAAACTGGCCTTTGTGTACTGATTCATTAAATATTCCCCCGCGCCCGGTCGTTGAATCTGAACTGGAACCAGGCGATGTGCATGTTACTGCAGATGATGCTGACCTGGAGGAAGAAGGGATCTCGACACTAGATGGAAATGTAGAGATCACACGCGATGATCAACAGACTCGAGCTGACCATGTTCAATTTAACCAGATAGATGATACCGCTGATCTGGAAGGCAACATCCAGTATTGGGATGAAGCAATCTACCTGGAAGCCGACAAGGCCCATATCGAATTCAATTCGGATACCGGTCAATTCGAAAATACCAGATATACAATCAAGGAAAATCGCGGTCGTGGGAAAAGCGACAATCTGGAATTGAAATTTGGTACAGAGACTAATCTAAAGAATGCCGACTACAGCACCTGTGAT
>PVMK01121405.1_pt1 | contig 37913 bp, 26 predicted proteins | sample 1853481 | NCBI WGS metagenome assembly PVMK01 (sample SAMN08533507, study PRJNA380276) | Marine sediment metagenome, whole genome shotgun sequencing project.
TGTACTTTGCCGGGCGAAACGCGGGTTACGACGGACCGTTCTCTAATCTCGACGCCTGTCTCTTCAACGACCCGCTTCATCTCGCGAACAAGTTTGGCCGGGTTGAGCGAAGCGACATGAGGGATTTTCAGTCCGGCCACAAAAAGGGGTGATTTGATTTCAGCTTCCAGCTCCTGCCCCTGAATCAAGGTCGAATCAAGCCCAAAGAAGCTAAGTTTCTTAGAGAATTCTTCCAGGTTCTTGATTTGCTTATCGTTCAGGGCGACATCAAGCATCCCATTCTCTTCAAAATCACACTCGACCCCGTGCTCCGAAATCATCATCTTTATTTGTTCTAGGCCATAAAATGAGACTTCTAGATCTTTCTGGCGGCGATCCGGATCTTTTTCTTTCCAATTTAGCAGCTTAGTGGGGATACAAAATCCACCATTACGGCCGCTGGCCCCATAGCCACAGCAGGCTCCTTCAAGGAGTACGATCTTCTTCTCCGGAAACTTCTGTTTGATATTGTAGGCTGAAGAAAGGCCCGTATAACCACCGCCAATGATGATTACATCAGCCTTGTGACTTCCTCTCAAGGGTTCATTTATTTTCTGATTATCAAGGTCGATCGTTTTGAACCAATAGTTATCAACGAAATATTCATAGAGGTCTGGTGGTCTTAGATTACGATCCCTTTCCTTGCTGGTTAGAAAAATATCCCATGATCTATTTCCAGCCTTATCATATCACTAGTGCTGCCAATCGCCCTGGCGTACCTGTAATGCCACCACCGGGGTGCGTGCCGCCAATATATGTACCAACTCCTATGTTAGTGCAAGCCACTCAGATTGAGTAGGCCGAGTACGGCGATGGTACAGGAAAAAGGGGCGTCTTGACAGTGGTCGAGGGAAAGCAGCGGGTGGTCTACTTCGGCGACAGGGATCTGACGCTCATTGCAGCGATACCTATCTGAGCCCGGCGAGCTCGAGCCAGGTCACACATGCGTAACACTCAAGCCGACAAAGACCATGAGGAACAGGAGATTGGCTGCGTTAGGGTTTTCAGATCATTACCACATAAAGTGAAGACCTGTTGGGCCTAGCCACCTCGAAGAAGATGTCACATGGTGGGCTAAACTCTTTAGCGTTGTAACCGAGTGTATGATAGGTAGCTGGAGAATCACAGCCGTCTTCTCTAATCAAAAGAAACCAGCCATTTGGCTGGTTTCGCTGTAATGCTCCCTGAGGGGATTCGAACCTTTACCTGTTCGTATTGTCGTAACACAAACCCTTTCTTGGGCTCGGGATTGGTAATGATTCAATGGGTTTGAATCTTGTTTTGATGGCTGTAGAATGTCGACGTCAAATATTATCTATAGGTCTGGGCAGGCTGATTTACAATAGCGTTGCAGATGTGACCTCCACAGTTCTTAACATAACCGCCAATTGTTAAAGGATTCTACCTCGAGTAGAATGGCATAAGCGACTCGATCTCCGTTTGTACGGTTCACATCCGAGAGGGTCTGAGCAGACTCAGCTTGTTGGTTCGAGTCCATTCGCGCCCACTTTTCCCCCTTTTTAATCTCGTCAGCCTAAATGCTTGATGTTCCTGCCATAATTGGTTCGGTCATCTTGTGCTCCTTTTCTGTTGTTTTGTTGGAACAATCAGAGAAGCACAGATGACCATCTTCGTCAAACCAATTTACACCACACTATGAGACTCTACCGAGCCTTGCGTCCTTCTTCTTTGACTAGTCTTTTCATTTCAGCCAGCATGCTGGGCAAGATGCCCAAATGATTATGCAGTGGTTGGTACTGCTAGATGACTTGTGAAGTGATCTGTCACCCCGTTTCCCTATGGTGTAATTGTTATTTCATCTTATCAATAAGTGAAATATGTATTGCATTTCGTGTCAGGTTGCTCTAAAATAGGTGTGATTTTTTCCTAGTTTGGCGGAGAGAAGACGATTAATGACCGCGGCATCGAGTCCCCGCGAACACATATTGGCCAACTTTCCGAATTTGCCCCCTAAGCAGCGGCGGTTGGCCCGTTACTTCATCGACCACGAGGATGTGGTTGCCTTTGCCTCGACGGGCCAGATTGCAGAGCAAACTCGGACCAGTGCAGCCACAGTAGTTCGTTTTTGCCGAGCGCTAGGATATGAAGGTTACCCAGACCTTCAAGCGGCCGTCCGTTCTCAACTTCCCCAATATCGGACTGCCGTCCAAAAACTTGCCGAGCGTATCACCAGAAGTGACCTTACAGAGCATCTTCCGGCTCAAATAGCCCAGGCCAATGTCAACAATATCCAGAAGACTCTGAGCCAACTTTCCGACTCGGAGCTGACTAAAATCGTGACTGCGATTATTCGCGCCCGGACCGTTCGTATCTTTGGCAGTGGGCTATCTGCAGCAGCAGCAATTTATGCCGAGTACGCTTTATCGATGCTTGGCTTTGCAGCCCGGGCTTGCACCGACGGCGAGGTGAGCCAACTAATGGAAGTCTCGCGGCTTACGGATCAGGATCTGGTTATCGTCATCAGCGTTTGGCGCTATCTTCGTAGTACAGTCGAGGCTGCCGAAGCAGCCCGCGCTGCTGGCGCAACATGCATCGCGCTCACGGATAGCCCGGTGGCTCCTGTAACCAAATCAGCCGACCATGTCTTAATAACTGACATCGAGGGTGCGCTTCATAGCCGTTCGCTCAGCGGCGTCTTATCGCTCATCGATCTGATCAGTGCAGCTATTGTTGTCGAAAGACCCCAGGAGAGTATGGAATCGCTGCAGCGGATCGATGCATTCTATCAAGAGTTTGACATGTTACTCAGTGATTAACCGATGCCCAGATTAACCATCTGCGGCGGCGGCAATGCTGCCCACGTACTCATCGCCTTGGCGGCAAAGGCCGGCTGGGAAGTTGATGTTTTTGCTCCTCTGGCCGACGAAGCTGAACGGCTGCGGGCAGGCATAACGGCAGCGAGAGGGATAACCGCCAGGTTTGCCGGCGAATCCATCGTGGGCTGCCCTCACCACGTCAGTTCCGATCCGGCCGAGGTTATCCCAGAGTCGGATGTAATCCTGCTGGCCCTGCCTGCCTTCGCCCATGGTCCCACATTGGAAGCCATTGCCGGCTTTATAAAACCCAATGTAAGCCTGGGCGCTGTGCCAGCCAGGAGCGGCTTTGATTTCCAGGCCCGATCCATGCTGAACGAAAGGGGTCTGTCGCCGCGCATCTTTGGTTTACAGACTTTGCCCTGGGCCTGTCGCATCGCCATCTACGGGCAAGCAGTAGATATTTTGGGGACTAAAGCTGAAACAGCGCTTGCCATCTCTCCTCCTGACGAGAGCTCTGATTGGACCCGACAACTAACCACTCTCTTCGGCCTGGAATTGGTCGCGGTAGACTCGTTTCTGACGCTAACGTTGGCCAATACCGGTCAACTAATCCACCCTGGCATTATGTGTGGCCTATCGCGCGGTAAAGAAAGCATAACCTTCGGCCATGACGAAATTCCCCTCTTCTATCAGGGCGTCGATCCAACCACGGCTGAGCTCCTTCAGGTCATGAGCGATGAAGTTCAGGCGATAACCGTTGAACTGGCCGACCGCCTACCAGATTTCAAAACGAATGAAGTGCTTCCTATCTACGATTGGCTTCTCCGCTCCTACCCCAACTACATATCGGACGGAAGCACATTACGACGGGCCTTCACCACCAACCAGGCATATGCTGGGTTGCGATTCCCCACCAGGTCAACAGGTCCGGATACGTGTGAAGTAGATTATACGGCCCGATACCTGTCGGAAGACGTACCGTATGGCCTGGTTGTGATTCGCGGCATTGCCGAACTGGTGGACGTGCGCACACCTACTATCGATGAGGTGATTGATTGGGCACAGCAACGTCTGGGTAAACAATACCTGGTAAATGGGATGCTCTCTGGTCTCGACCTTGATGAAACCCGGGCCCCTCAAGTCTACGGTATCCAGACACTCGCCGGACTAGTTTCTTCGCGATACATGTAAACAGGATGTCGCACCTATGTTTATGAGGCAATTGACAAATGTCCCCTAAAGCGAACGATTTTTCCAAGGAAGCCCATAAGCGGCGAGTGATGGTTGCCGCCATTGGCGCCTGTGTACACAACCTGGGTGTCGAGAGCTTTGCTAATTGGATGGAAGATAAGGATCTAGGTTACGTCGCCGTCAAGCTTGGGCCGGCTGTACCCATCCCCGAACTTGTCAGCAAGATCCGCGAGGCGCGCCCGGAAGTGGTTGGCATCTCGATGCGCCTGGGTGACCTGCATGTGGACAGGCTCGTCGGCGAATTCGTCGAACTGGCTACCCAACATGGCTTGCATCCCCGCCGAAGTGGCATTCGCTACGCCTACAGTGGACTGCGTCCTGCGGCTAACGTGGTTCGGGCGATGACTGGCGTCCCACTGGAGCCGGATCCCTTCACACCTGAAGAAGAACGCCATTTTGACCTCGACGCGGTCGCCCTGGCCTACCGAGACCAGGAAGAGTTCCAGGGTTTCTTCCAACTTGTCGCCGATGACTTCATCACGATGGAAGAGCTGGAGGGCTTCGCTCAAGGAAGGGCGCTGAGCAGGCAAGAGCAAGTTATTGAATGGTCCGACTCTCTGGTAGAGCGTATAAAACAGGTACGAGAACTGGAAGATCGACCAATCATCCGGGCTCACATTGGCATCGCCGCCGACACGATTGAGCCGACTGTAGAGGCAATCAAAAAACTGGCTGACGCCCACGCTTTTGAGATCGTATCTCTGGCGCCTGACCAACCATCCCAGGAAATGTTGGCCAAGTTCATCCGTGGCGAAGAAGATCCCGATAAATATTTGCGTGGCCAGGGTGGCGCGCCTATTCGCACCCTGGAAGATCTGGATCGGCTCAAGGCTGCTAGCCGACGGGGCAACTTCCCGATGACCCGCATCTACACCGGCACCGATGAACTGCTATTCCTTGCCCACCTGTGGCAAGAGTACCTCAACAGTTGCTTCCCGGCCGTGCCAGTCTTCTTCTACAACGAGTTGGACGGTCGCGGCCCTATTTCCATTCGAGACAGCTTCACTGAGCATTTCAGCGTCATTCGCTGGTGGGCCGAGCAGGGCAAGCCGCTGGAGATCAATGACCCGCACCAGTGGGGCCTGCGCTACGCTTCCGACGACATGCAGGTAACTGACCACGTTCTGTGCGCCCTCATTGCCCTCAAGCTGGGGATCAAACATTACGTGATGCAGATGATGTTTGAGTTGCCCCCCGAAATCAGTGCCATGGACGATCTGGCCAAAATGAAAGCGGCCTACGAGCTGGTCGAGCCATTAACCCGGCACTTTGATTTCAACATCATCCGCGAAACTCGCTCCGGCTTACCCAGCTTCCCACCCAACCTGCACCAGGCCAAAGGTCACCTGGCCTTCGGAACCTACACTCAACTCTATATGGAACCTGATATCTTGCACGTCGTGTCCTTCCCTGAAGCCCACCACGAGGCCAAGGCGGAAGACATCATAGAATCGTGCGAGCTGGTGAAACAAGTCTGCTGGGACTTCCAGAAAGGTCATGTGCCTGATATTTGGTCCGATCCTATTCTCATGGCTCGCAAGCGCGATCTAAAAGAGGGGGCGCTATACAATGTCCTCCACGGGGCACACATCGGTGGCTATCGGGGGCCGGTCACGGTGGAGAACTTCTGGGACTGGGCAAAAGAGCCGGACGACGATCCCGAACGCAATTTCGAAACGGCGCTGCTCTCATTTGCCGACGAGGGCAATTATCGAACCGGAACCTGTGGCGTCGTTAGTCCCGACTCCCTCGATCTGGGCTTGCAGATTGGTCTTTATCAGGCGCCACACGTCACCGTCGTTGACCGCCGCTACCAACTGTCCGGGGCCTGCCGGATCAAAGTAGTGAACGGGATGTGTTGTATTGACGAGTGTTTCGGCGTGAAGGTGTCCAGTGAGTTTGAGCGGGTCGACCTCGTTCGCCAGCGATTCCCCTGGTACTTCGATGAAAACATCCAGGAGGCAGCTGACGAAACGTATATAACTGAGCAAGTCGAGCCGATAGATCGAGCGACCGTGTTGGAGGCGCGACGAGGATTGGGCGTGCACCGGAAGGACTTGGATAAACTGAAAGTCCTGGTCGTAGATTTCGGCAGTACCTTCACCAAGGTCGGGATTCTCGACGCCGAAACTGAACAGTTTCAATTGAGCTACGAGCCAACCACGCCCGACGATATCCGTGAGGGGTTGGCAAATGGCCTGGGTGTACTGCCTGAATGCCAGGAACAGGGCGACTGGCGTCCTCTCGAGGCGGCGATGAACAGATTTGACGTTCGCCTCCCCTGTTCCAGCGCCAAAGGTGGTTTGAAGATGGTCACCGTCAGCCTGGTCAAGGATGAAAGCGGATTTGCCGCCGACCTGGCTGCCCTCACAGCTGGGGCCAAACTACTGAATAGCTACGAGGGCAAACTAACGCCAGAACAAGCGCGGCAGATTTACGAAGAAGAACAGCCCGAGATCATCCTCATGACCGGGGGCGTTGATTATGGTGGGGACACAGAGAACCAAATTCACAACGCCCGAATGCTAGCCGAAAACACCAGGAATGCCAGCCATACTGATTATGGCGTGCCAGTCATTTACGCCGGCAACCAGGATTGCTTGGACAGAGTGGAGCGCATTTTCATGGACAACGGGGTTGATATCCGGATGACTGAGAATGTCATGCCTGAGGTGAATACCTTCCAGATCGAGGTAGTCAACGAGGCCATTCGGGAGCTGTTTCAAACGGTCATCATCCGGGGTAAGGGATTTGATGTGGCGGAAAAGTATATGAATGAGAAGTTCATCCCCACACCCCGCGCCGCTTTCCGCGGGATCAATCTACTGGCCAAAGGGTATGGGGATCAGGCAGGATTGGGCAGCATCATGGCCCTGGATATCGGTGGGGCGACGACCGACTTTTATTCCAACGTTCTTGACAATCCGCTCTATGCTTACCCGGGACGCGACCACGCCAAACGAATGAAACGCGCCATCCTCAAAACCCCCAACACACCTCTGGCTTATCGCCGAGTGGAAGGAAAATACGGGCTCAGCTATAACGCCGAGAACATCAAAGAGATCCTGCGCTTTCAGAACGGGGAAATGTCTCGCGAACTCAACCGGTTCCTGACTGAGCGCTATCCTGCGATAACGCTGGATCCCCTCGATCAGTTCAGCCAATTTGTCAGCCGGACAAGCAAGCGCATTTCGGTGGATTTGGCCGGTTATCTGACTTGGGTGTCTGCGCACCCGCTAGACATGCCCCAAACGCGCCTGGAGAATGCGACCCTCTCTTTCCTGGCCCGCGAGATCGTGAAAGTCGCCACCAGCCGTAACCTGGGCCATGTGGAAGAGACCGAGACGTATTTCATGCAATACGGGGTTAATTTATTCAACCAGCCGGTAACCACGTTGCTCATCGGTGGCACGATCTACCACAAGATGAAGAGTGGTAACAGGCATTTAATGAAGGATTTGAGCCTTATTGCCCAGGGCGCGCTTTACAATCCCGATGAACCGGGCGTGCTACGACCCAATGGGGCCGGTACTCCTGGATGCCTCGTACCTGGTGTCAATCCTGGGTGGCTTGTATGGTCAGCATAGACCCCGAACGTGCGCTTCGGGTGATGCACCGTGAGCTGGTTCCCACTGGACATCGTGGAGTAGAGCGCACATATTGGTATCGGCAAAGCCGCTTGGTCAAAACAAGAATGGTAGTAGAATCACTCGTAGAAAGGGAGGTGCAAGCATAAATTCATTGTGACCCGAACGCCGGCTATTCAAGACCGGCGCGTTGGTGTTGGTATCCGAATATAGCTCATACAGACTGAGCGTTTTTGGTTGGAGGAGGAGAAGAAATGTATAGGAAGTTTTCTTGGTCCAGCGTATTGGTCGTTATATTCCTATTACTGGCTATTGGCTTATTGGCGGCATGCCAGGCCGAGCCAGAACAGGTGGAGGTGGTAGTAACAAAAGTCGTTACCGAGACAATCGTCGAAGAAGGCGAAACCATCGAGGTCACTCGAATCGTTGAGGTGCTTGTTGAGGTGCCTGTGACCGTCATCGCAGAAGCCCCGGAACCGGTGGTCGAAGAGGTCGTTCAAGAGGAAGGACCCAGCGGCCAACTTAGGATTTCGGAAGTATCGGACATCATTACGGTTGATCCAAAATTCCTCAAGGGGCGCCAGGGACAGAACGTCTTACGCCTGATGTTCGACAGCCTCTACCACAGAGACGATGATATGCAAATTATTCCCTGGTTGGCCACCTCACTTGAGAACCCAGACGAACTCACCTGGCGCTTCCACTTGCGCGAGGGGGTGAAGTTCCATAATGGCAATGATTTCAAAGCCAACGATGTTAAATTCAGCATCGAACGGCTGATGGAAGATGACTCTGTATGGAATGCACGAGCCTTCGTGGACAGAGTCGTGGTTGTCGATGACTACACCGTAGACATCATCACCCAAGAACCCTTCGCTGCTTTCATGACCCGCCTCGTCCTCTGGCACATGACCGATGAGGAGTACTTCAACGAAGTCGGGGAGGAAGGCTTTCTGGAAAGTCCGGTCGGCACCGGCCCTTACGAGTTTGTGGAATGGGTTAAAGACGAACGGGTAGTATTGGAAGCCAATGAGGAGTATTGGCGCGGCGCACCCAATATCGAAACCATTATCTTCACACCTATTCCAGAGAATGCAACCCGGCTAGCCGCTTTGGAGGCGGGCGATGTCGATATCGTTTCGGAGGTTCCGCCCGAGTATATCGATCAACCAGGCGAGGGTGTTGAGATAGCCACTGTGCCCGGTACCCGTGCCTTCTACCTTGGCATGAACGTCAACGTGGAGCCTTTTGATGACGTGCGAGTCCGGCAGGCCATGAATTACGCCGTTGACGTCGACTCCATCATTGAGTTTATACTGAACGGGTTAGCCAGACCCATTGACAACCCCCTGTTGCCCGAAGCTTTCGGCTACGCTGCCACCCCGGTTTATCATTACGATCCCGAAAGAGCCATGGCCTTGCTGGCTGAAGCCGGCTATCCTGACGGTTTTGAGATGGAACTGGACACACATCCTGCTTTGAAGGAAATCGCTGAGGTTTTGGCCGGTCAACTCAGCGCCGTCGGCATCGACGCCACGGTTAACGTCATGGAGAGACCCGCCCTCGTCGCCAAGTATGAGCCAGGTGGCAGCCAAGCCTGGACTACCTCATGGGGTAATTCAGAAGCTGATGCCGATGGCATCCTGACCAAACAGTTCACCTCCACGCGCTACGGTTGTGACCTGTTAACGTACGAATACCCTGACCCGCTATCCGGCTTTGGCGATTCGGCTAAGGGATGTTACTACACCGGCTACGGTAATCCGATTGTCGATGCGGCCGTCGCAGAAGGGAAAATCAATGTTGATCCCGCGGTGCGACAAGCAGCGTATTACGAGGCGCTTCAAGTCATTGTCGAAGAGGCACCATGGGTCTTCCTATACAATCCCTCGGAGGTCTTCGCTCATGGCAGTTCGGTTCAAGGCTGGACACCTCGTTCCGATGCCCTCTTTAATCTGGAAAATGCTTGGGTTACGGAATAACAATCTGATGACTCTTCCAGATCCCCCCTTCAAAGGGGGGATCTGGAGCGAAAGCGGCGGATGTTGGATTAAACTGTGACCCACATTCTTGACCCACATCTAGTGGTTATCGAGCAGTGGGGGCAGCCGACGACAACCGATACCGCCACAGGTGCTTGACTGACCTGCGGATAACTTTCTACACAAATGCCGGGGCATATTCACACGGCGACGGATTGAAGATAATCTTCAGGTCAGTCAAGTTGATAGGACCAACTACTCCTGGTTTCGATTTGGTTGTTTGTACCGGGGCGTATAGCGGAGGCAAGGCGTGCAATATCTGCTTAGGCGGCTGTTTCTAACCGTTCCGGTCCTCCTTGGCGTGACGATCATTGTCTTCACTATCATGCATGTAATCCCGGGTGATCCAGTCCAGCTCATATTCTCTGGAACTGGCGCCAGCCTCGAACAGCGGCAAGCGATGCGCCATGCGCTGGGACTCGATCGCCCATTGCCGGTACAGTATGTGCTCTATGTATCCAATGCAATTCGTGGCGATCTCGGCCAGTCTATTCATTTTAAACAGCCTGTTACGGAATTGATCCTGGAGCGGATGCCGGCCACCATAGAGTTGACGATGGCCAGCCTTTTCATCGCCCTGATTATTGCTTTTCCGGTTGGTATTATTTCAGCCCTAAAGCGCAACTCGGCTGTTGACCATGTGGCCATGACCGGCGCTACTTTGGGCATTTCCCTGCCAACTTTCTGGGTCGGTATCCTGCTGATCATGCTAGTGGCCGTCAATCTCGATTGGCTCCCGGGCTTCGGCAGAATCAGTTACGAGGCAAATCTTGAGAAGGTGACAGGCTTCCATCTAATTGATTCGCTAATTACCTGGAACATTCCTGCGTTCAAAGATGCCCTCCTTCACCTGATCTTGCCTGCTATTGTATTGGGGATTGCCGCGGCCACATTTACCACGCGCCTGGTTCGATCCAGTATGCTGGGGGTCATCAGCAAAGATTATGTGGTCACTGCTCGAAGCAAGGGGTTGTCGGAATGGACAATACTCAACCGCCATATGCTGCGCAATGCCCTCATTCCTGTAATAACACTCATTGGCGTGATGATTGGGGCACTGCTAGGTGGTGCTGTGGTGACGGAGACTATCTTTGCCTGGCCCGGCATCGGGCGGCTTGTCATTCAAGCGATTAGCAATCGTGACTTTCCTGTAGTGCAAGGTGTCGTGCTCTTTTTTGCATTGATCCGCCTCATAATCAACTTTGTGACTGATGTGCTTTACGTGTGGTTGGACCCGCGCATCGGCCATGTCTGAGACGCTGGATCAGGTGACCGCATCAAGAGAGCCGCCGGAGCTACTCACGCCCCATCAGAGTGAGTTTAAGCGCGTATTTCGGACTTTACTGCTAAGTAAAACCGCGGTTTTTGGGGCGATCGTGTTTGGTCTATTTGTAGTTACAGCCATTCTAGCACCGGTTCTCGCGCCCCATGACCCGGATCAGCAGAACCTGGAACGCAGGCTGGCGCCGCCCATAGGACTCGGAATGGAGGGGGCAAGTTTTGAACACCCGCTGGGGAATGACAATCTAGGTCGCGACATACTCAGCCGGCTCATCGTTGGCTCACGCGTTTCATTATTGGTAGGAATAAGCGTAGTCGCTATGGCCAGTATAGTGGGCAGCGCGGTTGGTGCGATGTCTGGATACTACCGGGGTAAGTTTGACAATGTCGCCATGCGTGTTGTCGACGTCTGGATGGCTTTTCCCGCTTTGCTCCTGGCGATCGCTTTTGGAGCTGCCCTAGGTTCAGGAGTAATCAATCTCGTTTTCGCTCTGGCTCTGGCCAGCTGGGTGGTTTACAGTCGCGTCGTCAGAGCAGAGGTTCTTGTCCTCAGAGAACGGGAATTCATTCTGGCAGCTCAGGCCATAGGCGCTACCGAAACGCGAATCATTACGCGCCACATCCTGCCAAATGTGTTGCCAACGATCCTGGTGATCGCCACCCTCCAAATGGGCACGATCATTATCGCAGAGGCATCTCTCAGTTTCCTGGGTATTGGCGTTCAGGCTTCGGTACCCACGTGGGGGGGGATGCTGGCCGATGGCCGCGAGTTTATGCGACAGTCATGGTGGATGGCTACCTTTCCCGGTATCGCCATCAGCATCGTGGTGTTGAGCGTCAATTTATTTGGTGATGGGTTACGAGATGCCCTGGACCCACAACTCAGGAAAAGATGAGTAGGTTTCAAATCAAGCCGGATTCAGGTCATGGAGCAATAAAAAGGGAAAAACAGGTCATGTCCGCTCAAGGCGAATTGATACAGAAGAAAGAGGAAATCGTCGCCAGAAACGGCATGGTCGTCGCCGAATGCGTCGAGGCGGCCGATGCAGGGCTTGGGATGTTCGAGAGGGGCGGTAATGCCGTCGATGCGGCCGTGGCGACCGCTTTTGCCTCCTGTACCTGTGAGCCTGCCATGGCTAGCCTAGGTGGAGGGGGAGCTGCCCTGATCCACCTGGCTGACACAGAACGGACGACCGCCGTTGAATTCGAGGGCCGCCTCTCAAAGTCGGCCACAGAAGAGATGTTCGTCGACGATTTACTGCCTCTGGGCGTAGATCCGCACCCCAGTTTTGGCTGGCGCGGCACGAGGAACAACGTTGGCTGGATGGGATATCGCTCGCTAGGAGTCCCAGGCCAGGTAGCTGGATTGTGTGAAATCTTGGAGCGTTTCGGATCGATGAGCCTGAAGGAAGTGATTGCTCCGGCGGTTAGGATCTGCGAGGACGGCTATGAGATAAACAAATACTACGCTCTGATGATTGGCAGCAATATGAGGCTCCTGGAACAGTATCCGCCTATCAATAAACTGCTCCTCCCCGGTGGATATCCACCGATCCCGTCGAGTCAATATAATAGACCCACCATCGTTGTGCAGAAGGAGTTGGCGGAGACCTTGCGCAAGATAGCCCAGGGAGGCGCTGCTGCCTTTTACCAGGGCGATATCGCCAAAGACATTATTGCCGATACAGCTCCTCATGGTTCTATTGTTACCTTGCAGGATTATGCCGACTACCAGCCTAAATGGTACGATGAAGGCCTCACAGGAACTTATCGCGGTTATGAATTAGTCTGTATGCCAGAGGTGTTTGGCGGCACCCAGGTTCTGCAGACGTTGAATCTTCTCGAGGGCTTTGACATTCCTTCTATGAAACACAATAGCGCCCACTACCTGCACCTCCTGGCCGAATGTTTCCGCCGGGCCTGGGTGGATCGCTTCAGATACATGGGCGATCCCGAATTTGAAGAGATTCCTATCCAAGGTCTGGTTTCAAAAGCATACGCCGAAGAGATGCGCCCATTTCTCAACCTGGAGAGAGCGCCCGAAGCGATCAAACCGGGCGACCCCTGGCGATATCAAGGAGATGGCCAGATGCCGGAAGAAGGCCAGCCGCTGGGCCCTAGAGGCGCGGGACGGAACACTACTCATCTATGCACCATGGACAAGGACGGCAACATGGTCAGCATGGTGCAGACGCTTGGGGGAGGGTTCGGCGCTTACACGATGTCGGGCAGTACCGGCATCATTTTGCGTAACTACACCAACCTGTTTAATCCTGAACCAGGAACCAGCAATTCCATTGGCCCCTGGAAGAGACCCTCGAGCCATGACTCGTTGACATTACTATTCAAAGATGGTAAACCGCACCTTACCGTTGGCGCACCAGGCGGTCGGCGGGTGATCACCTCCGTCGTACAATGCCTGTTGAATGTCATTGACTATCGCATGGGCATCCAGGAGGCGATTGCCGCGCCGCGAATCCATTTCGAAGGAAGCGACCCTAAGATACCCAAAGGCAGATTAGTAGGAGATCTTTTTGCTGATGCACGAATCGACTCAGAAACGACCGAGGCATTGGCGAGACGAGGTCATGAGATCACCTTGCAGCTTGACGGGGACTTTGCGCTGCCCATCGGAATCATGAGGGATGAGTTAACCAACAAACTTCACGGAGGCGTAACAGTACCGGTACCGGCTACGGCAGCTGGTTTCTAGTATTCCCCGCCCCCACCCAGGCCAATGATAATGTCCTATCCGCGACTAGAGATCTCTTTGGATAAGATAATACATAATACCCAGGTTGTCACCGGGATATGTAACAGCCAAGGCATTCGTGTTGCTGGGGTTACGAAGGTATTCTGTGGCCATCCTGAAATTGCCAGGGCCATGGTTGATGGTGGAATAGACATTCTTGCCGATTCAAGACTCGAAAACTTGAAGAAGTTGAAAGAATTTCCATTGCAGAAATTACTTCTCAGGTTGCCGATGATCAGTCAGGCAAAGACAGTTGTCGAATGCGCCGATATTTCGCTGAATTCGGAAATAGAAACGATAAAAGCACTTTCAGAAGCGGCGATTGCACAGAGAAAAAGTCATAAGATCATCCTGATGTTTGACCTGGGTGACTTAAGGGAAGGAATCTTTGACGAGAACGAACTTTTTTTCACTGTTGAACAGTTGTTGCAACTGAAAGGCGTAATTCTGATAGGCATTGGCACAAACATGACTTGCTATGGAGGCGTGATCCCAACCCCAAAAAATCTGTCCAGGCTTACACGGCAAAAAAGGGCCATAGAGAGCAGGTTTGACCTTCATTTAGAAGTGGTGTCTGGTGGCAACTCTAGCGCCCTATATCTGATAGAAGAAGGTAGCATGCCTGATGGGATCAACCAGCTGAGGCTTGGTGAATCGATAGTCATGGGCAGGGAGACTGCTTACGGTCGCCAACTCAGGGGAACTTATAACGACTGTTTCAGACTGATCGCTGAGATCATCGAAATTAAGGAGAAGCCGTCTTCTCCAATCGGAGAGGTCAGGCAGGACGCGTTTGGGGACAGTCCAAGCTTCGTGGATAAGGGTATTAGAATTAGGGCACTCTGCGCAATTGGTAAACAAGATATTAACATAGGAGATCTTATCCCGCAGGATGAAGCGATTGCCGTTTTGGGTGCCAGCAGCGATCACCTCATTTTAGATGTTGCTGATTGCGACAGAACCTACAAAATCGGAGATTTGATCCCATTTTCCTTAAAATACGGCGGTATATTAAGATGTATGACTTCTGAATATGTAGCCAAACACTTTGAGTAAACATGATCGCTTCGGATGCCAAGGATCTGTCACTTGTATCGCCACCCCCCTTTAACCATTTCGACTGACTCCAAGATTCAAATAGTCTGATCTTAACAGATATCCAGTTTGCCCACTTCTGGGGATAGTCTTCAATTAATCGCGTCCGGAAATCAAAGACCAACTATTCGGTTTTGAGATGAGTTTCTTTACCATCCTTGAAGTCGGTACAGGATACTGAGATCTTTAGTTGAAGAAATCGTTCCTGGCTCCGATATCCACAGGGATTGACACTTGGATTGGTGGCTGTAGAATATTTGGAAGATATAGCATTTATACTCCGAGAGGCTGATTAACAATAATGTTGCAGATCAGACCTCACGGTTCTTAACATAACCGCTGATTGTTAAAGGATTCTACCTCGAACAGAATGACATTACGGACACGATCCCCGTTCGTAGGGTTCACATCCGAGAGGGTCTGAGCAGACTCAGCTTGTTGGTTCGAGACCAGTCGCGTCCACCAACATCCCCCAAGACCGTCGATGAAGTCCTCAATAACGCCACACTCTAACTGAAACCCCAATTCGAATCATAAGTTTGTCGGATATTCATATAACAAGGAAAGCTGCCCAATCTTTTTGCCGTCTCTTTAGATAGATACGTAGAACTTCCTTGGAATGCCACCATGTGCTCAGGTATACTAACAAGAAGAAACGTAATCTAGGGGTAAAAAGTGGCGAGCAGACGGGCAAAGGGCGAAGGGTCAATATTCAGAGAGAAATCCACGGGCTATTGGGTGGCCGAGATTACCTTACCCAATGGCAAAAAACGACGTAAACGTTCCAAACAACAGCAGGTTGTAAAGGAATGGTTGCTAGATCAACGCAAAGCACTGACTGATAACATCTTTCTGAATGACGAATGAATCACTGTTGCCGATTACCTTGATCGGTTTATGTCCGAAGTCGCAGCCCATACGCTGGCCCCGTCCACTGTCCGTTCATACAACTACCTGATCAGGGATCACGTGAAGCCTGAGATTGGAAGGGTGCGCCTCGTTGACCTCCGCCCTAACCAACTTCAATCTCTCTATTCATTAAAACTCAACGCAGGTTTATCAAAGCGAACGGTTCAGTATATCCACGCTATACTGAGACGCTCCCTCAATGAGGCCCTCCGATCAGGCCTTATCATTCGCAATCCTACGGATGCAGTTACACCTCCCCGACCCACAAAGAAGCCACCTCAAACGCTCTCAGCCGACGAGGTAAATGTATTTCTGAAATCAGTAGAAGATCATCACTGGTATCCGATATACCTTCTGGCCATTACAACTGGAATGAGAAAAGGCGAGATTCTGGGACTGCAATGGGGAGATGTCGATCTAGAGCACGCTGTTATTAATGTTCAGCGGACTCTAGTGGATATTCAAGGTAAAGTAATGTTAGGCGAACCAAAGTCAGCAACAGCCAAGCGAAACATTTCCTTGTCTGTCAAGGCAATTGAAGCGCTAAGGCAACACCAGCTCGACGAAGGGTTTGTATTCACGACCTCGACAGGTAGACCGATCTCTCAACGTAACCTTACGCGTCACTTCCACGCATCGCTGGAAAAAGCCGGTCTAAAACGGATGCGCTTCCACGATCTTCATCATACAGCCGCAACGCTACTGCTACAGGCCAATGTACATCCGAAGATAGTTCAAGAGATGCTGGGTCATTCCACAATCGTCCTTACGCTAGACACCTACTCGCACGTTATTCCTGGTTTACAAGACGAGGCTGCTAGCAAGATGGATAGGATATTAGAGTAGCTTATGAGTAGCTTATAAGCTACACTTAATGGATTCATTGGACAAATTTGACTCTATGTAGTACCCCCATATACCAATGTTATCGTCCGTACAATATGTCTTTCGGCTGTATATGGGGGGTCTGAATACACCTGACAATACAGCACGAAGTATCTTTTAATCACTTGGTCACAGGTTCGAATCCTATACGGCCCACCAGAGGTAGAGAACACCGCTCCGGCGGTGTTTTTTCATTTAGTGTACCTTATGGTTTGGCTTCACTCCCAATAATACTTGCGAACAGGAATAATTACTGGAAGAACTGTCCTTGAGAACCACACTAGAACACTGAAAAATAAGTACAGGTTTTGGGGTGCGGTACCGTTCATGATGCATGAACCTACTTAGCAGCTTTCTGAGCTATTGGGTAGCACAAGATGTTTTCAAAACGACGTCCAGTATATTTCAACTGACAATATCGTGATTACAGATAATACCCATTATCTTGTGAGAGAGGCCAAATCTGACCAGATAATCGGGTTCCAACGGGACCCTAAGACAGAAAAAGCTGGCCAGATAATTCTTACAAGAGAACTATGGTCGTATATAAGGTCATAGTCGCGAACTTCCAAGATTATCCTGAGAAGGCTGTTTGGATTCAAATCGTTCGTATTGCGTCATATAGACGTCGGTACTCTGTTGCGATATCATCAGATGCTGTCTGGTATTTACAAAATGGAAGATAAAGATGTCAGCATCTTGAGAAGAATCTTAGAGTGCTTTTGTGAACTCCCCGTTCTCTTCAGTGAATTATCGATTCATGTAGGAAAATAGGAAATCTTATGATTAGGGTTGCAACGGATATCGGCGGAACATTCACAGATCTGGTGTACGTTACGGCCGATGGCAAGGTCGGAACAGCAAAGAGCCATTCGACACCAGGAGAATTTGAGCAAGGGGTTATGGATGTCATTGAAGCAGGTCAGATTTCGCCCAATGAATTTCGTCTCCTTCGTGCATGGAACCACTATTGTGATCAACGCTATCACCGAGAGAAAAGGGCGTCAAGACAGCTCTCGTTACAAGTAAAGGTTTTCGAGATGTGCTGGAAATTGGTCGTGGCAACCGCCCCGACTATTTTAATCTCGCATATGTCAAGCCGGAGCCCTTCGTCACTCGTTATTTGCGTCGCGAAGTATCCGGCCGTATTAATTACAAAGGAATGGAGACAAAATCGCTTGACCTTTCTGGTTTGCCGGCTATTTTGGACGATTATAGAGTTGAAGGCGTTGAAGCAATTGCCATCTGTTTGCTCAACTCATACGCCAATTCAGCCCATGAGGAGTCGGTTGTCAGGCAAATTAATGAATTATGGCCGGAAGTGTCGGTAGTAGCCTCCTATCAAATCAACCGTGAGTGGCGAGAGTATGAACGTACAAGTACGGCGGTCATGTCAGCTTACGTGCAGCCAATTGCCCACAGTTACTTAGATCGTCTTACCGGCCGCCTTGCAGAAGCTGGAATGGATTGTACGCCCTACATCATGCAGTCTAACTGTGGCATTGATACTATCAAAAATACGCGCCAAATTCCTATTACCATGATCGAATCGGGCCCGGCCAGCGGGATTTGGGGGGCAGCAATACTTGGCCGTTTGATCGGCGAGTCAGAGGTCATTGCCTTAGATATTGGTGGCACGACAGCAAAATGCGGCTTGATTACCGGCGGTCATGTTAAAATGAACACCAACTACATGGTTGGGAAAACGGACGTGTCAGCTGGATATCCTGTCATGGTGCCCGTTGTAGATTTAGTCGAGATTGGTCAGGGTGGTGGCTCTATCGCCTGGGTGGACGAATTTCAACGGTTACACGTTGGACCACATAGCGCCGGTGCTGATCCTGGCCCCGTTTCTTATGGATATGGCGGAACCGAAACCACAACAACCGACGCCAACTTAGCACTTGGCTGCATCAATCCCTTCTACTTCTGTGGTGGCACAATGATCGCCAACCAGGATGCGCTAAACGACGCACTCGGGAAACTGGCCAAGAATCTTGATGTCAGTCGACAAGAAGCTGCGCGCGGCGTCGTGCGTATGGCCAATAACAACATGGTCAACACCATCAAACTAGTATCGGTGAATCGTGGCCATGATCCGCGCGACTTCACGCTGATCGCCTTTGGCGGCGGAGGTGGGATGCACGCTTGCGCGCTGGCGCGAGAGCTAGGTATAAAAAAGGTGGTCATACCCAATCAATCGGGTGTGTTCTCAGCCTGGGGGAATGTTGCTTAGTGATCTTCGACGAGATTACCTGCAAACTCAAATTGTAGAACTATCCGTTGAGGATGCTTTAAAACAGCTCAATGACACTTTTAAGGCGCTAGAAGAACAAGCATACCAGGAGTATGAGTCAGAGAATATCGAACGATCAAGGGTGCGTTTCTTGCGACAGGGCCGTTTCCGTTATCAAAACCAAGAACACTCAACCGAAATAGGCCTGTCAAATGAGCATTTAACACCAGCCTTAATGGCTAACATCATCGAGGATTTCCACACAAACTACGAGCGTGAATACACTTATCGATTGGACGCCCCAGTGGAACTCGTCACCTTCCATCTAATTGCCATGGCCGAGGTGGACAAGCTAGAGCCGCAAAAATCTCCCCAAAGTGAAAGCGCTTTGGCTGATGCTGTTAAAGCGGAGAGAGAAGTTGATTACCTTGAGGCCGGCATTCATAAAGCAACCATATACAGCGGCGATGATCTGGCACCTGGCATGCGCTTTACCGGTCCGGCCATCATCGAAGAAGCAGAAACCACTGTCGTCATCCCTCCCGAAATGTCCTGCCATGTAGACGAATATAATAATTACCAAATTTTGACAGCTCCTGGAGGATCCCATGAGTAATCTATACGATCCCATCACTTTGGAAATCATCCAAAACTCATTACAAGCGGCGGCTGACGAAATGTTTGCCGCAATGCGCCGCACCGCAATGAGCGCAATTATCTATGAAGTCCTTGACATGGGAACAGGCATCACCGACAAACATGGCGATCTGGCCGGCTCCGGAGCTGGCATCCCTGCTTTTGTGGGAGTTCTCGATAAGACGGTCAGAAAATTAATCGAGAAATTTAACCAGCAGACCGACATCGAACCTGGCGATGTATTCATGACCAATGACCCTTACAACGGGGGGGTCACTCACCTGAATGACATGATTTTAGCAATGCCAGTTTTTGTCGATGACGAGATTGTGGCCTGGACGGCCGATATCGCCCACTGGAATGATGTAGGTGGTATGGTTCCCGGCAGTATGTCCACCGATGCCACAGAGATTTTTCAGGAAGGAATGATATATCCGGGGGTAAAATTGATTTCTCGAGGGAAGCCGATCGTGTCCGTGTTTGACATTTTGACTGCTAACTGTCGCATGCCAGATTTCCTGACCGGTGATTTATGGGCGGGTGTGGCCGCCGTGCGCGTAGGTGAACGCCGTATATTGGATATCGTCAACAAGTACGGCAAAGACGTATTTCTTCACGCTGTTGAGGAATACTTAGATTATGGTGAACAAGTAAGCCTTAATGCCCTCAAACAGCTGCCAAAAGGCACCTTTTCGTTGGAAGAAAATCAGGACAATGGGCAAGTCTACACCATTACCGTAGAAATCACAGATGACGAATTCATTGTTGATCTACGCGGCAATCCTGACCAAGACACCGGCCCCTTTAATATGAGCGGAGATATGGCGGTTGTTTCCTGTCAAATGGCCTTCAAAAACATCACCTCGCCAGATAGGGTTGCCAATGGCGGCACTTTCCGGCCTCTAAAAGTTCTGTTGCGGCATGGATCCGTCTTCAATCCTAAATACCCGGCAGCGATGGGCATATATTACGAGATTGGCATCCGGCTCCATGATCTGATTCTGCGATGCCTTGCCAAACATATGACAGATCGGATTCCTGCGGGCGGCTTCGCATCGGTCTGCGGCACGCTCTTCGGTGGGATTCACCCCGATACCGGAAGACAGTATGCTGTAATTGAGCCGGAACTTGGTGGCTGGGGTGGTTCCCCCGATGCAGATGGTATGCCCGGCCAGTTTTGTGCCTTCCATGGTGAAACATACAATTGCCCGGCCGAAGTTGCTGAGGCGCGGTATGGCGTGACCGTAGATTATCTCAGTTTCCACAATGAGGAAGGCGGTGAAGGGCAATACCGGGGTGGTAAGGGCGTTCGCGTTGATTATCGCATACGCTCCGAAAATGCTTGGCTGACAGTCGCCTACACTCGATCAAAATATCCGCCCTGGAGCCTTAAGGGAGGTCAACCCGGTTCACCAAATCACATCATTATTCGCCGCGCGAACGGCGATAGTGAACGGCATTCCGTTGTCAGCGGTTTAACACTAAACAGGGATGATGTTATCCAGGTAATGACGGCCACAGGCGCGGGTTGGGGTGATCCCAAGAAGCGCGATAAGGCGCTGGTCAGAGAAGATCTTAAGAACGGTTATATCACGCGGGCTCAGGCTGAGAAATATTATGCCGTTGATAAACGTAGTAAGTGATCTACGGAAAAGTCACCAGCGCCAATCGCGGTATTGGTGCAGCTCCAACAACTCAAACGTGTGTGGCTGAAGCTGAATCGATTGTTCAGCCTCACATTAACTACCCGACCTGCCAGAACGGACCCGTCTTGCCCATCTCATGAATGGTTGTGACGAACTCAGCACGATATTCGGGCACCCGTGAGAGATAGTCAGGATGCATTCGGCTGCGAAACAGGGGCACCATAACGAGTTGCATCCAGTCAGCCAGTAGCATGATCGAGTCCTCGGAAGGTGGGTAATAAAGCGACCAGCTCTTCACATGATCTTCCGACCGGAAGAGGTTTATGTGACTTCAGAGAAAGGCATTGGTAACCCCCAACCACTTACGGATAGGAAGCGTTATGTGACCAACGATTGTCTCTGGGTTGGCTTCCAGTAATTCGTCATCTTTCGTACGCACCATGATTGATTCGCCACAATCAAGACAAAAGGCATCAATGCGAATTTCTTTTCCTGGGAAAAGCCAGCGCACGGCTAGCGCTTCTAATCCTCATTGAGCGTACCATTTCCGCTTACCCTCTATCGTGACAAGGTACTGAGTAGGGATATTTGAAAAAGGTGCCCATGAAGCGATGTAGTCAGTATCATGGCTAATCCAGCATCCGACACCTGCTTCCGCGGCCTTCTGCTGAACATCCCTGGCCTCGTCAGTTGTTATCTCCAGTGCAGCAGCCAATTCGGTGAAATGAGGGGCACGTCCCGTTTGTATAAAATGTTTCTGAATGGTCGTATAGGCCTGCTGTACAGGGCTTGCATCTGCCATCTTTTGACCGCCCTCTCTGCATAATTCCTTGCTTGTTTATTGTTAGAAATTATAGCCTACACGTTCAATACTGTAAATTCTTCAACTTACGTATACTAGAAGTATTGAGGCAACCGATGCCCAAGGCTATTGCTAGTAAAAAATTGAGTAACACAGGGAAAGAAATGAGGGGGAGTTAAGTCTATCTCAGATGAAAAGGGAGAATTTGAAGTAGCCCGCAATTCCCTGCCCTACTGGGCTGTACCGGCACTTTCAGCATCTGCTCGGTCGGATTAATCCAGATCTCGACATGTGGTGCAGGATCAACTGGAGCCCCTTTTGGAAATCGTTCCGGGTAGGCCTGATTCGCGGCCAGCAGCGCCTGGTTGCGTTGAGCGATGATACGGTCAAATTTCTTAGGTACTTCGTGCTTTCACGCTCGCCGGTCGCGGTCCTGTTGTCGCTCCAATACCTCCAGTGTGTCTGGGTCAAGCGTGAGTCCATAGTCTTGTTTTGCCTGATCCAGGGTAATGTATCCGTTCTTCACGTCATCCTGAACTCTTTCAACCGGGCGCTCAAATGGATTCCCGTAACCACCTCCTGTACCAGTTATCAGGCGCGCCAGGTCGCCTTGTTTAAGCGGGTAGCGAGTCAATTTGCCCCGCCAAACAACAGGTTCAACAGTACCTTTGGGAATGATGGCCGCGCCATTAGGCGAACCTTGCTTTCCTCCGGCTGCAGGCCAGGGCAAGAAACGATGTCGCCCGTAGGTCGTAGTCAGTACGGCTCCCTCGTTCAACATACGATAGTCGCGTATCAGTCCCCGCCCACCTCGGTATTTGCCAGCACCATAGGGAACGATGTCAAAGGCATACTGCTCAACCAAAATGGGGAAGCGCGACTCGCAGACTTCTACCGGGATGTTGTAAGTCTCCCCGTCTCCCTGGGCAACCAGGCCACTCTCGCCATCCCTATTGGTCCCAGCGCCCCAACCACCGGCCTGCGGCTCGACCAGGACATACAGGTTGCCCTCATCGTCTTTGCCAGTCAGGCTGGTACCGCAGATGCTCAAGAAGTGACCCACCGTCAACCGATCTTTGGCGATGGGATACAGGGCTTGCCATAATAGATCGACTGATGACGCGCCAGCTTCCCAATAGGTCGAAACCGGCGCTGGGCGTTTGGCGGTGAAAATTGTTCCCATTGGACAAATGACTTTCACGGGTCGAAAACAGCCGTCATTATTCGGATAATCGGATCTGGTGATGGCCTTAAATACAACACGGGTAGATGATTGCAGCCTGGCCCAGGTTCCATTGATCGGTCCTTTCACTTGAGGGGACGAGCCTGTGAAGTCGGCCGTGAAACCTTGCTCGTCTATGGTGACCTTCACCCGAATGGGAATCGGATCATCACTCAGCCCATCGTCATCCATGAAGTCTTCTGCCTCATAGACGCCCATTGGTAAATCGGCCAAGCGGTCCCAAGCGACGCGCTCGCCCTGATCCATCATCTCACTCACCGCCTGGCGATAGGCAGCCACGCTATATCGTTCGCAAAGCTCCCGGAGGCGCGCTTCACCCGCTCGAATTGCCGCTACGCCAGCATAAAGGTCGGAAAGGGTCATGTCAGGCAGTCGAACGTTGGCGGCGATAATATCGATGATGGCGTCCACCGGTTGGCGGGCGTCATATACTTTGATGGCCGGCAGCTGTAGTCCTTCCTGATAAATTTCAGTTGCATCGGTTGTCCAGCTCCCAGCGGCCATACCACCCACTTCGGTCCAATGCGCCTTATTCGCCGCGAAAGCTACCAGCTCACCTTCATAAAAAACCGGCCCTATTAAACAAACATCCGAAAGATGAGTCCCACCTCCGGAGTAGGGATCGTTTGTTGCATAAATATCGCCGATCCTCATTGCTTCCAAGCCGAATTTTTCCACGATCGAGAGCACAGCGAACGGTAGCACACCGGTAAAACCCGGTACACCTTGAGCTTCCGAGATGAGCTCGCCATTGGGGCTGATCAGAGCGACGGCGTAGTCAAGCACCTCATAAATAATGGGACTCTTGCTGGCTTGGCCCAGCCGCACGAACATCTCGTCGGACACCGCGCGCAGGTGTTCCTGGATAATGTTTAAAGTGAATGGATCGATTGACATTGGTAAACCTCCCAGAATACCCTCAAGGATCTTTCTAGATTCTGCTATCCCTCAGCGCCCGCGTGGCTTTTTCATCAACGGTGAGATTCACGGCATCGATAACTACGCCGTAGATTTCTTCAGCCTGAGCGATGGATAGAACCTCGTAACGTACGTCCTGTCGTACAAGATTTGGGTCACGCTCAATCGGGTTGCCATACCCACCACCCACAGCGGTAATGAGCCGGGCGACATCACCGCGTCTCAACCGGTAACGAGCCACTTTGCCGAATCGTAACACAGGCTCTGTTTTCCCTTCTGGAATGATTTCAATAGCGTTGACTGAGCCATCTCCGCCGCCATCCATTCCCCACGGTGGGAACTTAAAGCGGCCGAATGTGGCCGTCAGGTCAGCTTCAGCACTTAAGATGCGATAATCACGCACCAGACCCAACCCGCCACGAAAACGACCGATACCAGCCGGCTGTATGTTGTTGAACTTGAATTGATCCACCAGGATGGGAAAGCGCGATTCACACACTTCAATGGGCATAATGAAAGTTTCGCCGTCGCCCGCAGGAACCATCCCGCTCTGGCCATCTCGGTTCACTGTCGCTCCCCATCCACCAGCCTGCGGCTCAACCAATACAAACTGGCCACGCTCCTCGTCAACACCACTGATGATAGTGCCACACACACTCAGATGGTGGCCGACCGGCAGCCTGTTTCGTGGCGATGGGGAACAATGCCTTCCAGATAAGGTCACTGGCATAGGCCCCTGTCTCCCAATAGGTGGAAACGGCGGCCGGGCGCTGGGCAGTAAAGATAGTGCCATCGGGACAGACGACCTCCAACGGTCGAAGAAACCATCGTTGTTGGGAAAGTGGGGATCGGTGGCTTCCTTGAAGATCTCCCGGCAAGAAACCTCTAACCCTGTCCATGTGGTGTTGATAGGGCCCTTTGCCTGGGGCGCCGAGCCAGTGAAATCGGCGAGGAACCGGTCGGGAGTAATAGTCACCTTGACACAGACAAACAGCGGCTCATCCGATAGTCCATCGTCATCAATCCACATTTCTGCTGAGTAGTGACCGGGTGGGAATTGGGCGAGTTTATCTTGCGCCGTCCGCTCGGCTCGGTCGAGCATAGCGGTCATCGTTTCGCGCAGTGCACTCACGCCATATTTTTCGCAAATGCCCAGTACACCTCGCTTGCCGGCATTGAGCGCGGCGACTCCGGCATAAAGATCGCCTAGGGTCATATCCGGCAGACGAACGTTGGCCCGAATCAGATCGATGAGTCCTTGCTCTGGCTCACCCTCCTTGTAAAGTTGGATACACGGCAGCTGTAACCCTTCCTGGAAAATCTCGGTGGCGTCTGTGGTCCAGCTGCCGGCGGCCATGCCCCCCACTTCTGTCCAGTGAGCTTTGTTGGCGGCGAAGCCAATCAGTGTTCCCTCGAATAAAATTGGAGAAACTAAAACGACGTCGGAAAGATGTGTGCCGCCACCAGCGAATGGATCGTTGGTGGCATAGACATCACCAGGGCACATGGACTTGACCCCGAATTTCTTCAAGATATCCCGGACGGCAAAGCTCAGGCAGCCAATGAAGCCTGGTACGCCTTCAGCCTCGGCGATAAGTTCCCCATCAGCCGTCACCAACCCGCAGGCCATGTCCAATACCTCATAGATGATCGGGCTTTGAGCCGTCCGGCCCAGTGTGATAAACATCTCCTCGGCCGATGCGCGTAATATCTCACTTATGATTTCAAGCGTGAAGGGGTCAGTTACGTCTGTCAAGTAAGGATCTCCTGGCCACGTAAGTGCACGCCGACGGCTGCTGGATCGTCGAAGAGGCCCCATGCTTCCACTTCTTCCTGCGGCGGGGCTTCACTGCCCCACATACGGCTCGGATACCAGCCGAAGCGTTCCGCCAACTCAACCAGGAATTCAGCATATTTGAATGGAGCGGTGACAGCGTCGACGACAGGCACGCCTAATTCCTCCTGCATCTTCTGATTGAAGCCATATTCGGCCGTGCAGCCTAGAATGAGCACTTCGGCACCGTCTTGATGAATGGCTTTACGACCCTCGGTCAAAAGGCGATCGCAGGTTAAATCGTGATCGACCTGGAAGTCGTGCACACCCAATTCCAACGAACGCATCGATACCATGGCGTGCTCGTGGCCATAAAGGCGCACGTTCTCGCGCATCTTGGGAATCCACTTGCGACGGCCTACTAGAACCGAAAAAGTATTGCCCAGGTTGCTGGCGATGGCAGTCGCCGATTGGCAGGGTGCTGTGACGACAGCGCGACCGGACACTTCGCGTGCCTCGCGTAAGCCCACATCGTAGAAGCAGCCAATGACGACCGCGTCGTAACGAGCGGCGGCCTGAAAAGTGAGGCGTATGATGTCGGCCACAACAAGCCCTTCGTAAGCATGATATTCCAGATGATTGGGCCGATCATCGGCTAAAGAAACCACGTCCACTTGGTTTTCCGATCGCTTGGCCGCATTTAGGGTATTCAACATGTCGGAGCTGAATACATCGGTTCCTATGGGGTCAATCCACAAAATGCGCATCGCCTTCCTCCTATTTACTTGATAGCCTCGATCGTTATTTAATCGTTATGTTCGCCGATTACTTCTTAAACCTCGAACATGTCACCTCGGTCAATCCAACTGCTTAGTCTGACCTTTCATAGAATATTGTACTCATGCTGGTGCGCTGACTGGTGACGAATATCTCGTCGGCAATTGCAATCAGCCCTATTATGATGATCTACAGGGCAAAGGGAGCATTTCTTTGGTTTGTCAATTTCTTCACAATACCCGACTATTTAGCCATCTCGATGTGCAGAAAACCGTATTCATCTCTCGTCAAATTCTGGTCGGGGAAGACCACCGTGGTCGAGGCTGGTTCCTCCACAACGGCCGGTCCTCTGATAGTAATCCCGACCGGCAATAATTCTCGTTCGAAGATGGTGGCCTCGTGGAACCCCAGCTCGTCAAAATTAACTCGGCGAATCTCCTTCTGAGCGCTTTTTAGATCGCCCATACCCCCGCCGAGTTTCCTGATTTCGGGTTTCTTCACATCTCCTAGGGCGATGATGTGGTAATTAACCAACTCCACCGGCGTGTCCAACCGGAAAGTATAGGTTTGCTCATGCAAAGCATGAAAGCGTTCGTTGATATCAGGCATCGCCTCGGCCGTGATCTGGCCACCGGGCAAAGAAACTTTAACAGTGTGTTCCTGTCCCATGTAACGCATGTCTGCAAACCGTTGGAAGGCCATATCACTCTCTTCAACGCCTTCAGATGCCATCTCATTCAGAGCTTGGCGCTCCAGGTCACTGAAGATGTTATTCAGCCGCTTGGGCTCAACCTGGTCGGTCCTCGTGATCAAGGTGCGAATATAGTCTCGGCGCAAATCAGTCATCAACATACCCCAGGCCGAGAAAACGGCAGGCTCTGTAGGGATGATGACCTTTTTCACACGCAGCTCGCGCATCAACGCACCGGCATGCATCGCACCCCCACCGCCAAAGGCGATGAGAACAAAATCTCGCGGATCATATCCTCGCCGAACCGAGACCAGTTTGAGGGCGTTAATCATGTTGGCATCAGCAATGCGGATTACACCCATAGCAGCCTCTTCAGTGTTCATGTTAAAGGCGTTTGCGATGGGGTCGAAGGCCGCGGCCGCCTTGCTCACTTCCAGGGGAATCGTGCCGCCAAGACAGTAGAAAGGATTTATGCGCCCGGCCAGTACATTGGCATCGGTGACGGTGGGTTTATCGCCCCCCCAGTTGAAGCAAGCCGGACCGGGATCAGCACCGGCGCTAACCGGGCCAACTCGTAGGGCGCCTGCCTTATCGATCCAGGCGATTGAACCACCGCCGGCGCCTATTTCCACAATATCAACGGTAGGAACCAGGATGGGATAGCCGGCATGGTCACGTCGGTGTTCGATCTTATATTCGGTCGTTATTCTGGGTGTATTATTTTCCACCAGGGAGGTTTTCGCCGTGGTGCCGCCGATGTCCAACGATATCACGTTCGGCTCGCCTAACATCTTGCCAATGTGGGCAGCGCCCGTGACGCCTGCAACCGGACCCGATTCGACCAGGTTAATGGGCGAAGACCTGCCTGCTTCGAAGGTAGCGCTGCCGCCATTCGACTGCATTACGTGCAAGGTATTGCTATCCATGCCCATGCTGACCAGGTCTCGTTCCAGATTATCCAGGTAGTCCTTCGCAATGGGGTGGACGTAGCTATTGAGAACGACTGTACTGGTCCGCTCATACTCGCGCCACTCTTGGGTGATCTGATGGGATACTGTCACCGGGATTTCAGGAGCGATCTGGTTGATAATCTCGCCGCATTCCACCTCGTGATTAGGATTGGCGTAGGCATGCAGGAAACAGACTGCGATCGCCTGTACGCCTTCGGCTATAAACGTCTCGACGGCCCTGCGCACATCTTCCTCGCTGAGAGGTGTTAATTCAATGCCTTTGTAGTTGACCCGCTCTTCTGCTTCCAGTCGCAAATAGCGCGGCACAAATGGCTTGGGTTTGGTGTAATACATATTGTAAATGTCTGGGCGGTTGGCACGGCCAATCTCCAGCACGTCACGGAAGCCTTTCGTTGTGATCAGGCCGGTCTTTACGCCCTTTCGCTCTGTCAGGGCGTTGATGATGACCGTCGATCCATGCACGAAAAAGTTAGTATCTGATACGGTAAGCTCAGCCTTTCTCAGTGTCTCTACTACTCCTTCGGCGAAGTTGTTTGGGGTTGTGGCGACCTTCATCATGCCAACTTCGCCGGTCTCCTCCTCGAGATAGGTCAAGTCGGTGAAGGTGCCGCCAATGTCACTTGCTACGCGCACTGTTAATCTCCTTTCGGTAATGCGACAGATGCTTCTTGAGCCGGCAATGGTTCGCTCACGTCTTTGGCGGTTGGTTCGTCATCTGACTGATCTTGGCTGATAGCCGTGGCGTGCTGTTCAAACAAGTGGCAACGGGCGATGTGCGCAGGTCCAATCTCGACCATAACCGGGTCAACTTGTTTGCAAATGTCCATAACATACGAGCAGCGAGTGTGAAAGCTGCAACCCGTGGGCAGGTTAACAGGACTAGGGATCTCGCCTATGGATTCCACCTTTTTGGGCTTGGCAGCTTCCTCCTCGTCTGAGATCACGGGGATGGAAGACAAGAGCATCTGGGTGTAGGGATGCTGCGGGTTCTCAAAAAATTCGGAGGCTTCGGCTACCTCACAGATCTTGCCCAGATACATGATGGCAACGCGCGAGGCCACGTTCCGCATCAGGCTCAGATCATGGGTGATGAATAGATAGGACAAATTTAGCTCGCGCTGGAGTGTAATCAAAAGATTTATAACTTTGCCCTGCACGGATACGTCCAACGCGGAGGTTGGCTCATCCAATATGATGAGTGATGGATCTGTAGCCAATGCTCTGGCAATGGCCACTATTTGCTTCTCACCGCCGCTCAACATTCGCGGATATTTATGCATATACTCAGGCGGAAATTCGACCATGTTTAAGATTCGTAAAACCTCTTGGGTTCGATCCTTTTCTGGCTGGTGAATGCGAAGCGGAAGCTCCAGGATCGAGTTGATAGTATGGCGTGGGTTCAGCGACGAACCAGGATCCTGGAAGACGATTTGTATCTCCTTTTTGAGGAACATAGATCGCCCTTTTGGATTGCCAAACATATCTTCGCCGCGAAAGGTCATGATCCCTGATGTAGGTTGATACATACCCACTGTGATATAGGCGACGGTACTCTTCCCTGAACCTGATTCGCCTACCAGGCCAAAGGTTTCGCCCTCGCGCACAGTAAAAGATACCCCGTCCACCGCCTTTACCGCTATCGGTGTGCGCCTGATCGTACCCTCGTGACCAATAATAAAATGTTTTTTCAAATCTCTAACTGTTAAGATATCGTCGGTCATGGTACAGCCGTCGCCTGTGGCTCCGTTTCAATCACATCCTGGCCATATAAGAAGCAGGCCACCTCATGGTCTTCACCGATCAAATAACTGGGAGGTTTTTTATGGCGGCATATATCCATAACATGCGCACAGCGGGGATGGAACCGGCATCCGAGTGGGGGATCCCGGTAGCTGGGAATACGGCCGGGAATACCGGAAGCGATTCCTCCACCAGTGAGTTTGGGTACGGCATCCATCAGGCCCCGTGTGTAAGGATGTAAAGGTTCCGCGAAAAGCTTTCCTGTGGGAGCCACCTCGACCATGTTACCGGCGTACATCACGTAGACGCGATCGGTCATCTCACGCACAATGCCCAATGTATGGGTGATAAGGATGATGGAGCTGCCCTTCCTGGTTACCAGTTCGCGAAGCAACTTCAGGACCTGAGCCTGGATAGTCACATCCAGGGAAGTGCCCGGCTCATCGGCGATAAGTAGCTCCGGATTGGTAGACAGGGCCATGCCGATGCATATACGCTGGCGCATGCCACCACTGAGTTGAATGGGGTAGCTATCAAGCATACGTTCCGGATCGGCCAGGGCCACCTCTTTCAAGGGGATAAGGGCCTTCTCACGGAGCTCACTCTTGGACAGCTTCTTGTTTTCTGGCGATGCGTTTTTGATTATCGGCTCCATTTGCTGTCCGATCGTAAATACCGGATTGAGGGCGGCAGTAGGATCCTGGAATATCATCGAAATGCCCCCGCCACGTACTTCACGGATTTCCTTATCCTTCATCTGTATCAGGTTCTGATCCTTGAAGATGATCTCGCCAGTGGTGATGCGTGCCGGCGGCATCGGCAAGATACGCAGAATGGCTTTCATGGTGGTGGTTTTGCCACAACCCGTTTCACCAACCAGTCCGACCTTCTCGCCAGTGTAAACTTTGAAATCGATGCCGTCCACGACCTTCAAGATACCCCCATATACCTTGAATTCAACACTCAGGTCTTTAATCTCGAGTAGAGTAACTGTTGACACGCTACACTTCTTCGGCGGCGAACATGTCGCGCATTCCATCTCCAAGCAGGTTAAAACCCAAAACGAGCATGACGATGGCCATTGCAGGAAAGAAGGAAATCCACCATAGATCGGGCAAAAATTTAGCTCCACTGGCCACCATGGTGCCTAATCCGGGCTTGGGCGGCTGTACACCTAGCCCAACAAAACTGAGGGAGGCGCCAATAATAATAACCCAACCCATGTCGAGGCTCATCTTGGTGAAGATAGGCGAAAGCGTGTTAGGTAAGATTTCGCGAAAAAGGATGTGCGGAGTGCTGGCTCCAATGATCTCGGCCGAACTAACGTAAAATTCGTTTCGCTGGGCACTGGCTAAACCATAGACCAGACGTGTATACCATGGCCACCACATGAGCGAAATGGCGATCATCGAGTGGGTCAGGTTGGGCTCCAGCACGGAAGCGATAGCCAGGGCTAGGATTAGAGGGGGCACGGCCAGGAATATGTCGGTGATACGCATGATAAATGTATCGGTACGAGAGCCCTGATAATAACCGGCTACTAGGCCGAGAGTCACGCCGACGGGCACCACCAGCGCTAGGACAATCAGGCCCATAGTAATTGAAAAACGAAAACCATAGATAGTCCGGCTGAAGATATCACGACCAATCTCATCGGTTCCGAAATAATACTCACTGCTGGGTGGAAGACTGGCGTTGGCGAAGTCGGTGAAGGGTTTGGTCGCATGATCTGGGTAGGGGACAATATACGGAGCAAAGATGGCCAGTAATACGATTATCAGGATGGTTACCCCGCCAACGATTGACAGTGGGTTCCTCGAAAATTTATACCAGGCCCGGCCCAGATTCTCGCGCCTGCTTTCTCGCTTTAGGCGCTTTAACTCTTCGTCTGATAGTAGCCCTGGGAGGTCTACAGCTTGCTCGGCCATGTTTAATCACTCCTCGCAGAACGTAAACCGATTCGCGGATCGAGTCGACCGACAATGAGGTCAACGACGATATTGACCAGGATGAAAACGACACCAAGTACCAAGATCACGGCCGATATGGCATTGAGATCTTTTCGCAAGATAGCGTTCATACCATAACGAGAAAGCCCGGGCCAGACAAAAATGAGTTCGACCAGAAAAGCGTTGCTTAGTCCACCAGCAAAGTCAAGGCCCATGATGGAAACGGTGGCGATGAGAGAGGGCTTGAGTAAAAAGGTTCGCGTGACCTTTCCCTCAGGAACGCCGAAAGCACGCCCAGCGGCAATGTAATCTTTTGACAGATTTTCGGACATGCTGGCTCGGGTGATGCGTGCCTCTTGAGCCATCGAACCCATGGCCAGGGCCAAGGCGGGAAGAAACAAATGGTGGATTGAGTCGAAGAATGCCGGTATGTCGCCGGCCAGAAGGGTGTCAATAGTCATGAAGCCGGTGACGGTTGGCGGCCGGGTGGTGCCTTCACTCAGCCGGCCGATGGTCGGAAACCAATCGAGAATGAGGCCAAACAACAGCAGAAACAGGATAGCGAAAACAAAAGAGGGTGTTACCACCCCCATATATGAGATGACCCGTACAACGTTATCGACAAGTTTATCCTTATGATGGGCGGACAGTGCCCCAAGCCCGATGCCCAGACTGGCCGTCATCATTAACGAGAACAAGGCCAATTCCAGCGAAGCCGGGAAGAACTCCTTGATGTCTTGAGCAACCCCGCGCCGGGTAACTAGCGATATGCCAAAATCGCCCTGAACGGCATCGTATAGCCAGTAGGCATATTGCACAGGGAGTGAATCGTTGAGGTGCATTTGCTCGCGCAGATTATCGACCACCCAGTCGTCGGCCCGGGCGCCAACAGCCACGCGAGCCGGATCGCCAGGCATAACCCGGGCGATGAGGAAAATAACCACTGATAAACCCAGCAGCACAAAGATGGCGTGAAACAACCGTCGTGAGACGAATGGCAGTAGTTTCATATCAATACCTGAAATTGGATGGAAGCCCCTGGGATATTGTTCTAATTACCCAGAGACTTCCATGCAGAATTCACGCGGGTTGTCGCCCGGAAGACTCTTTCAGAGCTATTTGTTCACGGCGATGTCGGGCATGAAGAGCTCATACCCAATAATGCCGGTGACCTCGCCTCGTGCTGCTGGCCAATCCACGTAATCCTGGAAGGCCTGCTTTTGAATTTGGTCGTAGACAAAGATCGACGGTGCTATGGCGGCGATGTAGTCCTGTAATTCGGCATACTTCTGATATCGCTCGTCCTGATCGACCGTAGACAGGGCATCATCAATGTTAGCATCAAACTCTTCGTCCAACAGCCACTCGTTCTGCAGCCACTGATCAGCCGAGCTAGAATGGTAACGTTGCCTGAGCATCGAACCTGCTTCGGGGGAATCAGAGGTCACATAGATTGATACGATGTGCGGACTGGTGTCCTGAGCACTTGTGGCTTCGACAACACTTAGCCATGGAGAAGAGACGACTTTGACCGTCATCCCAATGTCAGCCATATTGGCCTGGAACAAGAGGGCAAACTTCTCCTCGGCAGGTACTTCAGAAACCCATTGGAACTCAACCGGATTGTCATCTAGGTTGTCAGCGTACTGGCATTGGGCCAGCTCTTCCATGGCCTTGTCCAGATCGCGGGTAAAGACGAAGACATCAGGATTGTGGCCGGCCGTGGTCGCCGGAGCCGGACCCTTGGATTGCTGGGTGCCTTCCCATTCAAGGGAAACGGCCGTGGCGTAGTCAAATGCATAAGCCATAGCTCGTCGGCAATGGACGTCGTCTGTGGGTGGAATGCGGTTGTTGATCATGAAATAAAATTCGTTGATGGTGGGGAAGGCAGCGATTTCGACACCTTCGATATCATCGAGGGATTCTAGGGCTTCAACAGTCTGCCACTGGTCGCTGATCTCCAGCTCTTGATTGGACATCAACGTTTTAACGGTGATCGATTCAGTTGTGGCGATAAAACGTACCTCGTCAGGAGCATTCTCGACGAAGTCTCCCCACCACTCTTCGTGTTTTTCCATCAGGAGGAACTCTTCCAGTGGAAACTCGACGACCGTGTAGGGACCCGAACCGGCATCGTTGGTAAGCAACCACTCTTTACCGTAGTCTCCGTTATCGCCATAAGGGCCATCGGCCAGCGCGTTTTCGCGAACCAGATCCTCATTGAGAATGTACAGGCGAACCATGTTGGCCAGGAAGAGTCCGGTTGGCTCGGCCAGGGTGAACTGCACAGTGTAGTCGTCGAGAGCCTCAGCCGAATCCGTGCCAGCCATTAGGTAAGCGAACCCCTCGCCGATGTCGTTTAAGCGATTAAAGCTGTAGACGACATCACTGGCCTGCACCTCACTGCCATCATGGAATTTAGCTCCCTCTTGCAGTTTAAATGTCCAGACGGTACCGTCGTCAGAAACCTCCCACGATTCGGCTAACCAGGGATCATATCCTCCACCGATGGTGGGGAAGACGAGCGAATCATAGAGGTTGGTCAGGGCAGTAGAGCTGGAGAAGTCATCGCCGACTGCGGGGTCAATAAACGTGGGCCAGGAAAAAGTAGCTCGTAGAACGCGTTTTTCCTCCATGGTTTCTTCTTCGGCCGGAGCTGCTTCTTCTTCGGCCGGAGCTGCTTCTTCTTCGGCCGGAGCTGCTGCTTCCTCAACCGGCGTAGGAGTCGCATCTTCTGCGCCGCAAGCAGCCAATAGCAGCATTATCAGGATAAAGATTGGCAATATTTTCTTCATGGTTTCTCCTCCAAGAAAAGCAATGCCAGGGCACTGCATTTAGGGCTACCGGTTATTCTGCCGACCTATGCCGGTAGCCAAATGGCAAAAACGGACGTCGATCTTTACATCTAACCCATCTATCACCACCTTTTCTTCTTTGTACGACCTTGAACAGCACGAAGTCTTTTCAAGAACGTTACTGGTCTAGAGATACAAGGCTCTCATCATAATTAAGTGTCTCAATGACGATCTCACCCGTGGTGACATCGCCATCAAGTTTAGCCAGGAACAAGATGGTATCAGCCACTGTCTCGGCTGAAAGTGCAAGTTTGGGATCCATTTGTGGTGTCGCTTCCCAGCGCATGGGTGTGTCCACTGGTCCAGGACAAATTGCTACTACCCGGATATTTTCAGGACCTAACTCTTGTGCCAGGGCGCGACTGAAGCCGATCACTCCAGCTTTCGCCGCAGAATATGCTGTCACCGTGGCGTGTCCTGTCAGCCCAACTTTCGATGCGATGTTCACCACCAGTGCTGAATCCGATCTACCGAGTAGACCGAGAAAGGCCCGTGTGCACAGATAGGTTCCCTTAAGATTAGTGTCCATTACCCGATCCCAGTCCGCTTCCGAAGTGGTAGAAAGAGGTGCAATCAGGGCCACACCCGCACAGTTCACTAGAATATCGATCTGGCCAAAAATCTCCTGCAACTCGGCAGCTAAGGATTCAACATCTGTGGACAATGTCACATCCACGACCAGAGCCATTGCCTGGCCACCTTGCGCCTCGATCTCGGCAACCACAGAATCGAGTTCGGGTTTGTTGCGTGCGACCACGACTATGGTGGCGCCGGCTGAGGCGAGCTTTAGGGCAGTGGCCCGCCCAATACCGCGCCCACCGCCGGTAATCGCTGCGACCTTCCCCGTTAAGAACATGAGTCACTATTTCTCCTGCAGCAGGCGGATCAGCGTATCGGCCGTTTCCTGCAACCATAGGCGGGTCAGATGCTCGGCCGTCTTGGCGTCACTTCGCTGAAGCACCGTTAGAAGTTCCTCGTGATGGGCAACAGTGTTCATATAAAGCCGATCTAGTGAGAAAGCCATGCGACGATACGCGTCGGCCAAATCGAGATGCTGCATGATCATATCATACAGACGTTGTTGTTTGGGAATGGTGTAAAAAGTGCTGTAGAACTCACGATTGACCCTGAGCAGCTGAAGGCGATCCCCTAGCTGAAAAATCTCTTTCATCTGGCGCACTAGCGATTTCAATTGCTGAAAATCGTCATCGGTGATGAGTTGGGTGGCCAGATTAGCCGCATAGCCTTCCAGGGCAATGCGAACACAGTAAATCTCTTCCAGGTCCCTCAATGAAAAGTCGGTAACGGAGGCACCTTTATAGGCAGAGAGTGTTACAAGGCCTTCGGAAGCGAGCTGGTGTAGCGCTTCGCGAACCGGCGTACGGCTGACTCCCAATTCCTCCGCAAGATCACTCTGTATGAGACGTTCACCCGATCCGAGTTGGTGACTCAGGATCAATTCACGAAGGTAGCCGACAATGGACTCCTGCGTCGTTTGGCGGGTCAGGAGAGTTATCTCAGGCTTTTCCTCCTCCATATATGATGTTTCCTCAGGTGTTCGAAGAGGTTTAGATTTTTAGGGTGGACGCTATCGGGAAATACATCACACAGCAAATCCTTTGCCCCGTGATACGTTAAGGATCCAAGCTATTGTATACAATATACAATGCGTAAAAGGCGTTGTCAATCCTCGACTGTCAGTAGCCAATATGTCAATTCGAGCTCATCTCTTTGACCAAAAAGCAGTGGGCATAGGAGGACGGATTGACTTGAGGTACTTGATCGGACTTGATTTGACCGACCAAGGCCTGATTTTAGAGCAGTCGTCCACCGTGGTCCCCGTCTATATATAGCACCAATAGAAACAGCATTGAATCATCTCCATTTCGGGACTTATACTCAGAATAAAAAAATCTTGGCTACTCTAGGGAATAACGCGAAATTCGCCGGAAATGAGAATACTAGCCAAAATAATCGTAAAAACAGCGCCCTCAATCTTAGCTGTTTTAGCCCAACCTCAATCCTGATTGCCTACCTCTATAGTCCGTCTTCCAGAACTCACATCCGTGTGGTCAGGGGTTCGAGTCCTACCGTGATCGCTTCCTCCCCTTTCAGAACTAAAACTCACTCCATCAGTTTCGAAAGCTAAAAATGAGCATAGGTAGAATCGGAAGCTTTCTCTTTTCCTTCTGTGTCAACATAGAATGAGACGCTCCAACCTTAGAAATTAGTGTAGAATTCAGAGGGCGGAGGAGGATAAGGCCTCCATGTTCACGACATAATAATAACTATTGGACTAGATGGACATTGCGGACGCTGAGAAGTTGGCTAAAGGCTTGAACTGCGGGCCTCAAATCCTTATGTTGGGCTTAGACGAGCAGAATCCATCATGTCTCAGGTTTATTACGTCGCAAATAAATTACGCAATAAACTACACCAACACCCAAAGCGCCGCCGATAATGTTGCCGATCGTCACTGGAAGTAAGTTGAGCAAAAGGAAGTTTCCCCAGGTCAATGTTGCATAGTCCGCGGCCGAACTCCCACGATTATTATTTCCCTGTATGTCAAGAGAAGAAGTGTATCTAGTGACGTGTTTGACCACACCTCAGTTCTGAAAACAATTTTGATGAGATATTGTAATCTATAGGAATGCGACGAGAGCGAAGACTGGATGTCAAAACGCGTATTTCGTTCAATTAGCGTCGCGGAACTTTTATCAGAAGAAGTAGATAGGGAAAGTATTGTTGCTCAGATTTTGAAGCTAAACGGGTGTCTTGAGGATTTGGGAAAGAGATTAGAGGATTATCGCCTTCAACTTGAGGCCAAAAAGGTAGAGGAAAAGAAATCCCGGGTTATTTAGTTAACCATGAATCATCACACCTGCAACAATTACTAGAAAGTGTAGACAAATCAAGCTGGGGCACTGGATGATGAGAATGTCCTCTGGCGATTTGTCTGACAGGGAATATTAAGGCAGAAAACGTCGATATAGCTGGCGAATGCTGGCTCTGGGCGAGCAATCATCAGTTAGCAAACTGATTCGCTGTCTTTACGCA